>Ga0208279_1001133_pt1 | contig 15719 bp, 31 predicted proteins | sample AntAceMetag02UKM_FD_184766 | JGI IMG/M metagenome (GOLD analysis project Ga0208279, IMG submission 184766) | Saline lake microbial communities from Ace Lake, Antarctica - Antarctic Ace Lake Metagenome 02UKM (SPAdes) (version 2) | ecosystem: Environmental > Aquatic > Non-marine Saline and... | reverse complement strand
GTTTAGCAGTAATGTAACACTGATTTGCCATCTCTTGTTTTCGACCTGCCCAAACCATATCCTTTGCAAATTCAGTAACCAATTCAACATTCAATCCCATAAGTTTCATAAGATGAAATGTGCCTGCTGCTGTAGTTGATTTTCCAGTTCCAGGAGGACCGAAAAAATTAATAACATTAGTATTGAATTTCATTTCTTTTATCCCTATATAAATCAGTAGTATATAATCCGTAATCAACACCTTGAAATGTTGCGACATAGTTAATGAAATCGACTAATATTGCATCAATAGCATTTTGAGGAACTTCATCATATTTTATTTGGTCAAGATTTTTCTTTGCAATCTCAACTAACATATTCAATAGTTGTTCCTTATTTGGAGTATCTGGCAAATCGGAATAATTATCAGGTATCGTAAAAACTTCCAATAATTTTTCAACACTATCTTCAGGAAAACTTCCACTCTTATAATCATTCATATGAGTATTCCTGATAATAGATTCTTTTGCTTTTGGACTATACTCTTTTACCATCCTCAACATTAGTTTCATCAATTTATCATTTATCATTTTTAACCTCCTTTAACACCTTTTATGTATATATATGTTCTAATAATCAAATTTTACATCTCGAATATTTCTTTCATCAGTTTATCTATTTTCAATTTCTTCATTTTGATTGTTAGGAATTCTGAAATTGTAGGTTGCCAAGGTTTTTTCTTTGGATACATTTTGGCCTCACCACACAATTTACTTCCTTTGGTGTTATTACATGTCTTACAAGCAGTGGTACAATTATCCCATACTGATTTCCCACCACGACTTTGTGGAACGACATGATCTACTGTTAAATCCTTTATAGTCGAACAATACTGACAAACATATCCATCTCTCACAAATACATTCTTTTTTGAAAATGGAACTTTGCTTTTGTAGATTGTTCGAATAAATTTAACCAATCTTAAAACTTTTGGCATTACAAAGTCATGGAAACCTTTAATCACAACAGTTGAATGTTTGATGATTTCAACTTTTTGTTTTGATATTAATTTCATAGCACGTTGCCAATCAATAATTCCTAAGAAACTAAAATCCGCATTTAACAAAATGACTTTTTCCATGACCTTTCTCTTTCTATACGATAGGGCGCAAGAGCTTAATTTATCTCACGTTTATTGCCAGGTTGCTATTCGTATATTCACAACCGACCATGCTCTTTGGTACTCCCTGATGGAATCGAACCACCGTATCTTGAATGTAAGTCAAGCGTTCTACCATTGAACCAAGGGAGCATTAATTTATCGATTCTTCTTTTTCTTTTTTTATTTTAAGTTCCAAACGTTTCAATTCTTTTTTCTTTTTCATTTCTTTCCGTTTTTCCCGGAATGAATTCAAATCTAATATTTTTGCCATGACGTATCCCCTTCCAATCAAAACATTTAATCTTTGGCGGACTTTCTGGTTCTTCTATATAAGGTTGAATGATAATCTTTTCAATTCTATCAACCTTATATTCCAAGAAAATTATTTTATCCGCCTTATCGCTTTCATATTTATAAACTGCATATATAAAAACAATAATTAAAATTACAAATGATGATGTTAAGATCCATTTTTTCATGGGTCACATCCTTATGAAAAATGTGGTGCGAGTGAGGAGAGTCGAACTCCTACGTCTTACGACACTGGTTTCTAAGACCAGCAAGGCTACCAGTTACATCACACTCGCTCTTTTTCATCTTTTTTTGAATCAGTTGATTTTTTTACAGGTGGAAGGAAAAAGATTCCTCCCTTCGAAGTATCTTTAGGAGTCTCTGGTTTTTTAATCATAACCCAACCCTCATTTTTTCCTTTTGATTTTGGAAATCAATTTCTTGACATTATATGGGAGATTTTTTAAAAACTTAAATGCTTTGATAGGGTTTATACTGATACTAGGTATTTTTTTCATACCCCTATCATGTCTATCTCTCATGACTTATTCCTCTAATACTTGTTTTTTTCTCATTACGTCAAAGAAATCCTCACCTGTTCTAAGTGATTCACGAGCCGCATCAAGATCCCATTCATTACCAAATGATTTATTGATAAAGTAAACAGCGCCTTTTAGGAATGTATGTATTACCATACCATCAATAAGTTCAAGATACCAAGGGAGTTTGAGATATTTGTCAATAATTTCTGTAGCACCTTTGAGTTTTTCTTTATTTTTTAATGTAGTTGCGATTTCATAGGTAGCAATTTCAACAATGAGTACGACATTTTGTGCGAATTTCTGAACTGCTGAAAAGTTGTCCATGATTTCTTCAACTGAATCCCACTCATGTAATTCATCCATCATCCCTACAAGAGTTTTTCCATCATCAAATAAATCTTTTACTTTTTCAAAAAATTCTTCGAAATTGTCATCTGCCATTTGTCTTCTCCTATTAATAATATTTCAATATTTCAATTTTATATATTAACTGTTTACTTTACCAAATATTCCTTTAAGTGGTGGTAAAACGGTATTTTCATCATATTCAGTTTCTTCATTTATTCTGAGTATACCTGTACCATGACATTTCCAACAAACTTCTGTGCCGTTATTTATATTCTTTTCGCCCTTACAAAGTGGACAAACGCTTCCTGCCTCGACCACAACCGTACCATCAATTGTGCGTTCAAGTTCTTCGTGGAAAACGATTCCTCTGTTACTCGCCATATCTAGTCCTCCAATTACACTAAAAACTCACTTAGAGTTTTCAGTACTGGAAAAAATTTAAAACTATACTACTTCGTCAGTAACGCCATCACCATCTGAATCAACATCATGGAATGCATTAGCACCCGTATTTGTTGTATTCTCTGACTTAGGAAGTACAGCATTTGCGGCAGGATAATTACCATTGTAGGTTGTGCCTACATGATCCATGCCCGCTTTGTGTTCTTCGTAATACGGCACCTTTTGTGTACCAGTTCCCAAACAAGTAGGACAAATTGCTCCACCTTCGATATGTTTAGCGCCACCGCATTGTTGACAATTGCCAGTTTCTTGATACTTTGTGAAACCTTGTGAAGACATAACTATCCTCCAAAAATAAAAAAATTTGTACTGAAATACTATAACCTTTTAAATATCATATATTTGTTCTAATTAAATATTTACCATAACTAAAGATGATAAGGTTACAAATACTACTACTACATTGAGCAAATTAAATATGTTGTTCATTGAATCTCCAATTAAAATTAAAAATGGCGATAGAGATAGGATTCGAACCTACGGTGGCGTTTATTCCACGACTGGTTAGCAACCAGCTCCCATAAACCAGACTCGGGCACTCTATCGTATTATATTTGAACATGTTTCCATGATTGATTTCTTGATATACATCAAATCCCTCTTTAAAGTATGTAAAACGGAGACGGAAGGAATCGAACCTTCATCGGTTTTACCCTACGCTGGTTTTCAAGACCAGTCTCTTTCCATTTAGAGTACGCCTCCATATTATTTCAATACTGTACTAACCTGTTTTTTCCAAGTTTGATATACTATTTCTTCTGTTCGTGAAGATGTGAACCCCATCGAACTGATTTTGCTAATGTTAAAATATATTCAGGAATATAATCCTGTACATAATCACAATCAAGACAAACTAATACAATATTATTATCAACTTCTTTTCCAATTAAATTTTTATGATTTGAATCATTTCCACATGTTAATGGATGTACCATTTCATCATTTTGCCAATTTTTAATTGCCTTCAATACATCTTTATTTACTTTCACTACATGTTCATTCATATCATTTCCTTATAATTCGACTAATTTATCATCAACCAAATTGCATATTAAATCACAACCACATTTACACATGGTGATATATCTACCCCCATGACCGTCCTCGTACATCTCAGTGGGGATTTCTTTAAAACATGATTTACATTGCATACAATAGTATTTAAGACCACTTTGCAACATTTCATCTTGTGTTGCCATAATCCTCCTTATATGGAAGTCCCTTCCCGGAATCGAACCGAGGTCTGCAATCATCCGCCTTACCACTGGGCCAAAGAGACTCTCATGAATATTAATTACAGTACTGGGTCAACATATTTCAAACCAGTAGGTGCAGTAGGTGCAGTAGTATCTTTTATAATTGATATTTCTACGCTTTTAATACCTTCATTCTTATCTGGACTATTATCATATGCAGATACAGCGAAATAATAGTTTCCATCACCTACAATGACATCTTCAGGATTCCATTCAATGACATTGCCAACATCTTCATTACCTTCATATACACCCGGAGCTAATCCATAATATACTTTATAACCTTCGACATCTGTAGATACACTTGCATCCCATTTCAATATACCACCTTCGATATATAAATTCGTTGGATTTTCTGCTGCAACTCTATCCCATGCCAATTCATCACTTATATCAGAATCATTACCTGAACCATCATAAGCAACAACTGCAAAGTAATAAGTTCCGCCCATTGGATAAAGTACTTCATCAAGATTCATTTCTGTAATATTTCCAACATCAATAGGATCGCCATATACACCAGTTTCTGCTCCTGAATGAACTTTATATCCAGTAACAACATCTGCTGCAGGATTTGGATCCCATACCAATTTAGGTGCTGCCCATACAGGTGCTGCCAAAGTTAAACATAATACAAATACCAATAAAAATTGTTTAATCATATCCCTTACTCCTTTGTCTAAGTTTTGTATCTTAAGATACTTTTATATATACATTTGTTCTAATGAATGTAATATATAACTTAAAAAAGGAATTATGATTTCAATTTCTCCACATTTTTACAATATTCATGAAAAACTTCTTCATCCAATTCTATACGTTTATCATCCTTCAATATAGGACGATTACAACGACTACATGTAATCTCTACATATTTCATCATAGATCCTTATTTGAAATAATGGTGGCCGAAGAGGGACTCGAACCCTCACGAGCTAATGCTCACAGAGGTTTGAGCTCTGCGCGTCTACCAGTTCCACCACTCGGCCTTCCTATTGAATATGGTTCCTTTTTAAATTATATATTAAATCTTTTCTGATTTCATACTTCTCGGACTCACACAAATTTGTACACCCCAAGGAACATGAAAACCGAAAATATTATCCATTGTAGTATTAGCAATTTCTTCCTGAACTTCATTACCTGAACTCCAATTCCATTCAGGTTCTCCATTAGAATTTCCAGAATCATCGATACTTTCATTTTTCATTTCCATTTTCATTTCTGAAACTACAATAGTATTAATATCATCAGCGCCTAAATAGAAGGGCTTCTTTGCCTTGATTTTAATACATGCTTTTTCTTTCAATAAACGTAAACGACGATGATCTTTAACATTTAATTTTCGTTCTTTACATTCATCGACAATACTGAAACGAACATTTGAAATATCAACACGTACTTGTTTACCTACTGGCACTTTGATACCTGTAAGTTTTGTCCAATCACACCGACAAAATACATCTAAACTAGCACCTTTTTGTGCTTCCCACTCTCCATCATTTGATACAATCTTTTTATTACTGACCCTTAATCGATTGTTTCCCCCTGCAACGTAAAAATATTTTCCCATGGTACACTCCTTTTGATATGATTCCTTATGTTATAGTTTGGTGCGAATGGGGAGACTTGAACTCCCACGGGATAAATCCCATCAGGGCTTAAACCTGATGCGCCTGCCAATTACGCCACACTCGCATTTAATTTCTTACACCTAGTATAATTTGCTCCTTTAGGAACTAATCCAACTTTTATCAATGCTTGTCTTATATTAGGTTCAGTTTTCAACGCTGATATTAAATCAGCATCAGAAACCTTAGTTCCAAAAATTATACCTTTTCTATTTTTATTTTTTATATTCTTACCAGTATATGTATCTGTCTGACTATGACAATTTGGACAAATGTATCTTACATTATCCCTCAAATTATTTTTATTATTACCATCAATATGATCGAAATGTAATTTCAAAGGTTTTTTATTCCATTCTGAAATACCACATATCAAACATTTATTATTTTGATCTTCAAGAACTATTCGAAATTTTTCAGGAAATGGCAATTCTTCCCATGTCATTTCTTTATAAATTAATTCCAAATTATTCCTACGAGATTCAACTGCATTCAATCGTGCATCTGGAAGATGTGCATAAGGCATTTTTCCGTCTTTATGTGCCTGTTTCACACTATCTGAATTCCTTTTACGAATTGCAGAACATTTATTCCAATGGTTACAACAACACCATTTTCCATTTGTCATTTGAAAGAATGCTTCATTTCCACACCCGTATTCACATTTCATTCTTCTATGTATCCATTTTCAATACTTTTAATCAAACAATCTTTGCACAATACTTCTTTTTTATCACCATGCACAGTTCCTTCAACAAAGATATGTGCATTATTTCGTCCATTGATATGTGAAACTAAATAATTATATTGTGTCTCTTCTTTGCATACAGCACAAAACATAACTATTGGCATAATGAAAACCTCACAATCTTATCATCCTTTTTACCATTACACTTAGTACACATAGGTTGAAGATTATCTATATGATCGCTTCCACCTTTTGATTTCGGAATGATATGGTCCTTAGTCATCATAACTTCATGACCTCCTACATTAATTGCATACAAATTAAAATGAGGACTAGAAGATGAATGATTATTATTATGAGTTTCTAATGCGAAATGAACTCCTACAATACCACACGTAACACAAACAATACTTTTATTAAATGTATGATACCTCAATGAATCCATTTTTACTTTTAGTTGTTTATATTCTTTTACATTAGGTCCAATAAAATTTAATACTTCTTCAATATCATATATCCCGTATCGACGATATGAACCTACTATAACATAGGACATTCAAGACTCCCTCTATTATCGATTAATATTATTCGATAGTTTATATATCATTGTTTCTAATTCATCCCAAATTTTTATAAGTTCGTATGAAAACAAATGAATCATACAACCATAATCTTCATTATCAATTTCAATCACAGTTTCATCTTCACCAATATCTAAATTTTTCAGATCTAATAAATGTTTGTACACATAAGTATTAAATGTATCATTACCTAATTTTACTGTAATAACTTTGCCTTCAAAGTTTTCCATTTATATCCTTTTAAGTTCTGGCTGGGGCACCAGGACTCGAACCTAGATTATGTGAGTCAAAGTCACATGTGATGCCATTTCACTATACCCCAACATAATTCTTGGGGGGCGTAGGGGGAATCGAACCCCACTCTAAGAGAGCCACAATCTCTGGTGCGACCATTACACTATACGTCCCGCATATTTTAATTATTCGTTTGGTACTTCGACAATAGCAGTAGGAGGTACAAATACGTATCTACCATCATTAGGAGCAATTTCATACCAACCATTTCCAAGTCCACCAAAAGCATAATAACCTTCTGCATCTGTTGTTATTGAAGATAGAATTTCAGTAGTTTCACAATTATCTCCAGTATAATCTAAACAAGTACTAATATCTACATTAATATCTTCTTTAGCAAATCCTGAAATATATCCGGAAATTGTATCGGAATCACATACATCACCGATATTATCACCGTCAATGTCATGCTGACCAGGATTAGACTCATTAGGACAATTGTCTTCATAAGATGATACACCATCATCATCACCATCAGATCCATCATATGATACAAAATTAGTAGTGGACGCCATTACTGGTAAATTAAACATTAACATTGAAAATAAACAGATTAAACAAATTATTACATTTTTCATTTCATTCTCCTTAGTTTGTATTAATTTTACCCGGTATATCAACAATTGCATGAGATGGATAAAATATATATTGGGAATCTTCTGGAATTATATCATATGTATTATCAACAAAACCACCCCAACCATAATATCCATTTGCATCTGTTACTACCGTTTTTATTAAAATGGGATCAATACATATATTATATACCGATTCATCTATTACTACACTTGAACAAGTATAAATATTCACAGTAATACCTTCTTTAAACTCACCTGATATCCAACCATAAATTGTATCAAGATCACAAGCATCGCCAATTCCATCATTGTCAACATCCTGTTGTCCAGGATTAGGTAAGTCTCTACAATTATCTTCATATGCTGGTATTTCATCAGTATCATTATCAGATGAATCAGTTATATCATATGCCACAAAATTAGTATCCGCATAAGATGAAGAAATAATCAATAAAATAAAACATATACAAATCAAATAAATTATTTTTTTATTCATTCCATATCCCTTATCTTGGAGGGTTTGATGATGGTCCTGTACTAGCAGGAGCATTTGATTTTGGTGTCTTATCTACAGGCGGATGTGAAGAAGACGGTTGTTTTTTCATATCATTTTCCTGATTAAATTGGCGGTTGTTGGCGGGACTCGAACCCACATCCTTGAAGCATTACTCCTAAAATGTTTGTTCCCGAGTAGCGACCCCGAGCGCAAGATCATTTTGTTTATTCACTGAATGAATTAACTTTATGCCGACACAACCATAAATTTTGGCGAGGTATCCCGGAGTTGAACCGAGCTCTTCTGATAGACAGTCAGACGGATTGACCTTTTTTCCCTATACCCCACATTTTATCAATTGGTTAGGATACTAAAACTTATATGGTAACCCCGACCGGGCTCGAACCGGCAATCTCTGGCGTGAAAGGCCAGCGTGTTATCCATTACACTACGGGGTCATAATTTTTTGGCGGCCCTCCTTAATCTTTCAGGATATTTGCACTGTAGCAGAATACCTTCCGGACATTGGGTCAGGCCATATTTATTGGTGCACTGAGGAGGACTCGAACCCCCGACGACGCTGGACTTCACCCAACCGCTCTACCAACTGAGCTACCAGTGCAGGTACTATTATTTACGCCGCTGCGTATAATTTTGCAATCTTATTTGCACCTCTACGTGCAGATGAACCAGAATTATATGGAGTTCTTTCTGCAACTTCTTCCCATGACATATCAGGATTACTTTTTCTGATAACGTATGCTTTAAATGCATTTTCAAGACGAGGTGGAATTGTAATATCTGTTGCCCGTTTGGCAGCAGTTTTAACTTTCTTCTTTGTAACTTTCTTCTTTGTAACTTTCTTCTTTGTAACTTTCTTGGACGCTACCATCTTTGTCGCAAGTTTCTTTGCAAGTTTCTTGACAGATTTCACAACATCAGATTCAGATGCTATTACATCAGGAACCATATCCCAATCAGAAACTTCATAGAGAAACTTGGTTCCACTGAGTAATTTTCGATTGTATGAAGTTGATTGAATAAACACAGTGTATTTATCCATCAGATGACTTTTATTCAATCTTTCAGTGATACCACCCGCTGCTATTTGAGGATATAATCCTAAATTCTCACGAACCTGTGATCCATTGAAAATATCTCCAGTGCATTTATCCTGCAATATAATTTCTTTATACTGCTGAACTTTAACACTCTTTGTCAATTCGTAAAAACCACGTCCTTTATTGAATCCAGCTCCAACTCCAGTAACGAAACCCATGATATCTGCATCTTCATGAACATCGAAAATCTGAAAACGACCTGCTGGTATAGGACGAAGTCCTTCTTTTGATACTTTAATTACTTCAGGTTCAAGACCTCGCATAGTCCTTATTGAATTTTTCAAATCACGACTCATCCGTCCAAGTGATGCTGCTTCTTTTTCAAATGATGCAAGTGCTGCATCGCCATTCTGATGGTAACAGATTGCGAGAATTAAATCAGTAATTGTAGAAAACTGATCTAATGTTAAATAAAAACCACCTGTTGTTTTAGCGATTTCCTGATAAAAAGGTTTTGAATGTCCACGTGTGCCAGGCATTGCATGACAACCGTAAACTTGTATCCCAGATTCTATTAATAATCCGAGTTCATTTCTCCAGTCAATATTATCCACATTTCCGGGATAATTTGCTGAATGAGGAATATCATCACCAATCATTGTTAAAACTTTATTTCGACCTGAACCCCATGAAAGACTACGTGCTTTATTCAAAACAAGTTCGTAACATTCAGGCGAATCTCCACCAAATGTAGGTCCAACATTATTAATGAAATTACAAATGTCTGTAACATTTCGAGAGAAGTCAAATGTTTTAATGACATATGTTGTTTTTGCATCACAATAATCACCATGAGCGATGATTGCAATACGCAAATCTGCAATGTCTTTAAATAATCTTTGTACAGTATTACTTATAGATCTTCGGACTGCACCTAAACAAGGGTACATTGATCCGGTTGTGTCAAACGAGAAAACGATATCGATACTTTCTTTTTTCATTAAAAATCTCCTTAATTGTTTTGTTCCTTAGTTTATCGTTTATTTTTCTAATAAAATCAATTGGTGGAACCGGCGGGGGTACGATCCCGCAATCCTCCTATTCTACCATTGAACTATATCCGCTTCTTTTACATTAAAAAATACAATAATATCCATGATGCGACTAATACCACTCCCATTAAAACTAATGGATTTGGTCCTTCAATCTTTTCTTTGTCTATCATAATTACTCCTTATAAATGACAAAAACATTTTCATGAAATTTTGGTACCAATCTTTCCTTTGTTCGTAAAAACAATACAGAAGAAAAACGTTAGAACCAATTGAAATATCATGACAATTAATACAATTGGATTTTAATACATTGGATTTCATTCAAATAATCCATATCCTCCAATTTCAATTTGCTTAGGAGAAACTACTTCCCATGTAAATTCAGGTATTGCTAATCTTACAATTCTCAACCATACTTCAATAAAACCACCCGAATATATTATAAATTTACTAGAATCTTTATATGATTTTTCAATTCCATAATAATCCATTGGTTTTTCTGATTGATTGAATAATGATTTAATCTCGGCAATATATTCCGTTATATCATTATCTTCATAATCAGTACAACAATTTTCTAAATCGAAACCAATAAGTTCAGTTCCCTTTTTAAAGGCATCTTTCAATTCATCAATATCAAGTACACAATCAATTAAAATAGTTTCAGTTTTATCATGACCATCCCCTGAACAGTCACCAACAACGATTGATATTTGTCCCATATATTATTCCCCTAATGTTCATAAATTGATGCAGTAACTATAAAATATGGACATACTGCATCATATATCACACATTGTAAAACAATATCAGGAGAGAATTCAAACTGGCGATGCCGGACTCCAATTCAGCGAAGTATACCTCCTGAACCTTCTACGACCGTTAAGAATTCTCTCCTAATAAATTTAATGAGGGACCTGGAGGGAATCGAACCCCCCGACTAGAAGATTTAGAGTCCCCCGCACTGCCACTGAGCTACAGGTCCCCAGAATTTATTTATGGTTATAAATCAATTCATCAACAAATTCAACTTCTTCACAATCTTTTGCTGTTTGTTCTTTATGTTCAACAAACTTCATTGTTCAGGTTTCTCCGACTCAGGTAATTGTTTGATCGCTTCTTTTAATCCAATCATATGAGCACGACAACGAGTATGAATAATTTTTCCAACACCGAATGCCCATTCCCAATAATCTTGGTCCTGTAACACTTCAGCGCCCCATTCATTCAACCATTGTGCCCACTCAAATTCATTATGAATGTTTGATTTCCATTCAGATTCATTGAGGATTTTTAATCTTTTTTCCTCTTCTTCTTCATCACAACAATCAGTCATATATTCCAATACTGATTTGATTGCATATTCTTCATCCCATTCGTAAAAATCACGACCAACTTCTGATGCCTGACATTTACCTTTGAAATAATCAATGTTACAATTTGAAATCCATTCAAGGGAACTATCACCTGACCATTGATATACTGCATCGCCAAGGTCACCAGCGACAAATAATGTCCCATATGATCTTATAAAAAGAATACAATAATTTGATGTTTTAGGATTGGAAAAGAATAAATGTTCAACACCATCAGTATTTGTATATTTTTTTATAACGTGGTCTTTAAACCATTCACGGATATACTCATCAGTCGTCTCCACGTTTCTTCTCCTTTGTAATCTCAACAACAATATAATTCATATTATCACTTGATTTCTTTTTTCTCCATCTATCAGTCAATGTACGAAAAAATGATTTATTTCGGAGAAGTATTGTTGTTGTTTCGCAATATTCTTCTGCAATTTTTTTTCAATCAAACCTTGTTTTTCAAGATCGAAGAGGATGAGAGCTTTAATATTATCCGCCTCATCCTCCCTTTGTGCGTTTGTATATGAATAAATTGTTGTCATTTATTCCTTTCTTTTAAAAGAGTATATCTATTATTAAATCCCATTTTCGAATTGCAATAATACTCAAACCTACAATACATATTACAAGTTTCGTTTTTTGAACTTTAACATAATAATCTCTATCTGTAATCAATCTATCCAATATAGTCATATTAATTTCCTTATAAAAGTTTTAAGGATTTAAATATTTTATCATTTCCAGCACATGCCAATGCGGTTATCTGATCTCCAATATCCGGTTCAGTGAACGATTCATAATCTATACAACGAAGTTGAAGTTTGCCCATCCATTTGTGCAATTCCTTTTCATTGTTTACGCCAAGATATATGAGCGTACCATTGTCCCATTGGGTATCAGGGTGTTGCAGGAGAAACTCTGCCAAAGCATGTCCCGCCTGCACCGCCTGATATGATTCTTTTAAATCACGTCTAACTAGAACAAACAGTTTCATATTGTTTCTCTTTCTCGGCGCGATATTTAATTATTTCCTTTGTCCACTCCTCTTTGTACTTATTAATAAGTGCTTCATTAGGAGCTTCATCAAACTTACTTTCAATTTTTTCTCTGGGCGTACCACGCATTTCAGACGATGCAATATGATAATGTCTTGCGATATACCGAAGATTGAATAATTTTTCATATGTAATCTTCATACCCGTTGCACTTTTACATTCGTATTTACCCAACTCTTCTAACTTTGATGGTTTCCTACGAATTTTCAACTCTTTAATATCTGTTGATATCAATTTGTACTCTTCTCTGATCTTTTGTATTGGATTGTTCGTGACACTCCACGGGGCAAGCCCCATGGCTTCTGCTTAGCTTACTAAGCATTCTTTTTCTTGTTTCAACGACGGCTCTATTGAACCATCTCCGCAAGCGTAAATTCCCGACTGCCCGTCGGTATTAAATCCTATGTTTTTTTCATAATCTTAACCTTTCTATGGTTAACATCTTCCAACTTTGTTTAACAACATTTTTGTTTGACCCCATATGTATAAACTTCCTGCTTCAATTATAAATTTAAGCATAACAAGTAATCCAACAATCGATAAAATAATAAACATTATTATAATCCAACCAATTGTACCCGGAACTGCGAGAAAATTTAACATAAGATTTGACATAATTAAATCCCCTAAATGATGGGCCCTGGAGGAATCGAACCTCCGTTAATCCGTTATGAGCGGAACTTTCTACCATTGAAATAAAGGCCCTTATATATCAACATGGTAGGTCTTACCTTTCGAGTGACGTTAACCTATCTTCACCTCACCCTAACGTATGGGGTCAACCGTAATTATGGAAAGGCTTACTAATGCGCTCACGCAAACATTATGTTGATATTTTAAAAATGGTGGAGATACGGAGAATCGAACTCCGCCCAGTCGAGTGCAAACCGTCCGGTCCTACCCATAGCATACCCCCAAATTCATAGCGTGCCGTTCTTAATTAAACTACCTCGTACCTTTAATTCTATATGATGCGCAATTCATATTTTCCGAATCAGGATCTTATCGAAGAAAGGGATCAAACCTTCATCTTCACGCCTCTATTTTTTATGGACTCCCCGAGAGGACTCGAACCCCCATTTCATCGTTCGTAGCGATGTACCCTATCCAGTTGGACGACGGAGAGACTGGCACCCCTGATAGGACTCGAACCTACAAGACTTAAAAGTCGTCGGTTTAGAAGACCGATGCCCATCCAGTTAGGCGGCAGGGGCAAAATTGGTCGGACGTGAAGTTCGTAAATCTCCATTAATTCAGATAATCGCTCACCTGACCCTCTATACTTTGAGGTAACGTCCGTCATTCTTTGGAGCTCCCACGAGGGCACGATCCCCGATTTACTGGGTACAAACCAGTTGTTCTATCCATTTGAACTATGAGAGCAAATTATTTTTTATGATATTCAATCATCCTCTTTTCCACATCCATAATCACAAATCATAATAATCCTATTTCCAATGTGTTTCAATATTTTCAATCTTTTTCCATTGTTTCTTACGATGACGTTTCCATGTAGGATCTGTACATTTCCATATATCTTCCCATACTGTTGGGAGATGATGTGGATGCCGACTTCCTCTAACGAAATCGAAATCTCTATAATTTAAACGTCTTTCTTGTTGTGTTTTAGGATATCGTAACGATTTCCGTAATCTGAAATGTTTACCTGTACCTACAACTGGTTCGTATCGAAACCTAAATGTTATATCTCTTCGATACCAACAACAATACTGCAAACACATTTTGTCTTTGTAATTCATTTTGATCCTCCCTAAATAATTAGATTATTTAGGTGAATCTTATTCTCCAATACATGTTAACACTCCTTTCAAATGAAATTATTTAGGATGATCTTTATTCCATTTATCCGATATATCTCTTGTCCTTGTTTCAATACTCTGCGGTTTTGCAGGTTTGTGTTTCTGAGTCCACCCAGTACCTTTGAAATGTATAGGTGGAGCAGCAACTCCACGTTTCGCCAATTTGTCACATTCAGGACAATTTACATCGTCCCGTTTTGCAATCGATACAATATCAGAAAACTCATGATTACATTCAGTACATACATATTCATAACTCGGCATCGATAAGTCTCCTATTTATATTTATTCTAATTTTTTATTTTTCTATCTCAGGAAAGAAATTATGTTCCTTAGATTGTTTTCTAATCCGTTTTCTAATTTCATCAAATGTATATGTCTTCTTCATATGACCATTTTCGAATACGGTGACCAATTCATCATCTTCAGTATAAAATGATTGAGCAACTGTAGTGTATGAACCATTATGCTTCATCAATTTCAAACGACCTTTCTTTGACATTTTTCCCATGTCAGTAATAGGTGTTTTATATACACTTCTTGGTAATCCATTAACAGTTGCTTCAGATACTTTGAATGCAAATTTGAATGTATCTCTATCCCATTGTTGAAGGAGTCCTCCACCCTGACCAAAGATAACATTTTCAATTGCCCATTTTTTATCATGTAATGCTTCACAAATCTTATCAATCATAAGATATGTAATACCATCGCCATAGATAATACCTACTACAGGATTCAATACTTTAAATCCCTTTTTATTAACAGTACCACCAAATACTTCCCAAAGCAATTGTATAACCTTGAGACATACTTCAACAGGGTCGCCACTATCAGGTCTAGTGACACTCCACGGGGCAAGCCCCATGGCTTCTGCTTAGCTTACTAAGCATTCTTTTTCTTGTTTCAACGACGGCTCTATTGAGCCATCTCCGCAAGCGTAAATTCCCGACTGCCCGTCGGTATTAAATCCTATGTTTCTAATATTTAGAGAAGCATTTAAGTCCCTATCAATAGATATTCCACAATCAGGACAATTAAATGTCCTTTTAT
>Ga0208279_1001132_pt1 | contig 15721 bp, 19 predicted proteins | sample AntAceMetag02UKM_FD_184766 | JGI IMG/M metagenome (GOLD analysis project Ga0208279, IMG submission 184766) | Saline lake microbial communities from Ace Lake, Antarctica - Antarctic Ace Lake Metagenome 02UKM (SPAdes) (version 2) | ecosystem: Environmental > Aquatic > Non-marine Saline and... | reverse complement strand
TTAGATGTTTTCAAATTAGAAAGCATGACATTTATTAACAATAGTACAAATTAAAGTGATAGAAAAACTTAGAAATATAGCAATCATTGCGCACGTTGACCATGGTAAAACAACTCTGGTTGATAAATTATTAGAACAGTCAGGTACTTTTTCCGATCATGAAAAAACCACTGAAAGAATGATGGATTCTAACGATCTTGAAAAAGAACGAGGAATTACTATTCTGGCAAAAAATACTGCAATTGACTGGAATGGCTATCATATTAATATTGTGGATACACCGGGACATGCAGACTTCGGTGGTGAAGTTGAGCGTGTTTTATCAATGGTTGATTCTGTTTTGTTATTGGTTGATGCGGTCGATGGCCCTATGCCACAAACGCGTTTTGTAACTAAAAAAGCATTTGCTTTGGGTTTAAAACCTATCGTTATTATTAACAAAGTTGACCGTCCGGGGGCACGTCCTGATTGGGTTGTTGATCAAACTTTTGATTTGTTTGATAACTTGGGCGCGACGGATGAGCAATTAGACTTCCCGATTGTCTATGCCTCTGCATTAAACGGTTTTGCTGGTTTAGCAGCGGATGTATCGGGTGGTGATATGACGCCTTTATTCCAAACCATCATTGATAAGGTTCCGCCGCCGCCTGTTGATATTGACGCACCTTTTCAGATGCAAGTTATCACCCTGGATTATAATTCCTATGTCGGTGTTATCGGTATAGGACGTATACAACGGGGAAGCGTTAAGAAAAACATGCCTTTAACTTTAGTGGATACTGAAGGTAAAACGCGTAGTGGCCGTATGTTGAAGATTTATGGATTCAGCGGTTTGGAGCGTATTGAAGTGGACTCTGCACAGGCAGGTGATATTATCGCTTTTTGTGGTATTGAGAATTTGCAAATTTCAGAGACTTTATGTCATCCTGATCATGTAGATGCTCTACCTGCATTATCAGTTGACGAGCCAACAGTGAGCATGACCTTTCAGGTTAATAATTCACCGTTTGCGGGTAAAGAAGGTAAATTCATTACCACGCGTCAAATTTATGATCGTTTACAAAAAGAATTGCAACACAATGTTGCTTTACGCGTTGATCCAACTGATGATCCAGATAAATTTAAAGTGTCAGGTCGTGGTGAATTACATTTATCGGTCTTAATCGAAAATATGCGCCGTGAAGGCTTTGAGATGGGAGTTTCTCGTCCACAAGTTATTATCAGAGAAATTGACGGCGTTAAATCAGAACCATTTGAAAATGTAACCATTGAAGTTGAAGAGCAACATCAGGGTACTATCATGGAAAAATTAGGTGACCGTAAAGGTGAGCTAAAAGACATGGTTCCAGATGGTAAAGGACGTATCCGTTTAGAATATATAGTGCCTTCTCGCGGTTTATTAGGATTCCAGACAGAATTCTTAACAGCGACTTCAGGTTCTGGTTTGTTCTATCACGTATTTGATCATTACGGCCGAGTAAAGGAAGGCGCTGTTGGTAATCGTATTCGTGGTGTATTAATCTCCATGTCTAAAGGTAAATCGGTAGATTACTCTTTGTATCCTTTGCAAGCGCGTGGTGAGCTATTGGTGGTAAATGGTGATGAAGTCTATGAAGGTCAATTAGTTGGTATTCATTCGCGTACTAATGATTTAGTGGTAAATCCAACTAAACCTAAGCCATTAACTAACGTACGTGCATCAGGTACAGATGAAAGTTTGACCTGTGCCAGAATCCAGAAAATGACTCTTGAGCAAGCATTAGAGTTTATCAGTGATGATGAGTTGGTTGAGGTAACGCCAGTGTCAATTCGTCTGCGTAAAATTTTATTAACTGAAAACGAGCGTAAACGCGCGAAGTAATAATGTTTTGGGACGGGCAATGCTCGCACCATGCATTTTAACAATGTAAAACTATGACAGATAGAATCGCAAGCGTTGAACGTAATACGTTGGAAACGCAAATTAGTATTAGCATTAATCTGGATGGTACTGGAAAAGCCAATTTTGATACTGGAGTACCTTTTCTTGAGCATATGCTGGATCAAATTGCACGTCATGGCTTAATTGATATGGATATTTATTGTAAAGGCGATGTGCAAATCGACGACCATCATACAGTAGAAGATATTGGTATTACTTTAGGTAAAGCATTTTATAAGGCTTTGGGTAATAAAAAAGGCTTGTTTCGTTATGGTCATGCTTATGTGCCATTAGATGAAGCTTTATCGCGTGTAGTGATTGATTTTTCAGGTCGCCCGGGTTTGCATTATGAAGTTGAATATAAGCGAGCAATGATCGGCAGTTTTGATGTTGACTTATTCCGTGAATTCTTCCAGGGTTTTGTCAATCATGCTGGCGTAAGTTTGCATATTGACAATTTGAAAGGCATTAATGCACACCATGTTGCTGAAACAGTGTTTAAAGCAATGGGCCGTGCGGTACGTATGGCAATTACCGAAGATCCTCGTATGGAGGGGATAATGCCTTCGACAAAAGGGGTGCTGTAGTCTGGTGAGCAGGATTTAGCCTGCTGCTCTTGTACTTGGGTATTTAGCGCGTTTGGCGCTAGCATACGCAGATAGCGACTTAATTAAAGCACGTAGTGAAAATTCAGCATATTTTAATCATATTAGAGTTTGCTGGCTTAACTGTTGTTTTCTATATTTTTAATCGATTTACTTATTAATCCAAATGTCTTCTGTAGCAGTCATAGATTATGGCATGGGCAATCTTCATTCGATTGTCAAAGCTTTGCAACACGCAGCACCTGAAGTTGATGTCCGTGTTGTTTCTGATAAAAAATCCATATTATCCGCTGATCGTGTAGTATTTCCCGGTGTAGGCGCTATACGTGACTGTATGCATGCCTTACAAGATACTGAATTAAACCTGGTCATTGCTCAAGTTGCACAAACTCGACCTTTGCTCGGTATTTGTCTGGGAATGCAGGCTTTACTGACTAAAAGTGAAGAAAATGGCGGTACTGAATGTTTGGCCATTCTTCCAGGCCAGGTTAAGCATTTTGCTGCAGATTTAAGAGCTGCCAATGGCGAGCGACTAAAAATCCCGCATATGGGCTGGAATCAGGTTGAGCAGCAAGATCACCCTCTCTGGCAAGATATTGCACAAAATAGTCGCTTCTATTTTGTGCATAGTTATTACACGGAGCCCGACGATCCTGCTATCATTGCAGCGACGACTGAATACCCTGAAAAGTTTGCCTGTGCTTTAGCTAAAGATAATATCTTTGCAGTGCAGTTTCATCCCGAAAAAAGTCAAACAGCGGGTTTGCAGTTGCTAAATAATTTTTTACATTGGGATGGACAGGCTTAATTTAAGCGATTTCCCTAATTTTATTTTCACTCTATTTGAGGCTAAAAAATGTTGTTAATACCCGCCATTGATTTAAAAGATGGTAAATGTGTGCGTTTACGTCAAGGTCGTATGGAAGATGACACAGTATTTTCAGATAATCCTGTTGAAGTAGCTGGGCGCTGGGTTGCTGCAGGTGCTCGACGTATTCATTTGGTCGATTTAGATGGTGCTTTTGCTGGCAAACCAAAAAATGCCGAGATTATTCATGAAATTGTTGCTGCCTATCCCGATGTGCCAGTACAAATTGGTGGCGGGATACGTGACGAAGAAACGGTTATCGCCTATTTAGAGGCTGGGGTGCAATATGTCATTATTGGTACCAAAGCAGTGAATGATCCGCATTTTGTTCGCGATCTAGCGCTGGCTTATTCTGGACATATTATTGTTGGACTGGATGCTAAAGACGGTAAAGTCGCGGTTGATGGATGGTCCAAATTATCACGTCATGATGTAATAGATATGGCGAAAAAATTTGAGTCTTATGGCGTTGAAGCAATTATTTATACTGATATTTCTCGTGATGGCATGATGAATGGTGTGAATGTTGAAGCGACTGCAAAACTAGCAGCGGCTATTCGAATTCCCGTTATTGCTTCAGGTGGTATCACCAATATGGATGATATTATTGCCTTAGGCGCTGTTGCAGATCAAGGGATTATGGGAGCTATTACCGGTCGTGCTATTTATGAAGGCACATTGGATTTTGCTGAAGCAGAAAAACTAGCAGAATCATTTGCTTAAAAAAGATTAGGAATGGCTTTTTAACAGAAAGTTATTCCTGCTTGTTCATTTAGATTATTAATACCTATTGAAAAACAGTTATGAGCTTAGCTAAACGAATTATCCCGTGCCTTGATGTTGATAATGGTCGCGTTGTTAAAGGCGTAAAGTTTGTTGATATTCGTGATGCTGGAGATCCTGTCGAGGTAGCGCGTCGATATGACCGAGAAGGTGCAGATGAAATTACCTTTTTGGATATTACTGCAACACATCATGATCGCGACACTATCGTGCATGTGGTTGAACAGGTCGCCAGTGAAGTTTTTATACCTTTAACGGTCGGTGGTGGTATAAGAAAATTGGAAGATATTCGGCGTATGTTGAATGCAGGTGCGGATAAGGTTGGTATTAACAGTGCTGCTGTTTTTAATCCTGAGTTTGTTCGCGAAGCCGCTGAAAAATTCGGTTCGCAATGTATTGTTGTGGCTATAGATGCAAAAAAAGTAAGTCGCGAAGGTGAAGCTAATCGCTGGGAAATTTTTACTCATGGTGGTCGTAAAGAAACCGGTATTGATGCCATCGAGTGGGCAAAGAAAATGGTTGACTATGGCGCAGGTGAGATATTATTAACCAGCATGGATAGAGATGGCACACGCGAAGGTTTTGATTTAACTTTAACGCGAGCTATTAGCGAAGCGGTTAGCGTTCCTGTTATTGCGTCTGGGGGCGTGGGTAATTTGCAGCATTTGGCTGACGGTGTTACCAAAGGCAAAGCAGACGCAGTATTAGCGGCAAGTATTTTTCATTTTGCAGAATACAGCGTGCAGGAAGCTAAAGAATATATGCAGAAACAAGGCATAGAGGTGCGCTTAGCTTGAATGATGCATGGCTAGATGAAATACGCTGGACCGATGATGGGCTAGTACCGGTTATTGCTCAGCAAAGTGATTCGGGAAAAGTAGTTATGTTTGCCTGGATGAATCGAGAATCTTTGGCCTTAAGTTACGCATGTGGCTATGCTGTTTATTGGTCGCGTTCACGTAATAAATTATGGCGTAAAGGTGAAGAGTCAGGTAACAGGCAAAAGATTGTATCAATTTCTGTAGATTGCGATGAGGATGTGTTATTGCTAGAAATAGAGCAAGAAGGCGGTATCTCTTGTCATACAGGTCGGGAAGGCTGCTTTTATAGAACTTTGCATGATGGAGTTTGGCAAGAGAATTCCCCTGTCTTAAAAGATCCAGCAGAGATATATAAAAAATAACATTCACGGGTCACTTCTGGCTATCTTAAGAAGTATGTGGTTATGTTAAAATAATTTCGTACGACTATTTATAATCTATCTTTAAGGCATTTGAATAATTTTTCTAATTGGAATATTATTTCAGGCTTATTGCCTGATACAGACACGCGGACTAAAACCCGCTCAACAGAGAGTAAGCATGAGTGAAGTTTTAACTGAATTAGCTGTTATTCTGGAACAACGTAAACAAGAATCAGCGGACTCTTCGTATGTCGCGAGTTTATATGCTAAAGGTCTGGATACTATATTAAAAAAAATTGGTGAAGAGGCGACCGAAACAGTTATAGCGGCAAAGGATGGGAATAAAGAGATGATTATCTATGAAACCGCAGATTTGTGGTTTCATTGTATGGTATTGCTTGCCGAACAAGGCCTTCATCCTGATGATGTATTAAATGAATTACAGCGACGTTTTGGTTTGTCTGGTCTGAAAGAAAAAGCGCAGCGTAAGAAATAAGCATACTTCGCGGAGTGGCGGTGCGAAGTATAATAACCTAAAGAGGAATTATCATGGGAATCAGTGTAACTCAGTTATTAATTGTATTAGTCATTGTGATTGTTTTATTTGGCACTAAGCGTCTGCGTAATATGGGTGGAGATTTAGGTGGTGCTATCAAGGGCTTTCGCTCAGCAATGAAAGATGGTGAACAGGATAAAAATCTGACAGAAAAAGATAGCGATGTTATTGATGCTGATGTAATTAATGCAGAAGTGACAGAAAAAAAATCAGAGCAAGATAAAGTCTAAGCCATGTTTGATATAGGTTTTTGGGAGCTTTGTATGATCGGCCTGGTCAGCTTACTGGTTATCGGACCTGAAAAATTGCCCAAAGTTGCACGTATTACAGGTTTCTGGTTAGGCAAAACCAGACATATGGTCGCTTCAGTAAAAGAAGAGATCAATGAGGAGCTTAAGCAAGAAGAGTTAAGGCAGTTATTGAATGAGCAACAGGCCAAGATTGATTCTATGACTAAAAATCTGGACTTGAATGATGGTCGAGTAGAGCATTTGTTAGACGCAACTAATGATCAAGTGGATAAAGAAACGCATGGCGGAAAATGAAGAACAGGAACAGGAACAGGAACAGCCATTAATTTCTCACCTTGTTGAGCTACGAAATCGCTTATTAAGGGTTGTTGTAACAGTTTTGCTGGTTTTTCTAGCAATGGCTCCTTTTGCTAACGAGATTTATAGTTTTTTGGCCAAACCTTTAATGCAATTTTTGCCCGATGATACATCGATGGTAGCGATCGATGTCGTCTCACCTTTTTTAACGCCTTTTAAACTGGTTTTGGTCGCCTCAATATTTATTGCCATACCAGTTATTTTGTATCAATTCTGGGCTTTTGTTGCCCCTGGACTTTATGCGCATGAAAAGCGTATGATTGCTCCTTTATTAATTGCAAGCACGCTTTTATTCATATTAGGGATGGTGTTCGCTTATTTTGTAGTTTTCCCTCTAGTCTTTGGTTTTCTGACATCTGCAGCACCAACTGGCGTCTCAGTGATGACCGACATTGCCAAATATCTAGATTTTGTGCTGACGATGTTCTTCGCCTTTGGTATGGCATTCGAAGTGCCCATTGTCACGATAGTATTGGTATGGGTAGGTGTTTTTACACCTCAACAATTAGCTGAAAAGCGCCCGTATATAATTGTTGCCGCTTTTATCATCGGTATGTTTTTAACCCCGCCCGATGCTATTTCTCAAACCTTGCTTGCAGTCCCGATTTGGCTGTTATTTGAAACAGGATTGTTATTCTCTCGCTTATTTGTCAGGAAGTCTGTAACTAAGCAGATAGCATCCGATAAATAAAAGCCGCTTAAAAATCGTGTAAGCCTTTAAATTACATGACTTAAGTTGACCAAAGTAAAGCTCTCTAATGTCTACGATAAAATGTTCCAGGCAAGAGCAAGAAGAAGTTGTTACTTAAATTCAAGATTATTTTAGTGCAAAGCTGGATCAGGGTATCGGTCAATTTAATACGGAATTTATAGTAGATTTTTTCGCGGAAAGAATTGGTGTCTATTATTGCAATCAAGGCCTGCATGATGCCCAGTCTATGATAGAAAATAAACTGGAATACATATCTGAGGCGATTTAAGGTCTTGAAAAAATAGCTAGCAGCTAGATAATTGCAGCTGCGACCGAGGACATATGTTTAATCACTGTTGCAGAGAATCTCGCTCTGTATATTATGCTGGCATTGTATCAATATGAAAAAAATCTTAATTTTATTAATAGCAGTTGCACTAGCTATCTTCGAGGCCTATCAAGGCGAGGGTTCTGCTTTATCTACGCAAGGTTTATTACAACCTTTCGCTAATGACAACAGCGAAAATGTTAATAATAGCCTTCAGCGCGCGTTTAAAAATAGACAAAGCGACCTGCAGATTCAGGGAAAAGGTGAAGTGATGAAGGTGTTACGTGATGACAATAGAGGTTCAAGGCATCAAAAGTTTATTATCAAGGGTGGTGGGTCAGAACAAAGCGTGTTAGTGGCTCACAATATAGATTTGGCACCAAGAATTGACGGCCTGAAAAAAGGCGATACGGTTGAGTTCAATGGAGAGTATGAATGGAATGCAAAAGGTGGTGTTATTCATTGGACGCACAAAGATCCTAACGGCTATCATGTTTCTGGCTGGCTAAAATATAATGGCAGGATTTACCAGTAATGATGGCGAAAAAAAATATTTTAATTACGGGTGGTGCAAAAAGAGTGGGTGCTCAATGTGTGCGATATTTACATGCCCAAGGCGCTAATATTTTACTACATTATCGTACATCTAAAGACGAAGCTGTAGCTCTAGCGGATGAGCTAAATAGTCAGCGGCCTGATTCTGTGCAGATTCATCAAGCTGAGTTGCAGAATATAAACGCCTTGCAAGGGCTGGCAAATGCAGCTGAAAAGGCATGGGGCGGTGTCGATGTATTAGTAAATAATGCCTCGGCTTTTTATGCCACTGCTATGGGAGAGGTGACAGAATCACAATGGGATGATTTGCTAGGAAGTAATTTAAAGTCCCCCTTTTTTTTAATTCAGGCACTCACTCCTATATTGGAGAGCAGGAAGGGTTGTGTGGTTAACATCGTTGATATTCATGCAGAGCGTGGCCTAGAGGGATACCCTGTTTATTCTATTGCAAAAGCGGGGTTGGTGGCGTTGACAAAAATACTCGCTAAAGAATTAGCGCCGCAGATAAGAGTTAATGCAGTGGCTCCTGGTGCGATTTTATGGCCCGATCATGATCTTACAGAGCAACAAAAACTGGAAATACAGGCTAAAGTTGCATTGCAATGTACTGGTTGCCCTGATGATATTGCCAAGGCGATTGCTTATTTAATTTATGATGCCGAGTATATGACCGGTCAAGTAATGACGATAGATGGGGGGCGTACTTTATTTAGCTAGACTCTTTATGGCTGGTAAAAAATCTATTTTTTGCTGTGTGGTTGTACTTTTATCGAATTCTTGCCAAAGTTTTTGGTAACAGACATTCTTGACCGGATGATGTTGATCAGGCGCAATTTCAGCGAGTGGTTCAAGTACAAACGCATAATTGAGAATATCATTGTGTGGGATAGTTAGCGTTTCAGTGGAGATGGCTTGTTGATCATACAAAAGTAAGTCCAGATCCAGTGTGCGCGAGGAAAATTTATCTTTAGTCCGCACTCGTCCATGATCAGTTTCTATGCTTTTTAGCAGCAGGGCAATATGTAGAGGGTCATGGTCGCTGTAAAAAGAAATTACTAGGTTTAAAAAGGCTTCACCCGAAAAACCAACCGGGTCTGATTCATATACACTGGAATAGGTGAGACGGCCAAATTTGCGCTGCAATATCTCAAGAGCAGAAGAAATATTATGCTCTCGATTGATATTGCTACCTATGCTGATAAAACACAGCGGCATTTTTTATTTTGTGCCGCGTTCAATAATAATGCCGACATCACTGGCACCGGTGATCGCGCCTTTTTTATTCAGTGTTAGCTTGACCCAGGGGACATTAAATTCTTTGCGAATCGTGCTGTTAATTTCTTCAGCAAGTTTTTCAACCAGAAAAAAATCGCTTTTCTCAACAAAGCTTATAACGTGCTGGGAAACTGCTTTGTAGTCTAATGTGTCCTCTATATAATCTGTAGCGGCCGCTTTTTTGATGTCATGAGCCATTTCAATATCCAGAATAACTGTTTGTTTGGTTTTGCGTTCCCAGTCATAGATACCGATAATCGTGTCAATTTTCAAGCCACCTAAAAAAATAATGTCCATTAAGACTCCAGTTATTATTATAATTACATCTATTGTGTAGGTAATTGTATCAGGGATATTACCCTGTTATGCAGTAGATAACTCATATTTTTAAAAATAGGATAGAAAAAATGATTGAATGGCTTTTAGTCCCAGCTGCATATTTATTGGGCTCCATTTCCAGTGCAATTATTGTATGTCGAGTGATGGGGCTGCCTGATCCTCGCGTTGAAGGCTCCGGAAATCCAGGGGCGACTAATGTCATGCGGATTGGCGGAAAAAAAGCGGCAGCAATTACTTTGTTGGGTGATATGCTGAAAGGCTTAATACCGGTCTTATTAGCACAAATTTTAGATGTTGATTCAGGGATTTTATCCGGGGTGGTTCTTGCTGCCTTTTTAGGGCATTTATACCCGATTTTTTTTGGTTTTGCAGGAGGTAAAGGAGTAGCTACTTCTTTTGGTGTTCTTTTGGGAGCGAACTGGATGCTTGGTTTGGCTGTGGGTTTAACCTGGTTTGCCGTGTATAAGTTATTTAAAATTTCTTCTTTGTCCGCTTTAGTTGCGGCAATATTTGCTCCTTTGTATGTTTATTTAATTATGGGTATGCAACCACTAGTGCCTGTGGCTGCATTGATTGCACTTATATTAATTTGGCGACATAAAACGAATATTCAGCGCCTATTGGCAGGTGAAGAAAAGTAAAGCCCTTTACTTATTTGTTTGTAATAATTCATCAATTGGCCAGCGAGGTCTGGCATTAATGCATAGGGATTCTTGTTGTTGTGCTAGCAATCGCTGGCAGCCCGCGTAAGCAATCATTGCTCCGTTATCAGTGCAAAACTCAGGCCTGGGAAAAAATATTTCGGCTCTTTCTTTTATGACCATCTGCGTTAATGTTTGACGAATCTGGGTGTTGGCGCTTACTCCTCCAGCAACAACAAGGCGTTTTAATCCTGTTTGTTTCAGGGCGCGTTTGCATTTGATTGCTAGTGTTTCAGCAGTAGCCTGTTGAAAAGAAAGAGCAATATCGGCTTTATCCTGTGGTGTTTGCTCGGTTTGATTTAAGGTATTCATGGTAAAAGTTTTAAGTCCGCTAAAACTGAAGTCCAGGCCAGGGCGGTCGGTCATGGGGCGTGGGAATTTAAACCGGTTTGCCTGGCCTTGTTCTGCGAGCTTGGATAATAAAGGGCCACCAGGGTATGCAAGCCCAAGCATCTTTGCTACCTTATCAAAAGCTTCACCTGCAGCATCGTCTAGAGATTCACCCAGTAGCTGATATAGACCGATACCATTGACTTCAACTAATAGCGTGTGGCCACCTGAAACGAGTAAGGCGATAAAAGGAAATTCTGGCGATTGCTCTTCTAACATTGGCGCAAGCAAGTGACCTTCCATATGATGCACGCCTATTGCTGGAATATTTAATGACCAGGCCAGGCTTTTGGCGGTCGCAGCACCGACTAATAAAGCCCCAATTAAGCCAGGGCCAGCGGTATAAGCAATGCCTTGAATGTCTGCTTTAGTAAGCTGGCTGCGTTGCAGGCATTCATCTACTAGTGGAATAAGTTTGCGAATATGGTCGCGTGAGGCAAGTTCTGGAACAATGCCTCCATATTCATTATGCATCGCGATTTGGCTATATAAACTGTGGTGTATAAGGCCTTTTTCACTATGGTAGAGGGCGACTCCAGTTTCATCGCAAGATGTCTCAATTCCTAAAATGTACATTGATTTTTGATTTTAAAAAAATTACTGCTATAATTAAGGTTTTAGCTAGCTGACAAGTATTGGGGTCCGGCTGGCACAATAACAATTTGAATTTTAGCAAACTGGAAAAATTTATGCCTGCAATTAAAGTAAAAGAAAACGAACCATTTGATATTGCTCTTCGCCGTTTTAAGCGTTCTTGTGAAAAAGCGGGCGTTTTGTCTGAAGTACGTCGTCGTGAGTTTTATGAAAAACCAACAGCAGAACGTAAGCGTAAAGCTGCTGCAGCTGTAAAGCGCCATCTTAAGAAATTATCGCGTGAGCGTTATGCGTTGAAAAACCTGCGTCGTGGCCGTCCACTGCTGTAAGCAAAGATGACTACTATGCAGGAGCGTCTTAAAGGCGAAATGAAGCAGGCGATGAAAAGTCGGGAAAAAGTTCGCTTGGGGACTATCCGATTAATATTGGCGGCGATTAAACAAAGAGAAGTAGATGAGCGTATTGTTTTGGATGACCAGCAAGTTATTGTTGTGTTAGACAAAATGCTAAAGCAGCGTAGAGAGTCAATCAGGCAATACCGTGAGGCGAGCCGTGACGATCTGGCTGAAGTGGAAGAAGCGGAAGTATTGGTGATACAGGAATTCTTGCCTCAAGAATTGACTGAAAAAGAAATTAACGACATGGTCAAGTCGGCTATTGCAGATAGTTCGGCAAGCTCAATTAAGGATATGGGTAAGGTGATGGCGATATTAAAGCCGGCTATGCAAGGCCGGGCAGATATGGCTGTGGTAAGTACAAAAATAAAGGCAATGTTAGCGACTTAAGGCTTAGCTGATTATGGCTGGCAAAATCCCCCGGTCTTTTATAGATGACCTATTAGTCAGGGTCGATATCGTTGACCTGGTAGATTCCTATGTTCCGCTAAAAAAATCGGGTAGTAGTTATGTTGCCCGTTGCCCTTTCCATACTGAAAAAACTCCCAGTTTTGCGGTAACGCGTAATAAGCAGCTTTATCATTGCTTTGGCTGTGGTGCGGGTGGTAACGCCATTAGTTTTTTGATGGACTATAGTCATCTTGATTTTATCGAGGCTGTGGAAGATCTGGCCGATTTTGTTGGTGTCGCAGTACCAAGGGAGTCAGGCAATGCGACGATAAAGAAAGATAATGTAGCCGAAATTTTTCAGGTACTTGAGCAGGTTGCAGGTTTTTATATACAGCAGTTACGCGAAAATGAGTCGGCTAAGGTAGCGATAGATTACCTTAAATCGCGTGGTCTGAGTGGCGAGGTGGCGCGCGAATTTCAGGTCGGTTTTGCGCCTGATGGCTGGGGGACATTATTAAAACAGTTTAAAGCCGAGCAGCTTGTTGATGCTGGGTTGGCGATACCCAAAGAAGGCGGTTCGGTTTATGATCGTTTTCGTGGTCGTGTTGTTTTCCCTATTCGCGATAGAAGAGGGCGAGTTTTGGGTTTTGGTGGTCGGGTTCTGGATGACTCTTTGCCAAAATATCTGAACTCGCCTGAGACAGCCGTTTTTCATAAAGGACGTGAGGTCTATGGTTTGTATGAGTTGCTTGCCAGGAACTCAAAACCAGAACGAATTGTTGTAGTCGAAGGTTATATGGACGTGATCGCGCTAGCTCAGTTTGGCGTGACTTATGCAGTGGCAACGTTGGGAACGGCAACATCAAAAGAACATCTGGAATTATTGTTCCGCTTTAGTTCGGAAATTGTATTTTGTTTTGATGGGGATAAAGCAGGAAGAGAGGCTACCTGGCGTGCAGTTCTATCGGCCTTTCCTAGCCTTAGGGATGGTAGGCTGGTAAAAATAATGCAGTTACCCTTGGGTAGCGACCCAGATACATATATCAGAGATCACGGATTGGAAGAATTTGAGCGTAGTGTACAGTCGGCACAAGCCTTATCGGATTATTTTTTTGAACGCTTAAGCCGCGGCTTGAATCTGGATGATATGGAAGGGCGCGCAAGTTTAGTAAACAAGGCTAATGCATATTTGCAAGCATTGCCTAATGGTGTTTTTCAAGAGTTGATGCTGGAAAAATTAAAAGTATTATCGAGAATAGATAAACTAGTTTTTTTTGAAAATACAGCTACACTTACAAAATCAAATCATAAGCAAAAACAGGAAGATACGAAATTATCTCCGGTAAGGATTGCGATTTCTTTATTGCTGCAAAGTCCGGGTTTGATTGAAATTTTTGAGCAAAAAGAAATACATTGGCAAGCACTGGGTTTTCCTGGCATTGATTTGCTAAAAAAAATAGTTGAAATAATCGAACTGAACCCCGATATTAATTTGCCTAGTCTGATTGAACATTTTAGAGGTCAGGACGAAGAAAAATATATACAGGTGATGATGAATCATGATTTTTTTATTTCAGGGGATGAGATAAATGCCGAGTTTTCAGGGGCAATAGATAGATTAATTGATCAGGGTAAAGAGCGGCGCCTTGATGAATTGATCGCAAAAGAGAGGGCGAGCGGATTGGCAGGGCATGAGAAACAGGAATTGTTGACCATGTTGGCTAAACGTAAATAAGTAATTTTCTATATCAAAATTGCTTGATATAGCATTTTAAGGGTGAGCAATGAATCAAGAACAACAACAGTCCCAACTTAAACAATTAATTGCCAAAGGAAAAGCGCAAGGTTATTTAACTTATTCCGAGGTTAACGATCACTTGCCTAGTGAAATTGTTGATCCTGAACAAATAGAAGATATTATTGGTATGATCAATGGCCTTGGTATTAAGGTTCATGAGTCTGCGCCGGATGATGAAGATTTATCTGAGGAAGTTGCCTCTGATGACGATGATGATGATGCAGAGGAAGTTGCTGCATTAGCTTCGGTTGATAGTGAGTTTGGGCGTACCACCGATCCAGTTAGAATGTATATGCGTGAAATGGGTTCAGTTGGCTTGTTAACCCGACCAGAAGAACTGAAGATTGCACGCAGAATTGAAGAAGGTCAGCGTCAGATTGTGCGCGCTGTTTCCCGCTCTAGGCTTGTTATTGAATCTTTGTTTGTTGATTTTGGAACGATTGGTGAAGAGAATGGTTTGCGCTTAACAGATATTTTAAGTGATTTTATTGACCTGAATGAGCCGGATTATGACGATTCCAGGGTTGCCGCAACTCCAGTTGATGCTACAGATGATGATGAAGATGAAGATGAAACTCCTGAACCTACGGGTGCAACCTTAGAAGAGGCTCAAGAGAAGGTTTCTGAAATTAAGGTAGCCTATGATCGTGTTGAAGCTTCAGTAAAGAAACATGGCTATCATCATGAAAAAACTGAACAGGAATTTGAAAATCTTTCCGAGCGCTTTCTGGAAGTTAAATGGGCTCCACAGTACTTTAAAAAACAGGTTGCTATGGTTGCTGGCATTACAAAAAGCATTCGTGAGCAAGAAAGAAATATTATGGATCTTTGCGTTAAGCAGGCAAAAATAAATCGTAAAGACTTTATTGATAATTTTATTGGCAATGAAGCAAATTTAAAATGGTTATCTCGCTTTGCAGACAAAAATGAGGCAATTGCAGCTGTATTAAAGGCAAAAGAGAAGGAAATTAAAAGAGTAGAAGCTCATTTTACTGTAATAGAAGAAAATTATGGATTGTCGATTACCGAACTGAAAGATATTAGCCGTCGCGTGTCTATCGGTGAAGCAAAGTCTAGGCGCGCAAAAAAGGATATGATTGAAGCCAATTTAAGGTTGGTAATCTCAATTGCAAAAAAATACACTAATCGAGGTTTACAGTTTTTGGATCTAATTCAAGAAGGAAATATCGGTTTAATGAAAGCGGTTGATAAATTTGAGTACCGTCGCGGTTATAAATTTTCCACCTATGCAACTTGGTGGATACGTCAGGCAATCACACGCTCAATCGCGGATCAGGCGAGAACAATCCGTATCCCAGTGCATATGATTGAAACGATTAATAAATTAAATCGTATCTCGAGACAGATTATGCAGGAAAAAGGCAGAGAGGCAACGCCTGAAGAATTAGCGGTACATATGGAGATGCCTGAGGATAAGGTGCGTAAAGTGCTAAAAATTGCTAAAGAACCAATTTCTATGGAAACGCCTATAGGTGATGATGAAGATTCGCATTTAGGTGATTTTATTGAAGATTCTAAGATGCTTTCACCTGTCGAGTCTGCTACAATAGAAGGCTTGAAAGAATCGACACAGGGTGTATTAGCGGGGCTAACGGCACGAGAGTCAAAAGTATTGCGTATGCGTTTTGGTATTAATATGAATACTGATCATACGCTGGAAGAAGTGGGTAAACAGTTTGATGTGACTCGTGAGCGCATTAGACAGATTGAGGCGAAAGCT
>Ga0208279_1001125_pt1 | contig 15785 bp, 14 predicted proteins | sample AntAceMetag02UKM_FD_184766 | JGI IMG/M metagenome (GOLD analysis project Ga0208279, IMG submission 184766) | Saline lake microbial communities from Ace Lake, Antarctica - Antarctic Ace Lake Metagenome 02UKM (SPAdes) (version 2) | ecosystem: Environmental > Aquatic > Non-marine Saline and... | reverse complement strand
CCATCCTCAAGACCATCGAAAAGCAGATCGAGAATGTCGATCGGCAGATTCGCGATCACATCGACAACAACCCCGAACTCAAACGCAAGACCGAACAGCTCGAATCCGTCCCCGGCGTCGGGCAGACCACCGCCTCACTGCTGGTCACGGAATTGCCGGAGTTGGGACACTTGAACCGCCGGCAGATCGCCGCCTTGGTCGGCGTCGCGCCGATCAATCGTGACAGCGGAACTTACCGAGGCAAACGCATGACCGGCGGCGGACGGTGTCACCTGCGCGCCCGCCTGTTCATGCCAACCCTCGTCGCGGCACGACACAATCCCATCATCCAACAGTTCTATCAACGACTCGTAAAGAAGGGGAAATCCAAAATGACCGCCCTCATCGCCGCCATGAGAAAACTCCTGACCATCCTAAACACCATGCTAAAGAAAAATGAAGCCTGGAACCCAAAAACCACTTGATTGCCAAGACAGTCGCTACGGACTTGTGACCTCGGGCAGTTTGCGAAGCAGTCGGGCCCGGTCATACGACCAGCCGGCCAGCACGCCGCCAAGGACTACGAAGGCGCCGCCCAGCGTATAGTGATAGCGAAAGGCGAAGTGATTGCGATGGTGAACAAGGCGCTCGGTTCGTTGATAGAGCGCGCCATAGGTGCGGTGCGGCTCGTACGATGGATAGCCGTTGGGATTGTCCCGCGTCTCGAGGAGGCACACGTCATCATGAGCCATGAAGCGAATAACGGTCGCCGTGAAGAGGATTGTCCCCAGTCCCGCCAAGACCGCGATCAGCGCTGCACCGGCAAGAAGCTTCGAGCCTCGGTTTGTCATGGCACTTCTCCCAATGGACAGAATCGGTGGGGCAGGCCCCACCCCACAGATTACGGCGCCGGGAGTGGGTCTTCTTCGGGTGTCATCTCGGCGAGGTAGCCGAGGACTTTGCGGGCGGCCATGTAGGCTTCGGAGGCGGTGCACTCTTCGGAGGCCATGTTGCTGATGAAGCGCTGGGCCGCCTGGTGGGCGACCTGCTCCTGCTGGCCCTCGCCAAACAGGTAGAGCAGGGCGCCGGCGCCGATGTAGACCGCCTTGGCGATCTCCGTCTTGGCCAGTTCGTCGTCTTTCTTCTCGATGTGCTGCCTGGCGGACTCCATCTTTGACAGGGCGAAGTTCCAGGCCTCTGCGGCTTTCGGATTCATGGTAAAAACATCAAAACTGAAATATCAAGACTTTGGAATCGCCGCGCGGCGGCGCTAACTCTACATTCGTGTTGCTCGATCAGAAGCGAAAGAGCAATCCCAGGTTCACGCCGAAACCGTCCAGGTCCGCTTCCGTGAGGTTTCGCAACTCTTCCTTGGCGCTGTCGGCGTCGGTCTCCAGGAACAGCCAGCGGGCCTCAGCCATGACCGAGAGGCTTTGGAACCCGATCTCCAGGCCGGCCAAGGGGAAGAAGCCCACCTCGTCGTCGAGGTCCGCCCCGTCGAACAGGTAGTAGCCAGCCCCGGCGCCGATGTACGGAACCACGTGTTCGAACAGCAGCGGGAAGTTCAACAGCGCGGCCGCCTCCAGCGGAAACATGTTGATACCTGAATCGTCGAAGCGGATCACGCCGGCGCGGGCATCGATGCTGATCATGTCGACCGGGTTGAGTTCCACTTTGGCGCCGCCACCGTATCCGTCCCCGAGGTCGTCCGAATCCAGCCTCGTTCCGTAGGCCGCGAACTCGACGCCCGAGCCATGGGAGCAACCCCCGAGAACCAGCGCCAACATCACGATCAACAGCAAACCGATCAATCCTTTAACGTTCATAGTGCGCTCCTTCACAGATTACGGAGGTTCTTAACAACGCCCCAAACGAATGCCCAACCGCATTATGCGGGCATCGCGGAAAGAGTTTAACGCCGAGCGTGCGAAGACACAAAGACCATTTCCCAATAACTTCAGTCAAGGAAAGGAAAACACCATGCAAGAGACGAAGAAACTGACCCGACGGCAACGCGCTGTGATCGAAGACCTCTTCACGAGCGAGATGGAGGACGAGCAGGTGCTGGCCAAGCACAACGTCGCGCCGGCTCTCTATAGCCGCTGGCTGACCGACGAGTGTTTCGTCGAGCAGTTCGAGCGGCGGATCGCCCAGGCCTATCATTTCAGCCGTGTGACCCTGGCGCGTTACGCTCCCGTGGCGGCCGGCAAGTTGATCACCCTGACCGATTGCGAGAAGGAGGAGACCGCCCGCAAGGCCTGCCTGGACATCGTTACGTTTAATGGTGTCGCACCCGGCGCCATCGTCCGACCGGCTCCAACGGAACAGCAACACACGCCAACCAACGTAGAGTTACCCCCCGAAGTCGCCAGCCGCCTCCTGACCGCGCTGGCTGGTGCGAGTGACGAGAAATAGAACATCGGCGCATGAAAAAGGCTGCAACGTTCCGGTTGCAGCCTTTCTCTCAATCGTTCAGCACGAACCGTTAGAGGACGCGGCGTCTTCGCAGGTAGCTTACGGCCCCGGCCCCAATGCCACAGAGCAGCAACGCACCAGGCGTGGGAACCATGGCGATTGTCGTGTCGGGCACCAACACGTGATACGCAACCGAGTCGTTCTGAGGCGGTGCGAGAGGATCTATGTCTGGCGAGGTGAAGCCGGCGTTCCAAAGCTCTCCGCCTTTGGCGCCGCCCTTGGCGAAGATATCACCCCACACAGGGTTTCGCGGGCTGTCGAAATCCACGATCATGACGGACGTCGAGGGGTTCTGGAACTTGACTCCGAAGACCGCCTCCGGGATGTTCGGATTGCCGTTGGCGGCGCTGTGCCAGTCCGGCCCGCCGCCATCGACAGCGGGACTGTCGTTGAAGATGTCGTTTGCTGTGAACGTCGCTGAGGTCTCAATCACCAGATGACTGATATCGCCCTGAAGCCCTGTGCTGTTAAAGGTGTACTGGTAGTGCCAGGACAGGTCGGGGTTCTGAGCGACTGTCCAACTGAATGTGACGTCATAGTCCGGGTTGTCAACCCAACCAGCCAGGCCGGTAAGTCCGCCGTCGGCCGTGGTCAAACTCCCTGAATACGAGGTTGGTCCCGCCTGAACGGACAGAACGAAAGCAGAAAGCAGAGCAACACAAACGAGGTATTTTCTCCATCCCATATTAAACCTCCTCACAAGGTGTATTCGCGTCATTGGATTACTGATATTAGAACGCCATACTTACAGTATAGTAATTATCCCTACACCCTCCCCGATTCCCAAGTTCATGAAATCCGGCAATAATAACTAGAAAACCCTAGGGCAAAGTAGAATTGTATCTGCACAGACGATGCTGGAGGTCCTGAAATGAAGTTGGGATGGGGGCTTCGATGGTGATCTCCTGGCCTGAGGGTGAGGGCAGGGTCAATCTGAGGGCGTGAAGCATCAGGCGGGGGAAATGCCTCTGGGTGGCCTTGTCACCATAGAGCGGGTCACCCACAATGGGATGGCCCAGATCATAGAGGTGGACACGAATCTGATGGCGCCGGCCTGTGCGGGGATAGGCCTCGACGAGGGTATGAGACTGGAACCGCTCGAGGACGCGGAACTCGGTAACGCTTGCCTTGCCTCGCTCGGGATCGACAGCGATTCGGCCTGATCCGAATTGGCGCAGAGGCTTGTCGATCCTGCCGGTCTCGGGGGCGACGACGCCATGGGTCAGCGCCAGGTAGGCCTTCTGGACCGACCGCGACTCGAACTGCTGGTTGAGCCAACGATGAGACTCGGCGCTCCGGGCAAAGGCGATGGTCCCACTGGTGTCCTTATCGAGTCGATGAACGATGTAGAGCCGCTCGCCCCGCTCAGCGCAGAGGGTCTCGAACAGTGACCCACCCCGCCCATCACGGGTCGGGATCGCCGCCAGAGCCTCAGGCTTGTCGACCACCACCACATCATCGTTCTCAAACAGCGTCGAAATCACAGCGCCAAACCGCTCCTCAAGCCCCCAAAAACCGCCCCCACCATTCCCTTATTATAGTTTCAGGCCAAAAACTATAATAAGGCCCCGGCAAATTATAGAAAAGTATAATAAGATATCCTGCCTTATGAGCAGCAACCGGTTTTTCATACCAGAATCGAGTATTGAGGGCGATCAGGTCACCCTTGGCGCTGAGCAGGCGCGCCAGATCTGCCAGGTGCTCAGGCTCCGGACGGGACAGGCCATTGTCGTCCTGGACGGCGGCGGGACCGAGTACGATGTGACCCTGGCGACAGTGACCGGGCGAGAGGTGAAGGGCAGGGTAACGGGCAAGCGGCAAGCCCAGGGCGAGCCTAAGGTCCAGATCACCCTCTTCCAGAGTCTGCTGGCGCGCGAGAAGTTCGAGTGGGTGCTGCAGAAGGGCACCGAGGTGGGGGTCGCTCGGTTCGCGCCGGTCGCAACGCAGCGCAGCATCATGCGGGCCAAGAAGATCGACGAGAAGAAGATGACCCGCTGGTGCCGCATTCTCACCGAAGCCTCCGAGCAATCCCATCGGGGCCGAATTCCCCAGCTCGATCAGGCCATCGACTTTGGCGAAGCCATCTCGGACCTCAGTGACTTCGACTGCACGCTGATCGCAGCGCCGAGCGATGAATCCCCCGCACTAGGAGAGGCATTGGCACAGGCCAAACGAGAGGTCGCATCAGTCGCCCTGCTGATCGGCCCCGAAGGTGGATTCGCCCCGGAGGAAATCGATCTGGCCTGCCAGAACGGAGCGACCCGGATCAGTCTGGGCCCGCGCATCCTCCGCACGGAAACCGCCGCGGTCGTCGCCTCGACGTTAATCCTCTACACATCGGGCGAGATGTAGGCATTACAGGCGTGAGCCTACCGGTGCGTTTATCACTCATTTTTGACTACTTATGGTCGCTGTGCCGTTTTCAATCCGTCGCGCCGTTGGTAAGATGGGGAATCGTAATGAATCGAATGCTCCGCCTGGTGGAGCGAGAATCCTGGCATATCTCTGCTCGAAAGGCAGAAAGGAGAAACCATGAGAAGAACAATGGGTCTTTGCCTCGGTTTGGCAGCGGTTCTGGTGTTGGTGGTCCTGATCGGATCGGCGCATGCCGCGTCGGGCAAACTGGGCCAGCCGGCGGCATCGCTGAGCGGTCTGGAATGGATCAAGGGCGAACCGGTCGAGATCAAGAAGGGTTCGATCTATGTGGTTGAGTTCTGGGCGACCTGGTGCCCGCCGTGTCGGACGAGCATTCCGCACCTGACCGACATGCAGCACAAGTTCAAGGACCAGGGTGTCACGATCATCGGCATCTCCAACGAGAAGGCGGACATCGTCAAGCCGTTCGTTAAGGACGAGAAGGCCGGACCGATGGACTATACCGTCGCGGTCGATCCCGAGCGGAAGATCTCCGAAGGCTACATGGCCGCCTTCGGCGTCCGGGGCATCCCCCACGCATTCATCGTGGGCAAAGACGGCACACTCGCCTGGCATGGACACCCCATGGACGGAATGGATGGGGTCCTCAAGGCGGTGGTCGCCGGGCAGTTTGACTCGGCCGGCTACGCCCAGAAGAAGGAGGCCGAGGAGAAGGTCAGGACGCGCCTGATCCAGCTCTACAAGGACTACTTTGCGAAGGTCGCCGACGATGGCGAGGCCGCGAAGAAGGCGGGCCAGGAGTTTATCAAGGACGCCGATGACTCGATGCTCAACTCTTTCGCCTGGAGAATTCTCACGAACGTGGCCGAGGAGGTTCGCGATCTGGAGTTGGCCCAGCAGGCGGCCGCCAAAGCGGTCAAGCTGACCGAAGAGAAGAACCCGGCGGTCCTCGACACCTACGCCCTGGCAACGTACGAGCTGGGCAAGAAGTACGTTGCCGAGGCGGTCAAGGTCCAGAAGAAAGCTGTCGAGCTGGCGCAGAACAACGCCCAGATGCGCGCGGGCCTGCAGAAGTCGCTCGAACGATACGAAGCGGCGTCGGTGAACTGACCACGAATGTCACGCACGAACATGGAGACCGACTCTGACGCCATCGTCACGGCGTCGCGGAGTCTGGTATTTATCTTTCTCGCCACCCTTGGCTCGGCAGCTATGAGCGCCGAGCCAAGGGCGCGCGAGGGCGCCGGTCTGCAGATCATCAATGGATGGTTCACACAGGACGGGAAGGCGATCTGGGGTTGCGCCCAGCACAACGGATGGTGGGGCGGGTACCGCAAGAGCGGCGGATGGGTTCGTCAGTATAAAGTCAGAACGGCGCTGTGCCGGCGCGATCCCGAACGAAGCGGACCAAGCTTCACCGAGGACCTGGAGAAGCTGACCGATGCGATGATCCGTTATGGGTACCCTGGCTTTGAACACAACTATGGGCTCTGGTACGACCGGCGGCGCGACGGCCACGATGTCACGAAGCGGACCGACGCAAATGTCCGGCCGCCTTTCCTGGAGCAGCCCTGGGCCCGCAGCGGAGAGGGCACCGCCTGGGATGGTCTGACGCGATACGACCTGGGCAGGTTCAACCCCTGGTATTTCGGCAGACTCAAGACGTTCGCCCGGCTCTGCGAAGCGAAGGGCGCGATTCTCTTTCACAATTCGTACATGCAGCACGCCCTGCTGGAGACTCCGGCCCATTACGTGGATTTCCCCTGGCGACCGGCCAACTGCGTGCAAGAGACAGGCATGCCCGACGCCGTCCCCGCAGCCAATGCGTTCTACGATATCACACACAGCACCCGGCGGGAGTTGCATCGTACCTATATCCGCAAGTGCCTGGACGAACTTGGAGACTGCACGAACGTGGTCCACTTCGTGGGCCAGGAATACACCGGGCCCCTGTCGTTCATGCAGTTCTGGATGGATACGGTCCTGGAATGGGAGCAGGAAACGGGGGCGAAGCTGAAGATCGGACTGGTCGGGACCAAAGATGTCGTCGACGCGATCCTGGCCGATCCCGCGCGAGGTCCGCGCGTTTCAACGATCTGTCTGAGTTACTGGTGGTACAACGCCGATGGCACGCTCCACGCCCCGCGCGGTGGTCAGGAAGTTGCAGGTCGATATGCCGGGCAACTGTCGAGCAAAACCAGCCCGGAATCCTTGTATCGCCAGATCAGGGAGTATCGGCGTCGCTATCCTAACAAAGCGATCATCCAGTATCACAAGGTTGAACTGGAAAAGGCATGGGCCTTCCTGATGGGCGGAGGCTCGATGATCGTCGCCGGAATGCAGTATCCCAACAGCGCCCCACCCAAGCAACCCTGGGAACCGCCGGAGACGTATATCGCCCCGGCCGAGTCAGCGATCGTCCAGCCGACCTATGACTTCATCAGGACACACCTGGCGGACCGATTGACCAGGATGAGACCGACCGACGGGATCTGCAACGACAGCGCCTGGTGCCTGGCCGAGAAGGGGCGGGACTACCTCTTCTTCGCGCCGACCGGCGGTACCTTCCGCGCGGACCTCTCCGGCGCGGGACGAAAACGGTTTGAGGCGCGATGGTTTGACCCTCGTACCGGAACACTCACGCCGACCAATGACAATGGCGTGTGGGCCGGCCCATCGCTCTCGTTCGAAGCGCCCGATAGTCAATGCTGGGTGCTCTGGCTGAGCGAAAAAGATAACTCCTAATCGGGCTGAGCACTGGCCTTCTGATGAACGGAACTTGGACATGCTGTACCTGGTATCGACACCGATAGGCAATCTGGGCGACATTACGCTACGCGCGTTGGAGACGCTGCGCGAGGTGGACTACGTCGCCAGCGAGGACACCCGGCGCACGGGACGACTGCTCAAGCACTTCGAGATCAAGAAGCCTCAGATCTCGTTCCACGAGCACAACGAGCACCACGTGATCAAGCGGATCGTTCGCCTGCTCCAGGAGGGCAAGTCCGTCGCCGTGGTGACCAGCGCCGGGACACCCAGCATCTCCGATCCCGGGTTCGTCGCCCTGTGGGAGGCGGTCACCGAGGGCATCGAAGTCACCGCCATCCCGGGCGCTACCGCGTTCGTCACGGCGCTGGTGCTCTCAGGCATGCCCGTCTACAGCTTCACGTTTCGCGGCTTCCCACCGCATAAGAGTGGCAAGCGACGCAAGTTCCTAGAGATGGACCAAGGCTCACCGCACACGCTGATCTACTACGAGAGTCCCTACCGACTTCGCAAACTCCTCGAAGAAGCGCTCGACGTCTTTGGCAACCGCTACGCCGCTGTCTGTAAGGAACTGACCAAGCTGCACGAGCGCGTCAGGCGCGGGCGACTCTCGCAACTGCTCGACGAGCTGGAGGAGAAGCCCAAAGGCGAGTACGTCGTCATCATCGCCGGCGCGGAATTCGAGGGCAATAAAGCGGACGTCTCGGACGTCTAACCTGCAACGGCGCGACGTCCCGCGCCGTGTCAAGAACGGCAACCGTATTCATGGAGGTGCTGCCCATGCTCCGGCACAAGAGGAATCTGGCGATTGTCACGTTCATGACTCTCATGCTTCTGCTTTCCGGCTGCAACACACCAACGAAACAGGACGACACGCAGTACGGTGAGATCGAACTGCTGCGCGATCGCTGGGGAGTGCCCCATATCTTTGCGAAAACCGACGCGGGCGCGATGTATGGGCTGGGCTATGCGACGGCGCAGGACCGGGCGTTTCAGATGTATTACAACCTGCGCATCATCCAGGGTCGGCTCGCTGAGTTGGTGGGCGACATGAAGGTCGGCGCCACCCGGCGGCTCCCCCAGGGCAAGAACTCGGCGCTGCGCAACGATATCAAGATGCGAACTATTGGATACTACCGCGCCGCCAAGGAGACCGCCCGACACCTGACGCCCGAGGAGCGTGCGCTTCTGGAGGCGTATTGCCAGGGGGTCAACGACTACATCCAGAGTCATCCGGACGATCTGCTGGACCTGTTCGAGAAGTACGACCTGGAGCCTGAGCCCTGGCCGCCGGCCGCCTGCATCGCATCCTGGTGGCGATTGGCTCTGTTCTTCTCAGGCGACGGCTTGCGGGAAATGGCATCCTATTACGAGATCCGCGCGGGCCGCAGACAGGTCAAGACATTCACGCTCGATGACAGCGCTGGTGCCTTTGAGGGTCGGGCACTGCGCGATGATGCCTCCGTGATCCAGGAAGGCGACGTCACTACCGAATGGGTCGAAGAGGTCTACAGCTACGCCAACGAGCACAACCTGACGCGCAAGGTGGATGTCACGCCCATGCGGCGTCGACCCCCACCCGGCCCGAAGTTCAGTCATGCGTGGGTGGTGGGCAAGGACCGTACGAGCAACGGCTCAGCCGTGCTGGTCAGCGACCCGCAGACCCCGGTGCGCAATCCGTCGCTGTTCCACGAGTTCCACATCCAGGGCAAAACGTTCAACGCGCGCGGGATCGGCGTTCCGGGCAGTCCCAACATCCTGATCGGCTTTACGCCCAAGGTCGCGTGGGGCTTGACCGCGCTCGGCGCTGACCAGGCGGACCTGTTCGTCCTGAAGACCGACCCAAACCATCCCGACCAGTATTATTTCGATGGCCAATGGCGTGACATGGAGGTCCGGACCGAAACCATCCAGGTCAAGGACGGTCAACCCCGGACAGTAAAACTCAAGCAGACCCACCTGGGCCCGGTTGTGACCCGCCTGGCGATGGGAATCCACGAGGGCGATGAAGCGGTGCTGAAGCGCATCCCGAACTGTGAGCCGCAGCGTGACACGCTGACCGGCGCGCTAGCGATGATGCGATCCAAAGACGTCCACGAGTTCCAGGAGGCATTAAGAGGCTGGCGCTTCCCGAGCGCCAACTGCGTCTTTGGCGACAGCCAGGGCAGTATTGGGTACAAGACGATCCTCGCGCTGCCCATTCGCTCACCCCACGCGCTGCTCAACGCGCGCGCGGCCCACGAGGGATGGGACAGTGACAACAACTGGCAAGGCATGTTGCCTCACGAGCTACTGCCCCAGGTGATCAATCCCGAGCAGGGCTGGATCGTCACCGCCAACCACCGCCCGATCGCCGCGTTCTATCCGATCTCGATGGGTAACTCGACCGGCAGCCTGGGCGACACCGATCGCTCCTGGCGCTTGAAGGAGCGCGTCAAAGCCAAGGATATGTTCACGCCCAAGGACGTGCTCGACATTCATTACGACTCGGTCAGCCCCGTCAAACGCGACCTGGTCAAGCTGGGCTACCACCTGCGTGACATTCAGCAGTACCCACTGGAAGAGGAAACGCTGGCGACACTGGATTACCTCGAAGAGTGGCGCGACGCGGGCTCCAGATCGGATATGTCCATCAAGGGCACAGAAATCCTCAACCTCATGCCCATGGCGTTCCGGCAGAACTTCGCAGCCGCGACGATCTATGGAGGGGGCGTCTCAGGTCTGGTCAATATGCTTCAGACCGTCGGCGCACGGATCGATGAGAACCCCAATGCCACGCTGACCGAGGAGGAGGCCGACTACGTCAATCTCATCCTCCGCGCCGCCTGGCGCTATGGCAAATCCAACTTTGGCGACGACCCGAGCCAATGGAACGCCAAGGCCCGCACGAAACTGCTCGAAACGCGCATGCCGTATATGTCTACGTTGGATGGCTTCGGCTCCCTGGACGAGGCGAAGGACATCACCTATCCCGCCTTGCGATGTATCGAGGGCGGCACGATCCTCTCGCAACGGGCACAGTCCTACACGCAATACGTTCCCATGGACGACGCGGACAGCGCCCTGGCGCTGTTGCCCGTCGGCGCGTCCGAACACCCCAAAAGTCCCCACCGCCTGAGTGGCTACGAACTGTGGGAGCAGGGCAAGCTCCGCCCGGCACCGCTTTCCCGCGCAGCGATCGACAAGCTGGCGACCTCCCGAACCCTGCTGGAGCCAGAGAGCAAGCGCTGAGCGATGCAAGTTGCGTGCCTAGTCGGCAAGGAGATCTCTCGACTGCGCTTCGCTCCGCTCGAGATGACAACGCCTATAATCTCGAATCGTACCCTCAGGCGATTTCGCAGCCGCTACGCAGTTGAGATCGGAGCGAGAAGTGGATAGAATCGACGGCGTTGGAAACTGGCCGGATAGTCGACGATTCTGGAAGGCGAAGCTATGGGCATAGGCATCAGTAGAAGGCAATTCCTCAAGACCATCGGCGCCGGGGTCGCCCTGACAACGATGGGTGGGATTTCGCAGGCTCGAGCCCGAGGACGCAGGCCGAACATTCTGTTTATCATGGTCGACGATCTGGGCAAGGAGTGGATCAGCAGCTACGGTGCCGAAGAAATCAAAACTCCCCATATCGACGCGCTGGCCAAGGGCGGCTTGCGATTCAACTGCGCGTATTCGATGCCCCAGTGTACGCCCTCGCGGGCAACGCTGCTGACAGGCCAGTACCCCTGGCGCACGGGATGGGTGAACCACTGGGACGTCCCGCGCTGGGGGATCGGGTACTTCGATCCGAAGCGGTACACGACTGTCGCGAGTCTGCTCAAGAACGCGGGCTACGCCACCGCCGCGGCCGGGAAATGGCAGATCAACGATTTCCGTGTCGTGCCCGACGCGATGCGCCAACATGGTTTCGACGACTGGTGCCTGTGGACAGGCTACGAGACAGGCAATCCGCCCAGTGGGGAACGCTACTGGGACGCCTACATCAATACGCCCAAGGGCAGCCAAACGCACAAGGGCAAGTTCGGGCCCGATCTCTACGCCGAGTTCCTGATGGACTTCGCCGAGCGGAACAAGAACAAACCCATGTTCCTGTATTGGCCTATGTGCCTGACGCATGGCCCGCTCGTCCACACGCCGGACGAGCCCAATGTCACGGAGAAATACGCCACGCATAAGGCGATGGTCCGCTACACGGACAAGCTCGTCGGTCGCGTCGTCGGCAAACTGGACGAACTTGGGATACGAGAGAACACGATCGTCATCTTCACCACCGACAATGGCTCCGGGGGTGGCTTCACCGCGACGCGGAATGGCCACCGGGTCAAGGGAGGCAAGGGCAAGAAGTGGGAAGCGGGTGTCTGCGAACCGTTCATCGTCAATTGCCCCGGGCTCGTGCCGGCCGGCGCGACGACGAACGCTCTGACCGACTTCACTGATCTGTTGCCCACCTTCGTCGAACTGGCCGGGGGACGTGTTCCCGAGAACCTCGACGTTGACGGCGTCTCGATCGCGCCGGTCTTGCTGGGCATGGAAACCGATTCCAAACGTGACTGGATCATGGCGCTGGGTCACGGCGCCGCCAAGCGCGATGAGCAAGGCGTGCGCGGGCAATACGACTACGCCTCCCGCGTCATTCGCGACCAGCGATTCAAGGTCTGGGTCGACACAAACAGGACCATCACGGAACTCTACGATCTCCAGGCCGACCCCTGGGAAGAAACGAACCTGATCGCCAGCACCGCCCCGAAACACGCCGAAGCGAAGAAGAAGTTCCAGAAGATCGTCGATTGGATGCCCGCCAGGGACGCCCGTCCGAAGTATCGACCACGAGCGAGCCAGCCCTGGGAGCGCCCGTTCAAGAAGAAATAGTGACACGACAGTCAACGCCGCCGCCTATCAGACGGCCAGTTCAGGAGGATCACATGAACAACCGACAAACCACCAGACGCGATTTCCTCAAGGGTATCGGACTGGGAGCGACCGCCTGCGCGTTGGGCAGCGCCGCGGCCTGGCCGCACCTGGCGGACGCCGCCCAAGGCGCCGCCAATCCCTTCGCCGCACCGGGCAAGGAGCGACCCAACATTCTGTTTCTCTTCACCGACGACCAGGCGTTCAGCACGCTGAACATCCTGAACAACCCCGAGGTCAAGACACCCAACATGGACCGCCTCGTCAAGCGAGGCACCACGTTCACCCACTGCTTCAACCAGGGCGCCTGGGGCGGCGCCGTCTGCGTCGCCAGTCGGGCGATGCTCAATACGGGTCGCTACCTCTGGCAGTGCGGCGGCAATACCTGCGGCGACTATCCCCTCTGGGGCGAAACGCTCGGCAAGGCAGGCTACGACACCTACATGACAGGCAAGTGGCACAACCAGAAGAAGGCCCTGGAGAAGAGCTTCAAAACGCTCGGCCCGACCGGCGGAGGCATGTTCGGCTCCAAGGACACCAACGCCGAGGAGAACAAGGCCAAGGGCATCGTCAAGGACCCGTACAATCGACCTCGCCCCGGAAACTCCTGGAGCCCGACCGACAAGACCCTCACGGGCCACTGGCGCAACGTCGATGGCAAGATCGTCCACAGCAGCAAGCTCTGGGCCGACTCGGCCATCGACTATCTGGGCAACCACGCCAAGCAGAGCGACAATCCGTTCTTCATGTACGTCGCGTTCCACGCGCCGCACGACCCGAGGCAGTCGCCCAAGAAGTTCGTCGATATGTACCCGCCAGACAAGATCAAGATCCCGCCGAACTACGTGCCCGAGCATCCGTTCGATCAGGGCGACCACAAGCTGCGCGATGAGGTGCTCGCGCCGTTCCCGCGCACCAAAAAAGACGTGCAGGTGCACCTGAGCGAATACTATGCGATTATCACCCACGCGGACTACCAGATCGGGCGCATCCTTCGCGCCCTGAAGAAGACGGGCAAAGCCGACAACACGATCGTCGTCTTCTCGGCCGACCATGGCCTGGCCGTCGGTCAGCATGGACTGATGGGCAAGCAGAACCAGTACGACCATTCGGTCCGCATGCCCTATGTCTACGGTGGACCGGGCATCGAAGCGGGCAAGAAGAACGACGCACTGGTCTACCTACAGAGCGCGTTTGCCACGACGTGCGAGATGGCGCGGGTCGAAGCGCCGGAGACGGTGCAGTTCCCCAGTCTCGTCCCGCTCTTGCAGGGCAAGAAGGATAAGATCTACGATTCGGTCTGCGGCGCCTATCGCAACTTGCAGCGCATGGTCCGGACCGATCGCTATAAGCTGATCCGCTATCCCCACGTGGGCGAGGTGCAACTGTTCGACATGAAGGAAGACCCGTGGGAGATGAAGGACCTGGCCGAGGACCCGAAATACGCCAAACGCGTCAAGGAACTCGACGTCGAGCTGCGCCGTTGGATGACAGTCACCGGTGACACGCTGGAACTGGACGCGCTTTGAAGGATCTGGCCCGCGCATTGAGATGATCTCTCGTTTTGAGGCCAGATCCTTCGCCTGTGGCTCAGGATGACAAGATCATGTGGCAGATTATGGAAGAAGGAGCAGGTGACATGGTCGGATCGCGACGCAGTTTTCTCAAGGCGATGGGGATGGGGGCTCTGGCGGCGGCGCTGCCTTCATCGAGCAGTGTGCGTGCCGCGGCGCGCTGGCGCAAGCCGAATATCGTCGTGATTCTCGTGGACGATCTTGGGTTTGGCGATCTGTCCAGTTACGGCGCGACCGACCTGGAGTCGCCCAACATCGACAAGCTCATGTCACGGGGCATGCGGTTCGATCGGTTCTACGCGAACTGCCCCGTCTGCTCGCCCACGCGGGCGGCCCTGCTGAGCGGGCGCTATCCTGACCTGGTGGGCGTGCCTGGCGTAATTCGCACGCATATCAAGAACAACTGGGGATTCCTGTCGCCCCACGCAACGCTGCTCTCGACAATGCTCAAACGCGCGGGCTACCATACCGCCATTGTGGGCAAGTGGCACCTGGGCATGCACTCGCCCAGCAAGCCCAACGAGCGGGGCTTCGACCATTTCCATGGCTTCCTGGGCGACATGATGGACGACTATTACCACCATCGTCGCCATAACATCAACTATATGCGGCACAACGACACCGAGATCGACCCCAAGGGCCACGCGACCGACCTGTTCAGTCAGTGGTCGATCGACTATCTGCGCGGGCGTGCGCAGAAGAAACAACCCTTCTTCCTGTACCTGGCGTACAACGCACCGCACACGCCGATCCAGCCGCCCGCCGATTGGCTGGAGAAGGTCAAGCGGCGCGAGCCGGATATCGGTGACAAGCGGGCCAAACTCGTCGCACTGATCGAACACATGGACGCCGGGATCGGCAAGGTCGTCGACGCGATCGAGACGCTGGGTCTGAGCAAGGACACAATGATCGTCTTCACCTCCGACAATGGAGGTCAGGTCAACGTCGGCGCCAACAACGGCGCCCTCCGCGCGGGCAAGCAGGACATGTACGAAGGGGGCATCCGCGAACCGATGTGTGTCGTCTGGCCGGGCAGGATCGCACCGGGCTCGCACAGTAGCCGTCTGGCGATGACGATGGACATCTTCCCCACTGCCTGCGAAGTGGCGGGAGTGGACATCGAGCACGAGATCGATGGCGTCAGCTTCTTGCCCACCCTGCTGGGCAAGGCGCAGCCCGAGGAGGATCGCTTCCTCTTCTGGGTTCGCCGCGAAGGGGGACGCTATGGAGGACGCGCCTACTACGCCGCCCGCTATGGGGATTTCAAGCTCGTCCAGAACACCCCATTCGAGCCGCTCGAACTCTACAATCTCAGCGACGACCCGAAGGAAGAGACGCCCCTCGAAAAGAAGCACCCCATGTACCGCAAGCTCTTCACTGCCCTGCAAAACCACGTCTGCAAGTCCGGCGCCGTCCCCTGGCAAAAGTACCCCGTCAACCTGAACAAACCCCTCTCCCCCTAGCCGAACAGCCGCGGCGACCCGTAGGGCGAGCGTCCCCCAAAGAGTCGGCGCGTATGTCATCTCGACCGGAGCGAAGCGAAGCGGAGAGATCTCCTCCGCGCATGCGAAATAACGGTGGGGCAAGCGGCCACCCTGATATGGAACGACTTTTGTCAAACGGCATTTTTGGTTTTTGTCTACATGGTCTTAAAAAGGAAGTCTGGGGGCAGGCGGCTTCGACGATGCATCAGTCTGATATTCGTGGATTAGC
>Ga0208279_1001124_pt1 | contig 15798 bp, 14 predicted proteins | sample AntAceMetag02UKM_FD_184766 | JGI IMG/M metagenome (GOLD analysis project Ga0208279, IMG submission 184766) | Saline lake microbial communities from Ace Lake, Antarctica - Antarctic Ace Lake Metagenome 02UKM (SPAdes) (version 2) | ecosystem: Environmental > Aquatic > Non-marine Saline and... | reverse complement strand
ATTGTCTGAGACACCATACCGGCGCGCTAATTGTGCCTGGGTAGCTTCCCCTGCCAGGTATTCCTCAACAACCTGACTCTTAAATGCCTTGCTGAACTTCCTCCCGCCTGCCATGAACCTTCCTCCTTGCGACCCTCAGACAATTTAGTGATTATCTCTCTCATTTGTCCAGTCGTAGGGGTTCACTCCAAAGCAGTCCATTGCATCCTTAAACTCTGGCGAGGTTTGCATGACAAATTCCGCGGTTGATAATCTATCAAATTCTATTTTTCGCGCTCTTCGTGCTCTTTGCGGTGACTTGCTTCTGTTCGCACCTTGCCTCACCCCAAAGCACGGGCTAACCTACACGTGCATGGGAGAGAGAATAATGATAAGGTTATTTGTGCTTAGCCTCATCGTGATCGTGTCTGTGGGTTTACCGGCGCTTGCGCAGGAGAAGGTTCTTCACTGGAACCTGGACACTGATCCGACAACGATCGATCCGAGCTACGCAAGCAGCGCAGCTTCCCAGCAGATTGACCACGCGTTCTTCCTCGGCCTGACTGACATTGACGATGAGACACTGACGATAATCCCGCGTTTGGCAACGGGTTGGGAGATGTCCGACGATGGCATCGCCTGGACATTCCATCTGCAAGTAGATGCGACGTGGAGTGATGGCACACCGGTGACGGCACACGACATCACCTTTGCCATCGAGAGAACCCTTGATCCCAATGGATCAGTAGATCCGGGAGGATCATCTGATTCCCAGAACCACTTGTCACTCCTCCAGAAACTCTACGTACTTAAGGGTGCCCAAGCATACAACAGCGGCACCGGGCGAGCGCGAGACATCGGCGTGACCGCATTCGATAATCATACAGTGCGCTTCACTCTCGTCGAACCGAATGTTTGTTTCCCCGTGCTCGTTTCAGATCCTGTTTTCTACCCACAACCCCGAAGCATCGTTGAAGACTACGGGATCGACTGGACCAAGCCCGAACACATCGTCACCGACGGACCATACACCCTCGGCCAGTGGGTGAACGATCACATCACGCTGTACAAGAGCACCACGTACTACGATGTCGCACACGTCAACATGGACCAGATCTACTGTCATATGGTCGAAGATAGGCAGGATGCGCTTGCCATGTACAAGGAGGGCAAGCTGGACGTCGTTTCAGTCAGCCAAGAAGATCTGGAAAGCGTTCAAGAGGATGCGGTTCTCAGCAGTGAGCTGCACGTCTCCCCATCACAGCATCTGCTTCGCGGCTCTGGTTGTCTGCCCACAGCCTCCTATGCCTTCGCACAGCTTACAAAGCCGTACATCGTGCGTAGTTACGGGCTGCTGGGCCGTGAGAAGTGGGAGAACTGGGACATCTACTAATCAGGATGTAGCGTTGCAGCTTGCCTGCCTTGTGAAGCCTTACTTCACTGGGGTTTGCAACGTTTCTGAGCCTGAGAAGACCATCCACCTAAGTCAAAGCCCAACGTCGGAGGCGAACAAGATCTACTTGGAGCAGAAAGGTGCTCGGGCATTCAGACTGCCCTGTCAGACTCCACGCGCCAAAGAAGAGAGTACGGCGACCCAAGATACCGTCTCTTTGGGGTGCAGCGAACCCGCAACACAAGACGGCGTATATTGCGCGAGTTCGATTCTCCTACCCTGGAGCCTGGGAGACTGAATGTAGAACGCGTTTGCTTGCCATCTCGTGGCGATGGAAGTCCGTATCTGGCACTTCGAGCCATTCGGATATCCCTTTGGGATGTAGCATCCATCCGCGTTCAGCTGCTACCGACACACTGGGGCATTGGCGAGGATTCAAACAGCATGTATGGACCGGATTCCGGGAGGAAGGTCGCAGCACGGCAACCTTGCCTACGATGCGGCTGTTCTTCATCCCAGAACCCTGGTCCGTGCATTCGCTTTGCCAGGAGGTGGTCGACTGTGGTATATTCAGAAGCGGACCGGCTGCGAAAATCACCTTGAAGGCCAAGAACGCCGGAGGAGGGACGATGAACCATGCGCGAACAGGAAGCTGAGGAGCGACAGAAGACCCTGTTGGAGGAGCTGTGCGGGGCCGATAGGCCTCTATACGCTCTTCTTAGCTCGTATCTCTACAACACACCACTGGATGCCATATCAAAGAAGGATCTCGACGTTCTTATCGAGGAGGCAGAGCAGAGCGGGGACTTCAGACAGGCAATTGACAAAGCTATCTTCGAGGGTACTCAGAATCCCGGGGAGAGTGAACGGTATACCGAGGTTATCCGGAACCTTGCGTCGAGGGCCATGCAGGTGGCAGAGCAGGCAAAGGATGAGCGAGAGAAGGAAGGACTCGCCGAGCGCGCTGCTTCCCTCGGGAAGAGAATCGAGGATTACCGGTTCATGAGCGAAAGGACTGGTGACATATTGATCGTAGCCTCCAAGTACTACGCCGAGAGGCTAGTGCAATCGGATGAGAACGTCAGGAGAAAAGCGAGACAAGCAGACAAGAGGCAAGCCGAAAGCGTAGAACGGGCAATCGGAAAGCGAGAAAAGGGCGAGCAAGCCGCGGGAAGAAGAGAGAGAAGTAAGATGGGAAGAGGGGAGAGGCGAAAGGCCAAGCGACAAGCGGAGATGGAAGAAGCAGCAGCAACAGACAGGCAAAAAGCGAGAGAAGACAAAAGGTTGGAGCGGGAAGAGGCAGAGCAGAGAATAGACGAGATGGAGAAGACGGCGCGAGATGCAAGAAGGAATGAGAGAATGGAGGACTAGCTCGCGCTGCTGACCTTCACCCCTGAAACCGGCCCGGAAGCAGAGCTACTATCAGGATCAATGGAAGCGGGCAAATGCAGTGCCCATTACGTAACCCTAGGGGATTATAACTTGAGAGCGCTTACCCCATCCTGCTTCCTGGCTGTGTCTGATTCCGCGGTCCAACGGACTCATCAGCTGAAACGTAGATGCCATTAGGGGTACGTAGGTCTCTTTAGAGCCTAGGGGATTAGAAACCCTCGCTTTGTGAATGTCTCCGCGAGAGCAAGAATCGATTGAGCGCCTCCTTGTTCCCTTTACGCGCTCTGAGAAGAGGTCGAGATAGGTCCGAATCGGGAGCCTTCTGCGACTATGGAAAAGGAGAGCCCCTAAAATCCCTTTTGTGAATGAGGCCGCTTTTTGTCGACCCTGGATCCCACGCCTTGTATGTTATGTGATACAGGCCGTAAAACGTCCATTATGCGACCTCGACAATGAAAGGACGAGACATGGCTAGGGCAAAGAGACTCCCTATAGTTCTGACAAGAGACGAACAAACGCGGCTCCTGGAACGACCCAACCCTCGCTACCCCACTGGTGAGCGCAACGGGATGATGCTCCGCTTGATGCTCAACACCGGTCTGAGGCTGGCGGAAGTAATGTCTTTGAAATGGCACGATGTTGATCTCACCATGGGCAAGCTTATGGTTTGCCAGGAAAAAGGGAGCAAGGACCGCATTCTTCTGGGTGGCTGAGGCAGACATCGACCGCCTAAGAAGCTGGAGAGAGCGTCAGGCAGCGCAGTGCGGTCAATGCGATCATGTATTCACTACGCTCCAAGGCCAGCCATTAGGACATTGCTACGTACAGCGGATGGTGAAGAGGTACGCGGCCAAGGCCGGGATCGACAAGAACATCTCACCACACACCCTGCGCCATTCCTTCGCCACCGACCTCTACCGTGAGACGAGCAAGATCTGCCTCGTGCAAAAGGTGCTTGGGCATTCAGACCTCTCTACCACGATGATCTACACCCACATCTTCGATGAGGAGGTGGAGAGCGCTCGTTAGTCCCTCCGCCAAAACGGCGACGCTAGCAGCATAAGAGCGAGTTTATCAATAGCAATAGTTGATGAGCCAGCGCCTGCTAGAAGGGTGGGAGTATTGCAAACTAGCCTGGCAAGAGACCACCAATCGAGAGACTCGATCACTCATTGCATTTGGCACTCCAAATTTCTTGAGATTTGCTTGGCATTTGCACTATCCTAGACAAACGAGATGATTGGCAAAGCTCAAGCCTTCAAAGGAAGGATGAGAGTCATTGATAGATCAAATCTATTATGCGCATACGTCGGGAGCAACGGGAGATTGGCAACTCCTATCTGATCACTTATATGCTGTTGCTGAAAAAGCACGAGAATTTGCTGAACCATTCAGTTCGGGTGATCTGGCATACTGGGCTGGGCTACTTCACGACTTGGGTAAGTTCAACCCCGACTTTCAAACCTATCTTAAGGCAGCCGAGAAAGCTCGCAAAGAGAATTTAGTAGGTCCTACGCGAGGACCGGATCACTCTAGTGCCGGGATGGTAGTGGCGCGCACTGCCTACAGTCAGGACTATCCACAGCTGGGGCAGACAGCACAAGGAGCGGAACTCGCCTGGTCAATTGCGTCTCATCATGCTGGTTTAGCCGATCTGGCGTCACTAGAAGAGAGGCTGGTTCGCAAAAGCCGCGACACTGCTGTTTCTCAAGCTATCCAGATTGCTGTGCAGATCATGCCAGAGCTTAGCGACTTGCTGAGAGCTCAACCGAGGCTCCCAGACTTCTCAAATAACCGCTCGCGGGAATTCTTTATCCGCATGCTCCTGAGTTCTCTTGTTGATGCGGATCATCTTGATACTGAAGCTTGGCTCAATCCGGAGAAACATGCGCATCGCGAACGGATTCTCTCTTCCATCAGCGATCTATTGGAAACCGTGCTGGAGAACCAAGGAAAGCTGATTGCATCAGCGAAGGACACATACATCAATCAGGCCCGCAGAGAGATTTACTATGCGGCCCTGAAGAAGAGCGCTGAACATACTGGCTTCTTCCGGTTGAGCGTTCCTACTGGTGGCGGAAAAACGCGTACAGTACTCGCTTTTGCCCTCCAACATGCGAAGGAGCACAATTTGAGACAGGTGGTCTTCGCTATCCCCTATACAAGCATCATCGAACAAACTGCTGATGAATTCCGCAAGATCCTTGGGCCGGAGAATGTGCTCGAACACCATTCTGCCTTGGCGGCCAAGGATGATGAGCAAGATCCAAATAACTGGACTCGCCTGGCCACCGATAACTGGGATGCTCCCATCATTGTCACTACTACGGTACAGCTCTTCGAGAGCCTGTTCTCCAATCGCCCGGGCAAGGTGCGCAAGTTGCATAACCTTGCTCGCTCGGTCATCGTGTTGGACGAGGCACAAACGCTCCCAATCCCCTTGCTGAACCCGATATTGGATGCTCTGAGTGAGCTGGTACAACCGCGTTATGGGGCAAGCGTTGTTTTGTGCACTGCGACACAGCCAGCGCTGGATGAGTCACTAGGGTTTCCTGCTCTTGCTGACGTTCGCGAGATTGCTCCCGAACCACAGCGGTATTTCCACAGCTTGTCTCGCGTTAGCTACGAGATACATTTGGACGAACGGTGGAGTTGGGAAGATGTTGCTGAACAGATGTGGGAAGGAGAGCAGGCTTTGTGTATTGTGAATACCAAAGCACAGGCACGTTCACTCTTTGCTGTGCTTGACGATCCCGACGCACTGCACCTATCAACTAATATGTGCCCTGCGCATCGCCTTACCACTTTACGGAAGATTCGAGAGCTGCTAAATGAAGAGAAGCCTTGCCGAGTAGTATCTACGCAGTTAGTGGAAGCGGGGGTGGATCTTGATTTCCCCCTGGTTCTGCGAGCACTGGGGCCACTAGACTCGATTGTGCAAGCAGCTGGGCGCTGTAATCGGGAAGGTAAACTAGATAAGCAAGGGCGCGTTATTGTGTTCAAACCAGAAGATCACACGCTACCCCGAGGCGTGTACAAGTCAGCTGCTGGTTTGGCCGAAACGCTGCTTAATCAGAACGCTGACCTGGAAGCAATTGAGACCTTTCAACGATATTTTCGTACTCTTTATCAAACCCTGGTGAATCGTGACGCACACGACATCCAGACGCGCAGACAGCGTTTTGACTATCCAAAGGTGGCAGAGGAATTCAAGATGATCCCCAGTGATACCGTGCCGGTTGTCATCCGAGACTATGAACCGAGCAAGGTAGCGGCAATCTTGGCCCGTGGGATTAGCCGCTTGTCAATGCGGGACCTGCAACCTTACTTAGTCAACGTTTACCAAGATAAGTTGAATCAGTTGGGGCAGGATGGCCTTGTACAACTGATAACTCCCGGGCTGTGGGAATGGATGGGAACTTATCATCCAAAGCTGGGGATGCTGGAACAATTCGATGTCGAGAGGACTGTCACGTAGCGAAAAAGGAGGGATGACGATGCTTGAAGTCAAGGTGTGGGGGGACTGGGCGTGTTTTACCCGTCCCGAGAACAAAGCCGAGCGGGTTAGCTACGATGTTATGACCCCATCGGCGGCGAGAGGAGTGCTTGAAGCCATCTTCTGGAAACCTGAGTTCAGATGGCAGATACGCGAGATTTGGGTACTGAAACCGATTCGTCATTTCTCTATCTTGCGCAACGAGGTTGGTAGTGTGACATCGGTCCGAGCGGTGCATGGATGGCAAGATAACGATGGTCACTACTATGCCGATACCGATCGGACTCAACGACATTCTCTTCTTCTCAAGGATGTGTCGTATCGCATTCGGGCCGAGATAGTCCTTGCTCCGCATGCCACTGATCCAGTCTTCAAGTATCGCGACCAGTTTCGTCGGCGGGTGCAACGTGGACAGTGCCACCACATGCCCTATCTGGGGACACGCGAGTTTAGCGCGTACTTTGCACTCCCAAATGGCAACGAGACGCCGATTCCGATTACCGGCGATCTCGGACGGGTACTGTTTGATATTTCCTACGCGAAAGAGAAGGGCGGTCCAGTTCTTTTCGCGCAGCATGATGCTGCTGGCACAAATTGGGTTGAGGGTCGTGCTCGGCCTCGCTTCTTCCCCGCTCGATTGGATAACGGGATTCTCCGCATTCCTCAAAGTCTATACGAGGAGGTAAACTGATGCTATTGCGACAGCTGGTGGACTATGCAGCGCGGCTTGAACGCGAAGACAATAGCAGCGTTCTTCCTTCCGGATATCAAAAGGTTGGAATCCGCTGCATCATAAACCTAGACCGCATGGGTAGGATCATAGGGGAACCCACCCAAACGACAAATGGACTCGAAGGAAAGCGGGAGGGCGCAAAGCAGTTCCTGGTTCCTCAGCTTGTTAGATCAAGTGGCATCAAAGCAAAACTCTTGGCAGATAATGTAGAGTATGTGTTGGGCAAAGAGCGAAAGGTCCCTCCTGCCAAGAAGGCTCAGCACAGTCAGAAAGTTAAGAAATACCATCAAGCATTCGTAGATGCAGTGCAAGAGTGTGCTGATGCGACGCATCTACCTGAGGTACAAGCTGTTGCGCACTTCCTCGAGACAGTCGATCTTGAGTCACTGGAATTGCCAGAGGAGATTGATCTGCAGCGTGACATCTTCACCTTTTCTGTTGATGGTGTACTGCCCATTGACATACCAGAAGTCAGGTCATATTGGGACAAGGTCTGCCATAAGACGCCATCTCGTAAGCAAGAGAATGTTCTGGAGGCCGAATGCCTGATTTCTGGCGAGTACGGGCCGGTTATGGAGCGCGAACCGGTAAAGATCAAAGGAGGTCTCATTCCCGGTGGTCAAACCAGTGGCATGAACCTGATTTCGGCCAATCAGCGAGCCTTCGAATCGTATGGCCTCTCTCACTCGCAGGTAGCACCGGTCAAGGTTGAGTACGCTGAGAAATACGCCAATGCGCTGAATCGCCTTCTTAAGGACGATCGGACACACCTGCGCATAGGGCCAATCGTCTACGTCTTTTGGGCCAAAGATGCTCCCCCTCCTCCCGTGGTGGAATCGCTTACCAAACCCGATGTGCAAAATCCCTTGCTCGCCTCTCTGTTCTCTGGACAAACCATTGATCTGACAATCAGCGATCGTCCTGAACAGGTGAAAGGGGGGTTTCTGTCGCCATGGGTAGGGCGCGAATTCGAGGCCATACGAGCTAACGCGTTCTATGCTGTTAGCCTGTCTGCTAGTGGTGGGAGGGTAGTTGTGCGGGATCACCTCACAACCACCGTTGGAGAAGCTCGCGAGAAATTGCGTGCTTATTTCCAAGCACAGCGAATGGTGGGAGGAAAGAACAGGACTGCAAATCCGTTAGGAATATACACTCTGGCAGCCGGCCTGTATCGCGATGCAAGAAAGGAAATGTCACCCACTATACCGGTGCACCTGCTTGAGTTTGCTCTGCACGGGGCCCCATTACCGTTTGCGTTCTTACAGCAAATTGTCAGCCGCAACCGAGCCGAACGTAAGGTGACGCGCCCCAGAGCGGTGTTGACAAAGATGGTGCTGATATCAAGAGGAAAGGAGATGAGAGGTATGGAAAAACTGAGAACTGAACGACCCGAAGTGGCGTACCACCTGGGGCGATTGCTAGCAACACTCGAGAACATCCAAAAAGCGGCTCAACCAAGCATCAATGCCTCAATTGTGGACCGTTTCTATGGCTCAGCTAGCACAACACCGGCGTGGGTGTTTGGACGCCTTTTAAACGGAGCCCACAACAATCTTGGGAAATTGAGGAACAGTCGTCCAGGGATTTATGTCGCTTCAGAGAAACGCTTACAGGAGATCATGGGCCACATTCAAGATTTCCCTCCGGTACTCAACGTCGGGGATCAAGCCCTTTTCGGGCTCGGTTACTATCACGAAAAAGCGCATCACTGGGAGCAGATCAAAGAGCGCGCCGAAGACAAGAAACAGTCTGCTGAACAACGTCAAAACGAAAGTCCTGCAAGTTAAGGAGGCAAAACATGGATAAGCACGTAAACCCAGAACTACGTCACGATTTTACCCTTTTGTTTGATGTAAGTGATGGTAACCCCAATGGCGATCCTGATGCCGGAAACCTGCCCCGCATCGACCCCGAGACAGGTCATGGTCTTGTTACTGACGTCTCTTTGAAGCGAAAGGTCCGCGACTACGTAGACGCTGTACACGGCAGTGAGGGTCGTTACAAGATCTACGTGGAGCACCGCGGCTATCTGGTCGACCACAAGAAACGAGCCTATGAAGCAGTGGGTGGCGAAAAGGGCAAGGACAAGAAGGTGGATGAAGCAAGGGCATGGATGTGCCAGAACTTCTACGATGTACGAACCTTCGGTGCTGTTCTTGTCGGAAAGAAAGGAGAAGGATACAACTGTGGACAAGTGCGTGGTCCTGTGCAACTTACATTTGCCCGTTCGATAGATCCCATTTTGGCACTTGACATATCCATCACGCGTGTTGCTCTCGAAAACGCCGGTGATAAGCCCAGGGAAGACGAAAGCGAACACGCTATGACCGGTACAATGGGGCGTAAGGCAATCGTTCCTTATGCACTGTACCTTGCTCACGGTTTCTACGTTCCTTCGTTTGCGGAAGCGACTGGATTCGACGAAAACGACCTCTCTCTATTTTGGGAAGCTCTCCAAAGGATGTGGGATCTGAATCGTTCTGCCTCAAAGGGGCTTACCTCTTGTCGCGGCCTCTACGTCTTTTCCCACAACAGCAAGTTAGGAAATGCTCCGGCACATAAGCTATTTGAGCAAATTGAAGTGGTGCGCAAAGATGCGATTACAGTTCCACGTAGGTTCTCCGACTACGAAGTTCGCATCGACAAAGAGGCACTCCCGGAAGGGGTAACGTTGACGGAGCTTGTCACGGGATAGTATGGATACGCCCGAAGAGGAACGAATTCCGCTCTCAGCGTTGCAGCACTACGTGTATTGCCCGCGCCAGTGCGCCTTGATTCATGTAGAGCATGCATGGGAGGATAACCTGTATACCCTACGTGGGGACAGGGCGCACGAGCGGGTAGATCTCCCACAAGGAATGCTGCGTGACGGGGTGCGCGTGGAGTATGCCCTTCCGCTGTGGAGTGACAAGATTGGGCTTGTAGGGCGCGCCGATGTGGTGGAGTTCGGGGAGAACGGTATTCCTTATCCGGTCGAACACAAGGTGGGAAAGCGACGAGCACAGCACGCTGACGAAGTTCAGCTCTGCGGGCAAGTGTTCTGTCTGGAAGAGATGTTCGAAACATCAATCCCGGAAGGGGCGCTCTACTATACGCGCTCACGACGACGTCGAATCGTTCCAATTACATCTGCATTGAGAGCGGAAACCCAACTAGTCATTGAGAAAGTACGACTCCTTTTGCAACAAAGTTCACTTCCTCCGCCGGTTGCCGATGAGCGTTGTCGGCACTGTTCGCTAGTGGATATCTGCTTACCTTTAGCTGATCGATGGATACAGGAGGAAAAGGATGATCCAGACGATTCTTAACACTCTCTTTGTCCAGACGCAAGGGGCCTACCTGCATCTTGACCACGATACCGTGAAGGTTGAAGCAGAGAAAGAGTTGCTGCTTCAGGTGCCTCTGCATCACTTGAAGGGAATAGCTTTGTTCGGCAGCGTGCTCATCAGCCCCTTCTTGTTGCATCGCTGTGCACGCGATGGACGAGATGTTGTGTGGTTCAACGTGTATGGACGATTCCAGGGAAGACTGACCGGCCCTACGTCAGGCAATGTCATGCTACGCACAGCACAGTACGATAAGTCTGGCAAGACACAGGCAGCTCTCCTCCTTGCCAAGAGGTTCGTTGAAGGCAAGATCCGGGGTGCCTGTGGAGTACTGAACCGCGCTTACCGGGATTATGGTGATGAGTATCTTAAGGGAACAAGCCATGAAATGACTCTCTCCTTGCGTGGTCTTGCCGACAAAGAAACGATCGATGCCGTGCGGGGAGTGGAAGGGATGGCAGCCAATCGCTACTTCGGCGCTTTCGCGAAGCTCATCCGGGTGCAGCAATTCACGTTCATAGGAAGGATCAAGCGCCCGCCACGCGATCCAGTAAACGCTGTCCTCTCCTTCACTTACACGATTCTTGCCAATGACTGTGTATCTGCCCTGGAGGCTGTCGGTCTCGACCCACAGGTAGGTTTCCTGCACGCATTGCGCTCGGGTAAGCCTTCGTTGGCGCTTGATCTTATGGAGGAATTCCGCGCTGCTTTCGCGGATCGTCTTGTACTCACGCTGCTCAACCGGCAGCAATTGCAGGCAGATGACTTTGATCGGCGTCCCGGTGGATCTGTCTTACTCAACGAACGCGGGCGGAAAATCCTCCTTGTTGCCTACCAGAAGCGCAAGCAAGAGGAAGTAGCTCACACGCTGTTCAAGAAGCATGTTGCCATTGGGCAACTGCCGTACATTCAGGCACGTTTGTTGGCCCGGTATGTTCGTGGTGATCTTGATGATTACCATTCGTATCGTTGGAAATGATGATGAACACCATCGACATCCTGGTTGTCTACGATGTACAAACAACGACGCCCAAAGGGAAACGCCGCCTACGTAAAGTCGCTCAATTGTGCAAGAACTACGGTCAGCGAGTACAGTTCTCCGTCTTTGAGTGTCGGGTGACGCAAGCGCAGATGGAATCTCTTGAAGCGGAATCACTGAAGACTCTCGACGTTAGCCAGGATAGCCTGCGGATATACGTACTTCATCAAGGGAGAGAAAAATCACTAAGAGCGCATGGACTGGATCGATACCGTGACTTTGATGAACCGTTGGTGTTGTAATGTGCGAACCGGAAGTGGGCGGCTAAGTAGCTGGATGTTCGCACATGGTGCAAAACAGCGATGCTCTTTGACAAGTGAACAGCAATGGGAGCAAAATGAGTGACAGAGGCTGCGCCTATAAGTGTGGTTCGCAATAGTGCGGCCTCAAACAAGGAATAGAACTGAAAAGAACGAACCTAATGTTGCACCCGCTCTTCGGGGCGGGTGAGGATTGAAACTCCATTACATCGGTATAGCGTCCCGCGAGATCCCTAAGTTGCACCCGCTCTTCGGGGCGGGTGAGGATTGAAACACTAGATCTTCGATCGTACCAGCAGCGCTCTCCAGAGTTGCACCCGCTCTTCGGGGCGGGTGAGGATTGAAACCAGTTGTGGAGGTGACGACATGAGCGAGGCAACGCAGGTTGCACCCGCTCTTCGGGGCGGGTGAGGATTGAAACGCAAGCGTGCATCTATAGCGGCATATAGGGATGCTGGTTGCACCCGCTCTTCGGGGCGGGTGAGGATTGAAACTTCTTTTAAGTCGTCGGTCTCATCAGTGACACATAGTTGCACCCGCTCTTCGGGGCGGGTGAGGATTGAAACCCGGTCAGCTCGCCCGCCTCCTCGCCGGCGAATACCGGGTTGCACCCGCTCTTCGGGGCGGGTGAGGATTGAAACGCTAAAGATTGCGAGATAGAGAAAGAGACCGCGCTGGTTGCACCCGCTCTTCGGGGCGGGTGAGGATTGAAAGCCTCTTGAAGCTACGGACGGCGAGCCACTACCACCGTTGCACCCGCTCTTCGGAGCGGGTGAGGATTGAAACTTGTACTTCGCAAGGATACTTGACGCCCCTGCGCGGTTGCACCCGCTCTTCGGAGCGGGTGAGGATTTCGCCGTACGCGCGGGGATAGTCCCGTTAAGGACGAAGCTTGCACAAAGCCTGACGACTCAGAGCAAGAGCCTGTGGAGGAAACTGCGCATGAGCCTTGGCAATCTGGAACACGCGCTACTTATACGCCCCTATCAACATCACCTGTTTCTCGCCTTTCAGGGACTCATAAAGCTTCATATCTCCTGTAATAAGAATAGATGACTTAGTTGCTAAAACAGCGTGCGTTGCGTCATACGCAGAAATGTGATACTTAGCAGCAATCTTGAAGATCTCTTCTGGCTCCGGATGCTCTACGACCGGGATCGATAGCTCACTTACTGCGCGGAGGATATCGCATGCCCGGCTCTTCGAGATTCTTTCACAGCGGAATGTTACCAGGACTGCGTTTTTTTCACCTCTCGTCGATTTGCGCTGATAAATCCGACCGATTAGGTGCTGGCCCACTCCCGTAAAGGGTCGTGCAAGTAGCAGCCTTTCAAATTCCCTGCCAGCGACGTAGAATCACGCAGGCTGAAAGAAGAATATCCTAGTAATTGCGGAGGCAAGGTGATGAAGACAGATGTATTGGTTATCGGTGGAAGCGCGGCGGGGATTGTAGTTGCAACAGTGGGTAAGTCGTGCTACCCGGACAAGGACTTCCTCGTTCTGCGCGATACAAAACAGACGATAGTCCCATGCGGGATCCCTTATATCTTCGGCTCTCTCGAGAGTAGCGATAAGGACCTCATTCCAGATGCGGTGTTCAGCAAGGCGGGGATTGAGTATAGGGTCTCGCGCGCAACGCAGATTGACGCTAAGAATAAACTCTGCCATACAGAAGACGGCGAAGAGATCAGCTACGACAAGCTGGTTCTCGCCACCGGATCAACGCCACGTGTGCCCACTTGGTTGCCGGGGACGGATCTGGAAAACGTGTTCACCATCCCCAAGGACAAGGAAGTCCTGGACCGCACCCTTGCCAAGCTGAAGGAATGCAAGAAGGTTGTAACGATCGGTGGCGGGTTCATTGGTGCCGAGGTTTCAGACGAGATTAACAAGCTTGGAAAGGACGTGACGATTGTTGAGGTCTTGCCGCACGTGTTGGGACTGGCCTTCGACCCGGAGATTGCCAAGCAGGCTGAGGATCTGTTAGTCGAACGCGGAGTGAAGGTCAGGACAGGCGTTGGAGCGGCAAAGATCCTGGGTGAGAAAAAGGCTACTGGCGTTGAGTTGATGAATGGTGAGAAGATCGATGCTGATGCGGTCATCCTCGCCATGGGATACACCCCCAATACGATCCTTGCCGAGGAAGCCGGAATTCCGCTCGATTCTAAGGGATTCATTCGCGTCGATGAGTACATGCGCACCGGAAGTCCGGACATCTTTGCCATTGGCGACTGTGCGGAGAAGCGTGACTTCGTCACGCGGAAGGTAACAGGGGTCATGCTTGCTTCTACGGCAGCGTCCGAGGCCCGCGTCGCCGGGACTAACCTTTACCAGTTGTCAGTGGTTAAGACGTTCAGTGGCACGATCTCCATCTTCGCCACAGCAATCGGCAAGACAGGGTTTGGCGTTGCCGGGCTAACCGAGACAGCCGCCAGGAAAGAGGGATTCAACATTGCGATTGGAACCTTCACCGGCGTGGACAAACACCCAGGCACGATACCAGGAACCCACTCTCAGTTCGTCAAGCTGATCGTGGGCAAGGATTCAGGCGTGATCCTGGGTGGAGAGGTTGTCGCTGGAGCAAGTACGGGGGAACTGACGAACATCATTGGACTCGTCATACAGGCGAAGATCCCGGCCAGCTCCTTGTTTACGACTCAGATCGGCACGCACCCTCTCCTCACCGCTCCTCCCACTGCTTATCCGGTGATCAAAGCGGCGGAATCTGTCATGCGCGGTTGCGGACAATAGGCCAGAAAGACTGGCTTTTCCGAGTATCTACACGAAGGACACGAAGAGCACGAAGCAGTTAACTAACAAAGCCCTTCGTCCTGTCAATTGGTCTGCTGAAATGGCAAGGCGTGATGGAAGCGGTAGACTGCCAAATTGCATTCTTCGTGTCCTTCGCGTTCTTCGTGGTGAATTCTCGTTGCATAATCTAGTTCATAAGAGACTCGAAACAGCCTGATCTTTGTTGATCATAGGTAGGGAGCGATCGTCGTCTCGAAGACCCTTTCCGGGCTGCCGGTGTAACGGATCACTCCGTAGCGATCGATCAACAGCGTGTGCGGAACGCTATGCACGTTGTACGCATCCGAGGCGCGCTCATCGAGGCTATCCGGCTCCCACAGCGCGACGAAATCTGTGTATCCTTCTCTTGTTAAGAAGCTTGTTGCCTCTTGCAGTGCGTGGCCGACGACCACGGTGATCACTACCACACCCTGATCGCCGAAGCGTGTCAGGAGATCCTGCAGGTGTGGCATTGAGGAGAGACAATGAGGACACGTGGTGCGCCAAAAGTCGAGGATGACGACCTTGCCCAGATAATCAGAAATGCTGTGCTGTTGCCCATCAAAGCTTGGCAGGGTGAACAAAGGAGCTGCTTGTCCTATCCTGAGTCCGGTGGGAACATTCGCTCGCTGGTAAACCTGGTTACCGTTTTGTTCCTCGCCGGTTGGAGATACGGTGGTTACACCGCCGTTGGAGACTTCGATCGTCTTTGTTGCGCTCCCTGCGCCTCCCTCGTTATCGAAGACCATCAGCGTCACTTCGTACTCGCTGTACGCGGGGTATGTGTGCATCTTCGTCATTCCCGATCCGCTGAAGCCATCCCCGAATATCCATTGGTAGGACACAATGCTACCGTCGGAATCCTGCGATGAGGAGGCATCGAACAGCACCGAGTACGAGCCGTCCTCCCCGGGTGAAACCGAGAAACCAGCAATTGGAACGCTGTTTGCTAGTGTTATCAGACCTGTAATAAGAATGATTCCAAGGAGTATCCAAACACCGACGAACGTTCTTCGCCTCACTACTATCGCCTCCCACGTAAGATGGTAGAATACAAGGACGGCGGATTATCTCCACCGCCCTCAATTTGTTTTTCTCTCTTACCTATTCATGCCGTTCTCTGCGCCTCTGCGCCCCTGCGAGAGATAAAGGCTTTTCCTCGCGCCCGCTCGCTATGCTCGCTCAAGTCGGTAGAGTAGAGGAGTAGGTGACAGGGTTTAGGCTTCGGCATACATCAGTTACAGGGTTTCCCCGTTGTGGCTCATTAGCCGCATGCCTTGCTCTGTGCCCTACTCCCCCCTCGTCGAACCGGACGTGCAGTTTTCCCGCATCCGGCTCTCCTGGAAACTCTCGCCTCAGACACTCACAGGGAGTTGCGCGGTTCAAACTC
>Ga0208279_1001121_pt1 | contig 15829 bp, 12 predicted proteins | sample AntAceMetag02UKM_FD_184766 | JGI IMG/M metagenome (GOLD analysis project Ga0208279, IMG submission 184766) | Saline lake microbial communities from Ace Lake, Antarctica - Antarctic Ace Lake Metagenome 02UKM (SPAdes) (version 2) | ecosystem: Environmental > Aquatic > Non-marine Saline and... | reverse complement strand
CTTCGGGATAGCGCTCTTTTCCATGATCTCTGCTATTGCCTTTGCAACTGTTCTGGGTACAGTTTCCGGTCTGATCGTTGCCGCATCAGGTGCTGTTGCACATGACCTGATGTCCAACTTTGCAGGCATCAAGATGACAGACGAGGGACAGGTTAAGGCCGGTAAGATCTCAGCCGTTGTTGTTGGAATCGTTGCTATTATCCTGGGTATTATGTTTAAGGGCATGAACGTGTCGTTTTTGGTGGGTCTGGCTTTTGCGGTTGCCGCATCTGCAAACCTTCCGGCGATCTTCATGGTTCTGTTCTGGAAGAAAACCTCAGCAATGGGCGTTGCCCTTTCAATTCTGGTGGGTATGATCTCTGCTCTGGGTATTATCCTGTGTTCACCGAGCATGTGGGATAAATACGGACTTGATCCGGCAACTGCACCGATCGCACTGAATAACCCCGGTATTATTTCTATACCGCTGGCATTCATCACACTGGTAGTTTTCTCTTATCTGATCCCAGGTAAAAGAGACAAAGATGGTAATGCTGAAAGGATTTAACTTATAGTTAAATAGTTAAAAAAAGGGCAGTGTCTGTAAAGACACTGCCCTTTCTATTTTTAGATCATATAAAATTTTATTTTTAAATCCTATAGCCCAAACTTCTTGAAACCGTCACAATTCCATCTTACGATATCCATCCGCAAGAGCTATATTCACCTTCACTACCTCACTGTTCAGAGATTTAAACCCGTATTCCACTGTTATCTCAGACAACCTGTCTGCGTCGGCTTGAGTTTTAATTATTGAACCGGCAGGGACATATTTTCCCACCTTGACCTCCACCCCCATGACCAGACATTTAGGCTCGACCACACAGCCCATCCCGATTCGGGACATCTAGATCTGCGACTGCATTCCAATAAAAGTATCATCATCAATAAATGCCGGGCCGTGCACATTCACCTGATGCGCTAGGGAAACCCGCTTTCCAACATACACGCATATTTCCTGTTTTCTACTTCTACCAGGTTTATTCCGGTCTCAGGGTCTGTTTCAAGAACATGGATTACTACTCCGTCCTGAATATTTGATTAATCTCCCACAAACAGGGGCTGGCCCTCATCTCCACGAATAGAAGCAAAAGGAGAAACCATTACTTTTTTCCTATAGTCACATTCCCAATAACTGCGGCAAGTGGATGAACAAAAACTGAATCATCTATGTATGGTAAATATTCTTTTTCTACAAATTCTATTTTTGGATTTTTATGTATCATTTTTCTATCCCATAATCTTTGATTAGTTAATAAGATTTACTCTATCGTTGCGCAAATAATTATTTATATCTTTTTAACACAGATTATCTCATAATAGTAGTATTGCTCCATGATATCTTCAGTTCATGTCTGCAGCTTTAAACAAAACATTCTTGATTTTTTCAACAGCATATGTTTAATTTTATATATTGATCTAAACACATAAAAACTTAATTTTAAACCACGGCGGTGTTTTGATGGACTCGAACAAAGAGTTATCAGACTTTGACAGGATAAAAAGACAAGTCCTGATATTTAATGAAATAGGAAAGACCCTCACTTCATCACTTACCATAAACGAAGTGCTGGAAAAAATACTTGGAAAAGTCGCGGAATTTTTTAATCCCGAGAACTGGTCTCTGCTTTTATTGGACGAAGAAAAAAATGAGCTTTATTTTGAGATCGTAGTAGGGGAAGCCTCAGAAAAAATAAAAGATCTTCGCCTGAAAATAGGAGAAGGTGTTGCCGGATGGGTAGCAGAAACTGGCAAACCCTTAATTGTGCCAAACACCAGGAACGAACCACTTTTCACTAAAAAAATTGATGAGAGAAGCGAGTTCTCCACCGAATCAATCATATGTATTCCAATGAGAATACGAAACCGAGTTATCGGTGTTATCGAGCTGATAAACAAAAAGGGGCTTTCACCTTTTCACCAGTACGACATCGAGGTTCTTTCAACTGTTGCTGACTATGCTGCCATCGCGCTTGAAAACGCGAGAAACTATGAGCAGATCCAGAAGATGACCATCACCGATGATCTCTCTGAACTTTATAATTCCCGGCATCTGCACAAAGTTCTGGAGGATGAGATTGCCCAATCACAGAAAAACAACTCCAAACTCTCAATCATCTTCTTTGACCTGGATTCTTTTAAACTGGTCAACGATACCCACGGCCATCTGGTCGGCAGCAGTCTTTTAGGCAGGATTGGAAATCTATTAGCAGACACCCTTGAAGAGGGTCGTTCCGCAGCAAGATACGGCGGCGATGAATTTGTGGTTATCCTTCCGAATACAAGCAAAGAAGACGCTGTTGTAATCTGTGAAAAACTTAAGCAAAGACTTACCAGTGAAAAATTTCTTGCTGACAAGGGTCTTGACATACAAATAACCGCTAGCTTTGGAATCTCAACCTTTCCTGATGATGCTAAAACCAAGGACGAAATTCTGCACCTTGCTGATGATCGCATGTACTACATAAAGGACCACAACAAGAATGACATCTCCTCCTCATGATCAAGACCACCAGACAAGCACCAGCCCTAACATCCAAATAAAATTAGACCAGTTTGAAAATAAGCTGAACTGGGCTGAACTTTACCCGGCACCCGGCCCGATAATTATTGAGATCGGCTCCGGCAAAGGACGATTTTTATTCAAAGTCGCCTTGGAAAATTCGGACAAAAACTTTTTGGGCATCGAAAAGTCCCTGAAGTACTCACGCGTCCTGAACCGGCGGGCTGAAAAAGAAAACCTTAACAATCTACGCCTGTTAAACACCGAAGCCGGATACTTTATTTCAAAATACATCCCGGAAAATTCCGTTTCAGAATACCACATTTACTACCCCGACCCCTGGCCGAAAAAACGGTACAACAAAAGAAGGCTTGTCAATCCAGCCTTTCTTCAGGCCCTGATCCCGTCTTTAAAACCGGGCGGGCATATATACTATGCCACCGATTTTAAAGAATACTTTGACCAGATGATAAAAAACTCACGGGCAAATGAAGGAATCAAGGAGATCTCATACAAAGAGATAGACCCGAAGGATGAAAACCCCGAATCAGCGCTTACTAATTATGAAAGAAAATACCTGATCCAGGGAAGACAGATTTATAAGGCAAGTTATGAAAAGCTATAAAACTTAAACCCTTATTCACCACTGAGACACAGAGCGCACAAAGGCGCGGTTATTAACATAAAAAATATGTTCTTGCAACGAACCACAAACAACAGATAACTGACCTTTTATTAACCTCCTGCCTGAAAACAAATGATACGAGAATTCAAACAACCTGAACTCTTTGAAACCCAGCCCCCCTCCCTTGTGATCTCCGCAAGCCGGCGCACAGACCTGGTTGCCTGTCACCCCGACTATTTTATTGAAAAACTTAAAAAATACCCTCCTGAAAAAGTCCATACCCTTGTTATCTGGACAAAGAACCCTCAAAACATGATAACAGCGGGAAAGCTAAAGGAAGTACTCTCTGCCTATTCCCAGCTCTATGTTCATCTGACCATAACCGGTTTGGGAAATACCATGCTTGAACCGAATATCCCTGAATGGAAGAATACAGTTGAGATGCTCCCGGACCTTGTTAATATAGTAAAAAATCCAGAAAGGATAACCTGGCGATTTGATCCGTTGATAGAGGTAGAAATTAAGGGAGAATGCCTTTCAAACTATCATCTTTTCCCTGTGATTGCAGAACAGGTTAAACATCATGAAATTACAAAATGTAAAACAAGCTGGGTCGAACCCTACAAAAAAGTAATCCGGCGGCTGGAAAAGAAACATATAAAACTTAATATTCTTTCAAAAGAAAAAAGATGGGTTCAGGCCAAAGACCTTGAAACACATGCGGCCAGACTGGGAATGGAGCTCTCATACTGCTCCATGGAAGGCTTCTCCCGCTCCCATTGCATTGACGGAGAACTCTTCAACCGTCTCCATCCCGAAGACTTTTCATGCTCTGAAAAACGGGCCAAATGGCAGCGGAAACTGTGCGGATGTACTGAAAGTATTGATATCGGATAGTACAGCCTGAAATGTAATAACGGATGTCTGTACTGCTATGCAGAACCACTCATATAACAATATAATTATTGATAAGGCAATTATTTTGTGTTAATATTTTTAATTACATCGCAAAAGTTAAAGGGCTACTAGCTCAACTGGCAGAGCAACTGACTCTTAATCAGTAGGTTTGGGGTTCGAGTCCCCGGTGGCCCATAAAAAAACCAGATATACAGAACTTTTGTATATCTGGTTTTTTATTCTGAGTTTTTGAAAACGCTCACACTCTGCCAACTCTATATTTGTGCTGAACTTAATCCTTCCTCAAAAGTCTTTCATTCTACCAGTTTATGATAAGCAAAATTCATATACCATTTAAAGGCTTCAAGTTTTTGATGGCAAGATAACAAAAACACACCCGAGAAAACACAGCAGAACAAATATATCTCCATACCGACAGTAAGGAGATATGGTCTTGACTGCCTGCGGACTGTAAAGGGAGATACCTTCTTCAAATTGTAGTAGCTGTTTACGGACAATACCGGCAGGATCAATAAAACCGGAAATGCCTGTATTGGCTGCTCGAATAAAATGTCTCCGAAAGGAAACAGCAGTGAATACGTCCATGCTGAAATGCTGAAAGTGGGCACTTGTTTTCCCGAACCAAGCATCATTTGAAATGTTTATCAGTATTTCTGCACCCTGGTTAACGATCTTCCTGACAAGTCCGGGAAAAATAGCCTCAAAGCAGATCAGGATTCCGGCACGCCCGACAGGTGTTTCAAAAAGAGTAATTTCTTGTCCAGCCGAGTACTGCCTTGGGGCTGCGTACCTGAGATTTAAGATATCAATAAATCCCAGGGGGAAATATTCGCCAAACGGAAAGAGATGCTGTTTGTCATGGATATCAATAATTCCGTTTTTGTTTAATAAATAGGCTGAATTATAAAAGGTGTAGTTTCCCTGCTTTCCCGTATAGCGCGGACCACCGATGATGCATATGGTATTATACCGATAAAGAAGCTGGGTCAGAGATAAAGGGATCTTCTCTTCCAAATAGCTTGACACGGAAGTTTCCGGCCAGATAAATAAATCTACCTTCTGCTGCAGCGCATTTTCAGTAAGCCTCAGATGGTCAGACAGGATTTCTGCCGCCTTCTCCTTGCGCCATTTATTATTCTGCGGCACACTCCCCTGAATCACCGCAACTGTCATCGCAGGGGAAGTGCCAACGGACTGCGGCTTTGTGAAAGCGGAAATCCTGATGCTGCCGTAGACCAGGATAACGGTTATCAGAGCGCCTGCCGGAATTAATCGTGTCATGGATATTTTTTTATCAGGCCAGCATGTAATTGCTCTAAAGAGGCAGTAATTGGTCATAACCAGAACAAAAGAGATTCCGTAAACCCCGGTGACATCTGAAACCTGGATCAGTCTTGTCCACTGATACTGTGAATGGCCCAAAAGAGTCCAGGGCATGCCGGTAAAGAAATGAGCCCGGCAATATTCCATAACCACCCAGGCACTTGAAATAGTAACAGCAGTTAAAAGCTCTGAGTTTATCCGGTATACAGCCCTGTTGGCTACATAAGAAAAAAGCGCAAGATATAAACCTATGCCGCCACCGGCAACAATAATTAAAAATATTAAACTGACCCAGAACCCGGCATTACTATTTTCGTGCATGGCATAAAACACCCAGTAACAGACACCTATGGAATGAACTGCACCGAACAGCCAGCCTACAAAAAAAGATTGTTTATCAGTTGCATTTGACAATGCATAAAAGAGAGGAATTAGCGCTATCCACGCAAGCCCGTTAAGATTAATATCTGGGAAGCTGCCAACACACATCAGCCCGGAAATTACAGCCAACAATAACAGCATCCATAACGGCTGTTTGATGTTTTTGGATGTTTTGATTTTTTTTTTGGTAGTTTTTTTCATATGCAGTTAAAGAAAACAACTTACTTTAATTCTATTGGTTTTTCAGGAAATAACTTCATATCTCCTAAAAATGAATACCGGTTTAGAACAGGAGACGTGCTTAAAAATTAAAACACAAATATGAGCCAGTACTGTTATACAATTTCTGATAAAGTAAAATCAAGATAATGCTTAAGGGGAAAATCATGATCGACACACCTCATTTCCCTTCTTTTTCTGTAGATTTCGGTTGTCTTCTAAATAATTGTATTTTATAGTTTAAAAAAGAACTTTTTTATCCGTACCATAATATAATTTCCCTGCAGAGTAATATCATTTTTGGAAAACTCATGATGACGGATCAAACCCTTACTTCTCTTCAAAATGAACTCAAAAAAAGCGAAAAAAGGTTCCGCACCTTTTTTGAGTATGCACCGGTCGCTATCTATATCAGTGACGAAACCGGAATATTTATAGACGGAAACCGAGCTGCCGAAAAACTGGTCGGGTACAAAAAAAAGGAACTGATCGGCAAAAATTATTTTGACCTCGAAATACTTTCTCTGGACCAGATGCCGAAAGCCCTCGCCCTACTTGAGAAAAACGCAGCAGGACTGCCTACCGGGCCGGACGAGTTCACCCTTTTCAGCCAGAACAAAACAAAACACATTGTTGAGATCTGCACCTACCCCCTTCAGCTCGACAGAAAACATTGCGTTCTTGGCATTACCCGGGATATTACAGACCGGAAACAGGCGGAGATCAAATTAAAAAAAGCTCATGATGACCTTGAAATAAAAGTAAAAGAGCGCACCCTTGACCTTGAGGAAGCAAATACCGCCTTGCGCGTCCTTTTAAAAAAAAGAACACATGACCGGGAAGCCCTTGAGCAGCAGGTCCTCTTTAATATAAATCAGCTGGTCATGCCCACGGTTGCCAAACTCAAGAAAACTGAGCTGACCGGCCGGCAAAAAGATTTTGTTGCCATGCTTGAAATAAACCTGAGCGATATTACTTCCCCGCTTCTTCGAAACCTGACCCTTGCCCACCTGAACCTGACATTAACTGAAAAGAAAATTGCCTCCCTTATCAAAGTGGGCAAAAGCTCCAGCGAGATCTCATACCTGCTTCATATGGGTAAAAAAACTGTTGATTTTCACAGGGATAATATCCGCAGAAAGTGCGATATCAAAAATAAAAAAATAAATCTTCGTACATTTCTGCAATCTTTGACTTAAGTAAAATTCACGCGAAAAGGAATATCCGGACGAATGTCAGCAAAGCATACTCTTTCCCGTCACTTCCATGAACAGCTTTTTGAAAAACTGTTTGAAGCTGCTGTTGTTATTGATAAAGACGGGAACATCCTGCAAATCAACCCGTCCTTTACCCGGTTGCTGGGCTATACTCAGCCGGACATTACAGAAATGCGGTTTGCAGATATCTCAATTTCGAAAAACCAAATGGAACGCGTCGAAATGTCCGTCAGAAAAAACATCCTGAGCTTTGAACTCTTTTATTTCAACCTGGCAGAGAAGACCCCCCTTTCTTACACAATGATCAGCAAGACCGGAAAAACCATACCCATCCAGCTGCATTCTATTATTAACCGCAACATAAATGGCCAGATCGAAGAAGCAATCGGATTAATCATTCCGGATGAGAGAGCATCAATACAACCGCTTACACGCAAAGAGAAAAGTCCCCCTCAACAGGTCTGGGAGATGGAACAGAACTACCGAAACATCCTCAATAACTCGGGAGACGCCATTGTCATTACTGATTTTAACGGCTGGATAGTCACAGTAAATCAGGCCTTTCTCACGATGACCGGTTATAAGAATGAAAAAGATATTGTCGCTCGGTATTTGCTTGAACTTATCCCTATGGATGGTACCTTTAAATGCTCTACCGGAGAAACTTTTACCGTTAACGCTGAACATTATAACCATCATGTTCAGCAGGTAAATACCTTGTTTGAAACCGGCCTGGTAAAGACAGAAGGCTATATGTTTAAAAAAGACAAAACTGTTTTTCCCATTGAGGCGACCATGTCACTGCTCACCGACCGAGTCGGTTCCCAGCGGGGGACCATCTCCATTTGCCGGGATATTACGGATAAAATTATTACCGACCTGAAGATCAAGCAGTCTCAGGATTTTTTTGAAAATATATTCAGTGCGGCAGGTGACGGTCTTTATGTAACAGATGACCGCGGTTATTTAAAACTTGTCAATAATGCCTTTTGCAAAATAACAGGATATAATCATCAGGAACTGATCGGCAAACGGGTGTCTGAGATTCTTTTATCTGTAGAAGATAGCCCTTTTACCATGGAGAAATATTCAGACGTACTTAGTGAAAAGTATTTTAACCAATTTGACTCTGTCTGGCAAAAAAAAGACCATACGGTTTTCCCGGTAGAGCTGAAGATTACCATTCTAAAAGATTCCGCAGGAACCTTTAAAGGGATTGTCGGTTCTGTTCGGGATATTACAGACCGGAAACAAGCTGAAAATAAATTTAAAAAAGCGCATGATGACCTTGAAATAAAAATAAAAGAGCGCACCCTTGACCTTGAGGAAGCGAACACCGCCTTGCGCGTCCTTTTAAAAAACCGGGAGGATGAAAAACTTTTCAGCGAAAAAAATATCCTTAAAAATGTGAATGATCTAATCACCCCCTATATCGAAAAACTTCAATCCATGGGCCTGCCGTCCAGACATCAAACTTACCTGGATATTCTTTCAGAAAACCTTAAAAACATTGTTTCTCCTTTTTCGGATTCTCACACCACCAGAAACCTGCTTTTTACCCCCATGGAAACAAAAGTAGCCAACCTGGTAAAAAACGGAAAGACAACAAAAGAAATCAGTGAAGTCCTTAACCTGAGCACTAAAACAGTTGAATATCACCGCAACAATATCCGAAAAAAACTGGGCATTCAAAATAAAAAAACAAGCCTACGAGCCTACCTGTCGTCTTCCATTTAGATAACTATTTGTCTTTATAAACAAAAAACCAAACTTACCCCTGCATAATACTAGCTTTTTAAAATTATATTTAAAATTCCATTTTTACTTTATTTTTTTCAAAAATCTACAAAATCAAAACCCTAGCAAAAAATAATACTTGTTTTTTACTGGTATTTATTAAGGATTAAACCAGGCTTATATTTTTAATTTTTTCATTATACAATGGCAATTAAATCTTAGTGCTATCTTTAATAGTCAAATGATTAACGAAAGGAGGTATAGTAATAAAATGTTTTTTTTTATTATCAAGTATTAAAAACCAAAAATAAAAAAGGAGGGATTTGTCTTGAAAAAAACACTTTTAATCATTTCGATCACCATCAGCCTGATGTTATCCGCTTCTCCAGCTTTTGCCGGCGGCAGCTCGCCAGACCAACCCACACAACGTCCGGAATTCGGTTACGGATCTGCTGAAAATTATATTTGCGAAACACTCTATACCGGTAACGGCATTAACGAAAACAATGCCATTGACTTTGGCGACACCAATGACGGAACACGATGCTGGGTATTTATCCCCTCTGTTTTGAAAAACGACGCTACCGCCCCGGTGGTCATTTATCTGCACGGCTTTATGCTCATTGTCCCGCCCATCTACCAGGGACAGATCGAACATCTGGTGCGACAGGGTTATATTGTAATCTTCCCGGAATACAACTTGGGCGGGTTTACCGGTATGTTCAACGACACCGACCAGTACGAACAACTCGACCGCGCCATAGAAGCTGTTGATATTGCACTGGCGCTTCCTGATGTAGCGGAACGCGCAGAGCTTAATGAAATTGTTCTGGCTTCCCACTCCAATGGCGGCAAAATGAGCATGGGCTGGGTCGCCGGCGGCGGCGTTGATGTCAAGGCCATGGTTATGCAACATCCCTGTATTTCAAATGAGGCGATTCCCGCATTCGGCGGAGACCTTTTCCTTGGCGATATGACCGAAGTCGATTATGCAGCGGATGGTCCGGCCATCACCTGCCCGGTCATTATTATCGGCGGCAGAGATGACACCATTGCCAAAGTCGAAGACTTCAGCGCTCTGTACCAAGCCCTGCCGAACGCATCCACCAAGGTCTACTACCAGTATGAAACCGACGAGCACGGCGAGCCCATACTCGAGTCAGACCACATGGTGCCGGCCCAGTCCGACGGAGCAATTCCCGGTTTCATCCTGGACCTTATGAGCGGTATGGGAATCAGTGCTTTTGAATACAATTCCGACGACTTCCGAATTCATTTTGCTGCTGTTGACGCTGCCCTTGATGATCAGACCCGCGTGACCTTTAATCGAGGTGAGTGGAGCGACGGCGTTGCAGTTAAGCCGGTTATAACACTTGCAGATTCTGAAAACGATGCTGTTTCCGTTTACCAGCACGGAAATTTCGGCGGATACTTTGCCGAGCTGCCTCCTGGCGAATATACGCTTTCTGATCTGAGAGCTCTCGGAATCGAGAATGATGATCTTTCATCCATCCAGGTGCCGGCTGGCTTACAGGCCACCGTATACCAGCATGATAATTTTGGCGGCGCATCTCAGGTTTACACCTCAGATGCCAACCTGGCTGTCAACGACGATGCTTCATCTATTATTGTTGAATAATATCTAATATTCTGAACGGGGCAGCAGTATTGCTGTCCCGTTTTTTTAACAAAGATTCATACTGCTTAATTTTCAACCGCAAATCTTCACAGAATAAGTCCAACCAGCAGATTTGGAGTGAATTTACCCTAAAAGTACAAATGAGCCCCAGTGGGCCATCAAGTAAGTATCAAGCACTTAGCGTTATCGTTAAGTGCTTTTTTTATTGTTCCTTGGTGTATGAATTAGTATGTGACTTTTCTTCAAAACATTGCTTTGCCTGTTCATAAAAAGCAGGGGAGCACCTTCAAAGATTATGCTTGAACTTCCTGTCTGTTTGTATTAATTCTATTATTCAGAAGTTTGATTTTTTTGTACCAAGAGTCCATCAATAATTATTTAATAACTGTATGTTGTATAAAGAAGGACTTGAATGATTAATCTGAAAAACAAAAGTTGTGTAGTAAAATTATTGAGCTATTGTTTACAAAAAAAGCAAAAGATGGTTATTGCATTTGCATTAATCATCTTTAGTTTCTGCCTCTCCGGCTGTATGACATTTAACGGTGCCGAACTTCCTCTAAAACAACTGCCTAAATACGACTCTTTCCGGCCGCTTATCAGTACTGAGATAGGCGAAATCAAACTATTATATAACGGTGCCGAGGGACTCAAACCGCCCATGTCTTCACATAAGATTGGGAAAAGAGCACTTAAGGCGGTATTAAGAAAATGGAAAGCTAAAAAACTAATTGATGATTACGATCCTCCCGGAAAGCTTAGCCGAGAACCTGATTATAAGCTTAAAATTACGGGTATACAGAATGAACAGGGAGATTTTTTTCCGCCTATAAATCAGGGTTCTCGCTCTTTCTTTTTCCTTCTTCATACACATTGAATTGGGAATGGACTTTTCAGCTTATCAATTTAAAGACGAACGAACAATTTGAGGTCTCAACGAAGAACTCAGTTATGGGCAGAGTTCACCTCATCTTTCTTCCCCTTTTTCCCTTCTCTATTATCGGCCACAGGAATGCTGATAACATGCTTTCCTGTTACGTGTACGATGAATTTAAAAAACAGGGGGCCTGGCATTTTAGTATCGAACAAACCGATGATTTTCGCTAGAAATGAAAAATATATTCTTGTAGCCAGCTTTTGTTTTATCTTAGCGTTTTTGGCAATATGAGTTGCTTTTTCACGGCCGCCTGCGTATTTTTTGTAAATTAAAATAAAACTAATTAATAACAAGAGGTGAGAATTATGAAAAAAAGGTTAATGTTAACACTGGGGTGCATAGTAATAACAGCTTTCTTAGCTATGCCGGTTATGGCTGAAGACCTGGAAAATTGCATAACCTGTCATCGCGATATTTCACCGGGACAAGTACAGGACTGGGAAGCCAGTCTGCACAGCGAAAGTGATATAACCTGTTCCGTCTGCCATGGTGAAAAACACACCAAAAGCGATGATACAAACCTGGCTCAAATGCCTGATGAAGCTGTCTGTGCTGAATGCCATGAAGAACAGTTTAATCAGTTTTCAAAAGGCAAACACAACATGGGCTGGACAACCTTAAATGCTCTTCCCATTACCCATGTGGAACCTGATATTTTAATGGAAGGCGGCCGCGGCTGCGGTGGATGCCATAACATGGGTATCAAATCCGAAGAACAGAAAAAAGAACAACGAGCAAAAGGATATAAATATCAAAACAATTCTTGTGATGAATGCCATACCCGTCATACCTTTTCTAAAAAAGAGGCACTAAACCCCAAAGCCTGTCAGCAATGCCATATGGGATATGATCATCCCCAATGGGAAATGTGGAGCAGCTCGAAACATGGAGCACGCTATGCAATGAAAAAAGAGGGTGATCTGCCGGAAGGCGCTGCTGCACCTACCTGTCAGGATTGTCATATGTCTGACGGAAATCACGAAAACAGAACAGCATGGGGATTTTTAGGCGTTCGTCTTCCTCTGCCTGAGGATAAACAGTGGGCAGCTGATCAAGTAACTATTCTGAAAGCACTGGGTGTACTTGATCCTGAAACTGGCAAACCCACTGCCCGGCTTGAGGTTGTGAAGGCCGCTGATCTGGCCCGCCTGACTCAGGAAGCCTGGCAGACAGAGCGGGACAAGATGATCAAGACCTGCACCAAATGTCATTCAGAATCTTATGCAAAGGAACAGCTGGGTATGGGTGACAAAATCATGCAGGACGCAGACCGTTTAATGGCCGAGGCGATTAAAGTTGTTGCAGGTCTGTACCGTGACGGCATAATCGAAAAACCGGCCGACTACGCTTTTGCATATCCTGATTTCCTCTTTTTTATGCAAACCGGCGGAGCGGAAGGGGCGAAAAACATGGAGGTCTCCCACATTGACCAGGTACTGTTTGAAATGTACATGAAGCACCGCATGCGCGCTTATCAGGCCTTTTTCCATGTGAATCCTGATTACGCTTACTGGTATGGCTGGGCAATGCTTACAAAGGATCTTGGCGAAATAAAGGAGCTTGCTAAAACCATGCGTGCAGTTCATGTCAGCACAAAAAAATAAGTTCTGTTAATGAACATTGCCTTTATGATTTTGTACTGGCAATAAGAAACTATAAAAGCAGTGGCCAGCAACGGCCGCTGCTTTTATAGTTTCAAATGAGTTTATACGTCAATAATTCAAAAAAATCAAAAAGGAGAGATACCCCCAAACCTCTCTGGGTACCCCCCGGATTTTTATAGGTGTACACCCCCAGAAAAAATGAGGTGCGTTCCCCATATACATCGGAGGTAGAATTTGGTATAGACATAGTATATGTCTAACAAAAAATTAGAAAATAATTAGTGTTTGCTAACTATGTTTTTATGAGGGTGGACAATGAAGAAAATATTATTTATTCCGGTATTTACACTCCTGTTTCTATCTGTAACTGTACTGGCAGGTGCTCAGTGGGTAACTACCCAACTAACGAGTGATATATATGATAAATATGATCCTCAAGTTAATGACAATGGTCATGTTGTCTGGTATGGCTTTGATGGATCTGACACTGAGATATTTTATTATGATGGAACTACAATAGAACAACTGACAAACAACTCTTATTCTGAATTTTCTCCTCAAATTAACAACAACGGGCATGTTGTCTGGACTGGTTATAATGGTACAGATGATTATGAAATTTACTATTATGACGGGAATACGATCAACCAATTAACAGACAATACTGTCGATGATGTTTCCCCTCAGATCAACGACAATGGACATGTTGTATGGATGGCTGATGATGGAAATGATTCTGAAATATATTATTATGACGGGAGTAACATTACACAACTGACTGACAATACCTTGGAAGATTCTTATCCACAAATAAATTTAAAAGGTCAGGTTGCATGGATAGGTAAATTAGGATGCTATTCTAATCAGACTGAGATATTTTACTATGACGGAACAACAATAAAACAGCTGACAGAAAACTCATATGCTGACATTTATCCCAAGATTAATGACAACGGACATGTTGTCTGGGGAAGTGATGATATTCTTGTTTCAAATCTCTCAAAGATTCATTATTATAATGGAAATACAACAATTCAAATTACCGAGGCTTCCTATCCTGAAGGTGTTTTTGACCCTCAGATTAGTAACAACGGTCATATTGTCTGGACAGGGTATATGCCCTATATTCAAGGGCATGGTAATGAGATCTTTTATTATGACGGAACAACAATTACTCGGCTGACCAATAATATTTTTGCTGACGGGAAAGCAAACATTAACGATAGCGGTCATGTTGTCTGGAATGGTGTTTATGATTTTGAAGGCGATATAAAGGTAGAAACATTTTATTATGATGGAACGACTATTATTCAACTGGATAATAATGCTATTTACGATAGTCCTCCCAAGCTCAGCAATAGAGGGCATGTCGTCTGGCAGGGGTATGAACAAGTTGATGAATTTACTCCTTCCTATTATCAAATCTATATGACAAAAAATAATTACATTGATGGTGATGGGGTTGAAATCGATGAAGATAACTGTCCAAAAAATTTCAATCCAGGACAGGAAGATGTTGATTCTGACGATACAGGCGATGCGTGCGATGCTGATACAGTTTACGGTACTATTACCGGGGCTGTCCCAGGTATTAAGGTAGAACTTGTTGCAGTTAGCTGTGGTGCCGAAACTATTTATGATAATGTCAGAACAAATTCAGATGGATATTTTGCGTTTGGGTCTATTCCTCAAGGAATGTATTTCGTTTTACCGAGATCTCTTTATGATAATTTTGACCCAGTCTATGGTTTTATCCAAATTCCACAAACAGAAGTCCAAGCCTATGAATTCACAGCTACGATTATAGAATAATGTGATTTATGATTTTACATGAAAGTTATAACAGGCAGGGTTTCGGCTCTGCCTTTTGTTTTTTAATGAACCAAATTAGCTCTAATCTTATACTTATTTAGATTTGCAGCAGTATCCTATACATTCATAGGTTGCTCTGTTTCTCTATTTACTTTTCCTGGACGTACTGTTAAGTTTCTCATCCTCGCACAGCGCGTCTTTTGCTTTGACTGCAGCCTTGGCAGCTTTTCTGGCCGACACGTCAGCTTTTTTTTCGGCTTCAAGGGCTTCTTTTTCAAGTTTATAAATGGCTTCATCTGACAGGTCCTGTGCTGCATTTTTCTGAATACGGCTGGTTACCTCAGAACATTCTTTGGCTGTTTCCAAAGCTTCTTTCTGTGCTTTTACAGATTTTTTTACAGCATCTTCTGCAGCATCGTGAATTGCGGCTTCTTCTGCCAGTGTCCCCTCCTCAGGCTCTGCCGCCAGATCAAGATCTTCTGCAGCAAGCACCAGTGATGTCACAGGAAGATCTTTAAGTATGGTTTCTATTTTGTTCCCAAAATGATCAACAAGCTGAGTGCCGATAAGCCTAAAGGAAAGAAAGACGATTGAGGCATCACTGGAGTGTTTTGGGATAGCCTCTGTTCCGAAATCAGAAATAATTTTAGATTCAGCTTCAATGCGAATTTCATCAAGCATCAGATTAATGCATTCTCGGAGATCTTTCGTGTTATCTGAGGACAAGGCAAGAACCCGTATTTTCGCATCATTCCACTGAAGGTTCCGGGTGACCAGATAGGCAAAAAGAAGCATCAGTCTGCTTGAGGCATTGTCCTGCCACCAGACATCAATGCGGCGTTTCTCCGGAGGTATTTGCTGAAGAATTTCCCAAT
>Ga0208279_1001115_pt1 | contig 15917 bp, 18 predicted proteins | sample AntAceMetag02UKM_FD_184766 | JGI IMG/M metagenome (GOLD analysis project Ga0208279, IMG submission 184766) | Saline lake microbial communities from Ace Lake, Antarctica - Antarctic Ace Lake Metagenome 02UKM (SPAdes) (version 2) | ecosystem: Environmental > Aquatic > Non-marine Saline and... | reverse complement strand
AACCGGTCTTAAGCGACAACAATCTAAACACCTCGGTGATATCTATACCCTTAAGGTCTAGGGAAATTCGCTCTTCTTCCAGATCCATATCTTTTTCTTCCTCCACTTCCACCGATACCTCCACACCCGGCGATACCTCCACACCCGGTGTGGAGGTAGGGTTTTGAGAGAAAACAAAGCCTAGATCAAAAAAACTGAAGCTTAAGAATGAAATTAAAGCAAAGATTCTAACCATAATAACTGCCTTTGATTTATTTATCATAAATTCCATAAGCTTACCTTAAATCGATCTCTCCCTCTTCGCCTGATAAAACAACCTTATCCCTACCAATTCTACTCACCGTCCAACGGCTGATTGCATCTCCAGCGCTAAGAAGATAAGTCTTGCTGTTTTTGACGTCTTCAACCATAGCCTGAGGGCTGTTAGACCATAATATACCTACCAATTTTAAGTCCCGGATATCCTTACGGATCCTTTCACTTTTTTCCTTTTTTTCTTCAAAGATAGTCTCAGGTGTAAGAGTAAACATATTCCTGGTCCTTGTCTCTTTTAGGGCTGTAGCCAAACTTATCTTAGGTCCAGAGTCTCTCTTTGTCGTCGCTTCAGAAATAGTTGGTACGCCGGTTACCGAAACAAAATGTTTCCTTAAACCAACCTTATCTCTTAGAAAATCAAACAAAAAAACTAAGCTAACAAGTATCGCAGCAACAATTAACATCTTATTGACAAATTGTAAGGTAAAAGCCTGCGGCTCTAGACTTAAGTCTGGGAAACGCATATTCTTAAAAGAAAAAAACCAACGCTTCCTATCAAAATTTGCTTTCTGTTTTTGGATTTCTCTTTCTCCAGAGTCGACAGAAACCCCCTTCTTCTCAATTATCTTCAACAATCTTTCTTCTGGCGTATGTTTATCAGCAACCATTTTACCTAACTTCCTTAGCCACTAATTTGCGAATAACCGGAACATCAACAACCGGTTGACTCTCCATTACTAATTCCTTTAGAGCATTGTGGCAAAACATAGAAATCCGCCGGGGATAACCTTGGGTATATTGATAAATTTCTTTTATTGCTGTATCAGTAAAAAGTGGTGGCCCAGAACTAAAACCTGCCTTTTTTAATCTAAATTCTATCATCTCCTTTGTCTCCTGCTCATCTAAAGGATTCAATACATACTTTAGACTAATTCTATCCCAAAGATTAGGTATCTCACGCAAACGAGGTAATAACTCCATCTGGGATAATAAGACTAGCTGCAATAGTTTAAACTCATTAGTCTCGTAATTTAAAAAAACTCGCAAAACCTCAAGAGTTAGTGAATTTAACTTCTGGCCCTCATCAATCAAAAGCACTACAGTTTTATTTTCCTCTACTCCTTTGCGAAAAAGATAATCTTTTATCGCTTCTTTAAAATCAAGAATGCTCGGATTTTCTTTACCTAACTCTATACCGAAGGTTCTAGTGAGTGAGTCAAGAAATAACTCTTCAGTGCCATAGGTGGGATCAAGCACCATATGAAAAATTATATCTTCACGCTCATTTAGCATTTGGAAGAGCTTTCGAGAGAGTGTGGTCTTACCGGTACCAACATCACCTAAAATTAAACTCAAACCCCTCTTTAATCGAATTTCAATCATCAAACGCATTAAAGCCGCATGATGCTCCTGGGACTCATAGAAAAAACTTGGATCAGGGCTAGTTGAAAAAGGTTCCTTGTTTAATCCCAAAATATCGTAATAACTCATTTTTTTAACAAAAATTTAATCTGTTTAATCCGTATTTCAATCTCTGAAATCTCTTTTTTAAATACCATTTAACTTCTTTCTGATTAGCCGTAAAGGATATCCTTCATTTATTAACCGTGATACCTTAGTTAATCTTTTTTTTATGTGCTCGCGGTCATACATGCGCACATTTCCCTTCTTAGTTACTACTTGCAAAAGGCCAAAATTAGTATAGTGATTAATAGTCTGGTAAGTAATATGATACTTTTTTATAATTTCCTGTGCGGAAATTAATCTATCCTTCATACTAGATTTTCCATTCATTCCAATCATAGCTAATAATCGATAAAGTACCCATATCGGTTAATACTTAACCAACATATGGTAAATACCATAAGTGTGATTCTTATTGAATTTATCACAAAATCACTTTGCTGTCAAGAATATTCTTTAAAATAGCCTATATACTAGTATATATACTAATATATTACCTTATATAAGTACAATCCTCCCGAAGGTGCCGGTTTATTGTTATAGGGAACTTTTCTTTTTAAAATAAGAGAAATTTCTCCAAGACAGATATCTTCTTTAGATACCCTCACTAAGAATGAGACCATACTCCTGGCCATAGAACGCAGGAATCCTCCAGCTTCTATGTCAATAGAGATGAGATTTGCTCTTTTTCTTATTGAGATACTCTTTACTCTACGTCTACAATCCTTATAATTCTTAGCTTCTTTAGCAAAAAGAGCAAAATCTTTCTTGCCAATTAATCTCTTAGCTGCTTTTCTCATTCTTTCTAAATTAAGAGATGCGGAAAGATGCCAGGCAAAATTCCTCCAAAACACAGAATCTTCTCTGTGTTGGAAAATTATATAGCGGTAAATTTTTGACTTAACAGAAAAACGGGCATGAAAGTCATCAGGCACTTTCTTCACCTTCTTAACTCTTATATCGGAAGGCAAGAAATTATTGAGAGCGGTTCTGATACTTGATAAGGGAATTTTAGTATTTACTTTAAAATTTACTATCTGGGCTCGGGCATGAACTCCTCTATCGGTCCTACCGGAAGCCACTATCTTTATTTTATCTCTAAAAAGTTTAGTTAGAGCTTCCTCCAAAACTCCCTGGATAGTAATTTGTTCTTGGCTAGCCTTATTTTGAATTTGAAAACCAAAGTAATTGCTCCCAATATACTCTAACTCTAGGAGAATATTTTTGGCCTTTATGCTCATTAGTTAAGCAGTATTTTATAGAATTAACTCTTCAGCTATCTGGACAGCATTTAAAGCTGCTCCCTTTCTTAGGTTATCAGAAACGCACCATAGCCAGAAAGAGTTTTCACAAGTTGTATCGCTACGTAGGCGACTTATGAAAACCTCATCTTTACCTTCAGCATCAACCGGTAAGCATAAATCTTTGGTTTGATACACAACACCCGGTGAATCTCTTAAGGCTTCCTCTAATTCAGCAATGCTAGATTTCTTTCTGGTAGTAAAGTAAATCGCTTCACTATGAGAAGTAAAAACTGGAATTCTAACACAAGTAGCCGAAATTTTTATTGAATTATCTCCGAAGATCTTATGAGATTCGTTAACTACCTTCATCTCTTCACTGGTATAACCAGCCTGATCAAAACCGCCAATCTGAGGGATAGCGTTAAAAGCAATCTGATGACTAAAGCTCTCAGGTTTACCCTTTATTCTTTTATCAAGATTATCAAAATTATTATCCTTATTATTCTCAACTAACTCCTTAGTCTCATTCCAAAGACTAATTGCTGCCGCCTTACCAGCTCCAGAAGTTGCCTGGAAACTAGTAAGGATGAATTGGTTTAAACCAAAATTCTTAAAAATACCACCTAAGGCAGTAACAGCCTGAATAGTAGTACAATTAGGATTAGCAATTATTCCCTTATGGGTAGAAATCTTATCTTTATTTACTTCAGGAACCACCAAGGGCACATCGTCTTTTAAACGAAAATCATTGCCATTATCAACTACTACTGCACCTTTTTCTATAAACTTCTGGGCATATAGAACACTCGCTCCTTTAGAACCTTCGGTTCCAGCAAAGAGAGCAATCTCAACACCGGAAAAGTCACTGCCCCCTATAGCCTCTACACTATACTTCTGACCATCAACCCCTATTTCCCTTGCACTACGAGCAAATACTCTTAAATTATTAACCGGAAAATTTCTTTTCTTTAAAGTTCTAAGAATTTCTGCCCCTACTGCTCCTACTCCAATTACAGCTACATTTTTCTTCATTTTTCCTCTTGTTTATATTAGTTATAACTCTTTAACTACCAAATCACCAACCTCAGTGGTTGAATAACCCATCTTCCCGGCGCCAAGAGTTTTTAACTTTTCTCTAGCTACATTAATAACTGAATTCTCTACTGCCTCAGCCGCTTCGCTCTGGCCTAATTGCTCAAGCATCATCGAAAGAGCACAAATTGCCGCTAGCGGATTTATTACATTTTTGCCAGTATATTTAGGAGCACTTCCGCCAATAGGCTCAAACATCGAAACCCCTTGAGGGTTGATATTGCCTCCGGCGGCAATACCCATGCCTCCTTGGATCATTGCTCCCAAATCAGTAATAATATCGCCAAACATATTATCGGTAACAATTACATCAAACCACTCTGGATTTTTAACCATCCACATGCAAGTTGCGTCAACATGGGCATAGTCAGTCTTTATATCAGGATAATCTTTAGCTACCTCATTAAAAGTTCTCTCCCATAAATCAAAAGCATAAGTTAGAACATTAGTCTTACCACAAAGAGTAAGTGTTTTCCTCTTATTTCTCTTGCGAGTATAGTCAAAAGCATAACGCAAGCAGCGCTCGATGCCTTTGCGAGTATTATAAGAGGTCTGAATAGCTACTTCCTCAAAAGTCCCTTTATTCTTAAACTCACCCAGCCCCTTATAAAGGCCTTCAGTATTTTCTCTGACTACTACAAAATCTACATCTTCGGGTTTTTTATCCTTTAGAGGACAAAATCGGCTATCGTAGAGTTTTACCGGTCTTAAATTTATATACTGCTCAAGGGTAAAACGTAAAGTCAATAATATCCCCTTTTCTAAAATACCCGGCTTAACATCAGGATGGCCAATTGCTCCAAGATAAATACTATCAAAAGTAGCCAACTCTTGTATAGCTAAAGCTGGCAAAATCTCACCAGTCTTTAGATATCTGTCGCCACCAAAATCATAGTTAGTGCTCTGATACTTAAAATTATATTTAGAAGCAACTGCTTCTAATACCTTTAATCCTTCTCTTACTACTTCTGGGCCTGTACCATCACCGGGAATTACTGCAATTTTATAAGTTCTCATTCTTTCTCCTTAAGTCACTTACGTGATTTAATCCACTTAATCAACCCTCCAGCTCGAATAATTTCCTGCATAAAGTGCGGAAAAGCTTCGGAGGTAAATCTCTCATTTAGATTTATATCTTTTATTATCCCTTTATCTAAATTAACCTCTAATTGATCATCAGGTTTGATTTTATTCGCTTGTTTGCAAATCAAAATTGGCAGCCCAACATTTATGGCATTACGATAAAAAATACGGGCAAAACTCTCAGCAATTACCAGAGAGATACCGCATCCTTTAATAGCCCAAGGAGCATGTTCTCGACTGGAACCACAACCGAAATTTTTACCGGCAACTACTATATCACCCTTTTTTACTCTTTGCGGAAATCCTTGATCTATATTCTCCATACATTTTGAACCTAAAAAAACTTGATCGTAGGAATCAAGGTACTTAGCGGCAATAATATCGTCAGTATTTATATTCTTTCCTAACCTGTGTGCTCTACCCTTAATAATCATTCTTTGGCTACCTCAGAAGGATTAGTAATCCTGCCGGTAATTGAACTTGCTGCTGCTACTGCTGGTGATGAGAGATAAACAAAACTCCCGGGATGGCCCATTCTACCGATAAAGTTTCTGTTAGTAGTAGCTAAAGCAACTTCGCCCTTATCTAAAATTCCAGTATGCCCGCCTAAACAAGGTCCACAAGTAGGCGATGAAACTATAAAACCAGCCTGATGGAAAACCTCCAAGTATTTCTTCTTCTCAGCCTCCTGATAAATTTTAGGAGTAGCCGGAATAACAATTGCCCGCAAGCCTTTCTTTACTCTCTTACCCTTTAATATTTTAGCCGAAACTTCTAAATCGCTTATTCTTCCATTAGTACAAGAACCAATCACAACCTGATCTATTCTTACCTTCTTGCACTTATCTACACTTTTTACATTGCTGGGAAGGTGGGGACAGGCAACCTGAGGTTTTAGCCTGCTAACATCAATATTGATAATCTTACTATACTTAGCATCAGCATCACTTCTTTCTATCTTTATATTCTTTATCTTAGGATTCACTTTCCTTGCATAATCAAGAGTCTTCTCATCCGGCTCGATGATTCCTCCCTTGCCTCCAGCTTCAATAGCCATATTACACATTGTAAACCGATCATCCATCCCTAAATTCTTGATGGCTGGACCAGAAAACTCCATAATTTTATATAAAGCACCATCTACTCCAATCTTACCGATAGTATGTAATATTAGATCTTTACCCCCTACCCAATCCGGAAATTTCCCCTTATAAACAAACTTTATAGTCTCAGGAACCTTAAACCAACACTTACCGGTAGCAATAGCTGCAGCTAAATCAGTTGAACCGACGCCAAAACTTGCTGCTCCTATTGCACCGTAGGTGCAAGTATGAGAATCTGCACCAATCACTAAGTCCATTGGCTTGACTATTCCAGCCTCAGGTAAAAAAACATGTTCCACTCCACATTTATCAATGTCATAGAAGTGTTTTATTTTAAAAGCCTTGGCAAACTCCTTTAAGGCTTTTACGTTATTAGCGGCTTTTAAATCTCGGGCTGGAGTAAAGTGATCACAAATAAACCCGATCTTTGATTTATCAAATACCTTCCTAAAGCCAGCCTGTCTAAACTCTTTAACTGCCAAGGGTGCAGTTATGTCATTACCAAAGCAAAAGTCTACTTTAGCATAGATAAAGTCTTCTAATCTTTTAGATAAAGAATGTTTACGAAAAATTTTTTCAATTAAAGTTAAACCCATATTTAAATAGTTGTAAGTGAGAACTTATTACTTACGACTTATAACTTATAACTTATTTGAGTTCCTTTACTAAGAGAGTAGCGTTATGACCTCCAAATCCTAAAGAATTAGACATGACAACTTTTACATCTTCAGCCCTAGCTTCATTAGGTGTATAATTTAAATCACATTCAGGATCAGGATTTTCATAATTTATTGTAGGAGGAATAATCTTATTTTTAAGAGCTAGACAACAAGCAATAAATTCAATTGCACCAGCAGCACCTAAGGTATGACCGGTTGTTGATTTTGTAGAACTAATTAAGACTTCTTTAGCCTGTGGACCAAAGGTATTTTTCACAGCCTTGGTTTCCATAATATCATTTAACTTTGTACTCGTTCCGTGAGCATTAAGGTAAATTTTCTCATCCCTTGATACACCAGCCTCTTCTAAAGCAAGAGACATTGCTTTCGAAGCTGCACCGCCATCAGGATCAGGCGCTGTTATATGAAAAGCATCGCAAGTTGCTCCATACCCGGCCAATTCTCCATAGATAAAAGCACCCCTGGCTTTAGCATGTTCTAATTCCTCTAAAACAACACTTCCTGCTCCCTCAGCCATAACAAATCCATTTCTTTCTCGATCAAAAGGACGACTTGCTCTCTGAGGTTCATCGTTACGCTTAGAAAGTGCTTTTAAAGCACAAAAACCACCCACTCCTAAAGCACATACGCAAGCCTCTGCTCCTCCACAAACCATAAGGATAGCTCTACCATGTTTTATAGCCCGATACCCTTCACCGATAGCATGGGCTCCAGAAGCACAAGCAGTAACCGTGCAAAAATTAACTCCTTTTAGCTTAAAACGTATAGCTATCTGCCCGGCAGCTTCATTGGTAATTAGCATCGGAATCATAAATGGAGAAAGCCTTTTTGGCCCTTTCTCTAAAATGAGCTTATACTCCTTCTCAATTATTTGCAAACTTCCTACGCCTGAACCAATGATTACGCCCACTTGATAAGGATCAACTTGCTCTAAATTTATACCACAATCTTTCATGGCTTCTTCTGCGGCTTTAAGAGAAAATTGAACAAAACGCGGGGTTTTTCTCTCGTCTTTGGAGGAAAAATTAGAGGGAAGTACAAAATCCTTTACCTCACCGGCAATTCTAGAATCATATTCTTTAGCATCAAACTGAGTAATTTTTCCTACACCACTCCTACCATTAGTCAAAGAATCCCAAAAAGAATCCTTCTCATTCCCAACAGGAGAAACAACACCGCATCCGGTTACAACTACCCGTCTCATCTTTCCAAAAATTATGTCTCTTTCTTGCTAAGTTTATCGTCAATATACTTAGTTGCATCACCAACAGTAGTAATCTTCTCAGCATCTTCATCAGGAATTTCTATTCCGAATTCCTCTTCCAATGCCATAACAACTTCTACCGTATCTAAGGAATCTGCCCCTAGATCATCGATAAAGGAACTCTCTGGCTTAATTTCTTCTTTTTTTACTCCTAGCTGTTCGGAAATAATATCCTTTACTTTTTCATCAACACTCATAGCTAAACCTCCTTTAAGTTTGCTAAATCATTCCACCATCAACCACCAAAACTTGTCCAGTTATGTAATCAGCTCCGTCTGAGGCTAAATACACTACTGCCCTAGCTACATCATCTGATGTGCCAAATCTATTTAAAGGTATTCTCTTTAACATTTCCTCTTTCACCTTATCCGGTAAAACGTCAGTCATCTTGGTCTGGATATACCCCGGAGCAACAGCATTAACGCAAACATTTCTTGAGCCCAACTCCTTTGCAAAGGTCTTAGTTAACCCAATTAAACCGGCCTTAGATGCTGAGTAATTTGCCTGTCCAGGATTGCCAATTATCCCAATGATTGAAGAAATATTAATTATTTTACCCTGACGTTGTTTTATCATATACTTCGCACAGAGTTTGGAGCATAAAAATGCCCCCTTTAAATTTACTGTAATTACCTTATCCCAATCGCTTTCAGAAAGCCTCAGGGCTAAATTATCCCTAGTTATGCCTGCATTGTTAATTAATATATCAATCTTTAAGGAGTTGTCAATAATTTTGTTTATAACTTCCTCAACTCCTTTACTATCAGTAACATCGACAACATAATATAAGCACTCACTATGGCTGGAAAGCTCTTTTTGAGCTTCTTTTAGAGTCTCTTCAACCACATCTAAGATCACCACCTTAGCCTTAAGTTTAGCAAAATTTAGGGCAATTTGCCGACCTATGCCTTGAGCAGCTCCAGTAACTACAACAACTTTACCTTCAAATCCCATACACCCTCCTATGAACACATCACTTATGGAACAAAGTAAACATAAGTGATAAGTACGAATTATCCCGCCGAGTTGTCAAAATTGTCGTAGATAATTTTGACATATATAGCGAGGCGAGACAAATACTTTAGTTCAAACTCTTTAGATCCTGGCTTTCTCCAATATTAACAACCTTAGCCTGACGATTTATCTTTCTTATTAAACCACGTAAAACTTTTGATGGACCAATCTCAAAAAATAAATCTACTCCAGCCTTTATCATAAACTCTACACAATCATTCCATAAAACCGAAGATGTTAATTGTTCCAAAAGGTTTCCCTTAATCTCTTCTTTATTGGTATGAGAAGAAGCGGTAACATTACTAACAATCGGAATTTTAGCATCAGAAAAATTCATCTTTTCAACAACACTTCGCAATTGTTTCTTCGCCGGATTCATAAATGGTGAATGAAAACCGCCGCTAACTACTAGCTCTATAATTCTTGCCCCAGTAGTTTCTAAAACTTTAAATATCTCATCTTTTCTCGATTTTTCTAAAGAAACAACTATCTGCTGAGGTGAGTTTATGTTAGCGATATAAAAATTTTCTTTTTTTGCCATAGCTTCTAATTTTTCTCTATCAATGCCAATAACCGCAAACATAGTAGAAGAATTAGCCAGAGCTGCTTCCTGCATGACTTTAGCCCTTTGACCGACCAAAACTATTAAATCTTCTAAACTTAAAACTTCGGCAGCATACAAACAGCTATATTCACCTAAACTTAATCCGGATAAATAATCTATTTTCGGTTCTTTAGCTTTAAATACTTCAAAAGCTGCCAAACTAACCGCTAAAATAGCTAATTGTTGAGTAGCTGTCTCTTTGAGCTCAGATTCTTGACCTCGGAAACACTTCTCGGATAAAGAAAATCCTAAAATCTTATCTATTGATAAAAAAATATTCTTAGCTTGAGGAAAGCCCTCATATAAACTTTGCCCCATTCCCACATATTGAGCGCCCTGACCAGGAAAAATTACCGCTTTCATTAGTTAATTAAACCCACTTGATTACACAGCTGCCCCAAACTAACCCTCCGCCAAAAGCATCTAAGACTATAATATTATCCTTTTTAATTTTTCCATCTTCCCAAGCCTCACATAAGGCCACAGCGCTGGAAGCTGAAGACATATTTCCATAGCGCTCGATATTAATATATACTTTTTCTTCAGGGATATTAAGACGTTTTGATACCGCAGATATTATTCTCTGGTTAGCCTGATGAGGAACCAGCAAATCTACGTTGCTGCTTTTTAAACCAGCCTCAGCTAAAGCCTTATTTGCTGCCTGAACCATTGCTCTTACAGCAATTCGGAAAAGTTCATTTCCTTTCATCTTTATATAGCTCATCCTTTTGTCTATAACTTCAGAAGAAATTGGATGACGTGAACCACCACCCGGCATATTCAAAATCTCAGCTTGAGAACCATCTGAGCCTAGATAAGCACTTAGGAAACCTGGTTTTGCACTCTCGGTTAATACAGCAGCTCCGGCTCCATCGCCAAACAAAATACAGGTAGAACGATCCTCCCAGTCAGTTATAGTAGAGAGAACTTCACTACCTACTACTAAAACATTCTTGTATAAGCCCCCTTTTATAAACTGCCAAGCACTAGTTAAAGCATAAGCAAAACCAGCGCAAGCAGCTGAGACATCAAAACAGGCAGCTTTGTTAGCCTTTAAATGATTCTGAAGATGACAAGCTGTAGAAGGAAACTGAGTATCGGGAGTAATAGTAGCAACAATAATTAAATCTAAATCTTTGGGATCTATTCCTGCTCGTTCTAAGGCAATCTTTGAGGCTTTGGCAGCTAAACCAGAAGCTCCTACTCCTTTTTCAGCGATTCTTCTCTCCTTTATGCCGGTACGAGCAATAATCCACTGATCAGAAGTATCAACCATTTTTTCTAAATCGGAATTTAGTAGACGCTTAGACGGTAAGTACTTGCCTAATCCCACTATCTTGGCAAACTTCATTAATTCTCCTATTAATTGTTGCAGTTAAATCTTGGGATAATTCGCGAACAGCTGCCTTAATCGCATTCTTAACTGCTAAGCTGTTAGAACGACCATGGCCAATAATAACGATTCCATCCACTCCCAAAAGAGGCGCTCCTCCATGTTCAGCATAATCAATTGAACTCTTAAACCTTTTAAGGTTTGTTTTGGCCAATAAAAGACTAATCTTACCTAAAATTCCTTTCTTCATAGCTTTAATAAGAAGTCTGCCTACGGTCTCAACGCTCCCCTCAGCAACTTTTAAAGCAATATTGCCGATAAACCCATCACAGACTATACAATCACACTCACCAGAAAAAATCTCGCGAGCTTCCATATTCCCGGTAAAATTTAAAGGCGAAAGTGAAAGAAGTTTATGCACCTGTTTTAGAATACCTAAACCCTTCGAAGCTTCTTCACCAATGTTAAGCAATCCTACGCTGGGATTACTCTTGTTTAGTACTAAGTCGTAGTACACTGACGCCATTATCCCATATTGAAGGAGATGAAGGGGTTTACAATCAATATTAGCGCCAACGTCAATAATTAAAGATACACCTTTTTTTGTCGGAAGGGTTAAGGCGATACCCGGACGCTCAACCCCTTCGATTAAACCTAACCTTAAGGTAGAAGCACAAACTACTGCTCCGGTATTTCCACAAGAAACAAAAGCGTCTATTTTTTTGTCTTTAAGTAGGTCTACCCCGACTACGATTGATGACTTTTTCTTCTTACGTACCGACCTAACTGGTGACTCAGCCATTTCAATCTTCTCCGGTGCATTAACAATCACAAAATCATCAGCGGAAGCTTTATGGAGAGCTAACTGCTTTCTGATCTCACCCTCTACACCAATTAAAACAATGTCCTCAGCCACCTCTTTTTTAGCGAGCAAAGCTCCCTTAATGATTTCTCCTGGCGCAGAATCTCCACCGGATATATCTATACCAATCTTGTAACTCATTTACCTTTCTTTTTCTTCTTTTCTTTCTTCACGATTTTAATAACTTCTCTATTAGCATAATATCCACAAAAAGGACAAACCATATGAGTTGGTTTAAGCCTTCGACACTGTTTGCACTCTACTAATGAAGGAGAAGATAGTTTCTGGTGAGTTCTTCTTTTCCCACTTCTAGAAGAGGAATGCTTTCTTTTAGGATGTGCCATTCATTTACCTCCTTAAATAAATCTTAGTAAAGAATCCTTTGTTCATTGACAGCCACACTCTTGGTAATTTAAATCTGTTCCACAACGAGAACATACACCTTTACAATCTCGCTTACATAAAGCCTGCATTGGAAAATTAAGCAGTATATCTTCTCGAATATCCTCATTAATCTCAAGACACTCTCCAACCTCATCATCCTTGTAGCGCTTAGTAAAACTCTGCTCTAGGGACTGGCGAGTCTTCTGCAGGCAACGTGAACAAATAACATCCTTATGGGTAGTTACCTTAGTCTTAACTACTATTTCATCTCTAACTCTAAGAAATTCACATTTAAGATGGATAGAGTTTACAAAAGTAATATCAGAGGAATCTAACTCCCAGGAAGAAGCTGGTATCTCCTCTTCTATCTCAATTGCCTTATCTTTTATTTTTTCTACTTTTATCTTCATTTAACTTATTTTTTAAAGCCCTTACTACCACTGAAGGCAAAAACTTTTTCAAATCAGCCCCTAAACAAGCCGTCTCTTTTATGAGACGAGAAGAAATAAATGAATACTCCGGATGGGGCATAAGAAAAATCGTCTCTAATTCCGGAGCAAGATTACGATTAGTCAAGGCCATCTGAAATTCATATTCAAAGTCAGAGATCATCCTCAAACCTCTTACTATAACCTTGGCTTTCTTCTTGTTAACAAAATCTACTACTAATCCGCTAAAACCCTCTACCTTAACGCCCTTTATCTTTGCTGTTGCTTGTTTAACTAACTTAACTCTTTGATCAAACGAAAATAAAGCGTCTTTCGAAGATACCTCTACTACTGAGACTAATATTTCACCAAAAATAGAGGCAGCTCTTTGAATAATGTCAATATGTCCATTAGTAATTGGATCAAATGTTCCGGGATAAATAGCTCTATTCATCTTTTCGATATATCAAAAAAAGAGTCTGACCGTATTTTTTCTCTACAATAAGAGAAAACCCTTTCCTGGCCTGGATAAAATCGTCCTTTGTGTAGCAAAAAGTCACTATATAGCCAGAAGGAGTTACTATAGCATACTCCTCTAATAGTTGCAAGGCTTTTGTCAATAAGTCACTATGATAAGGCGGATCTAAAAAAATGATATCAAAACTTTCTCTATAGGTAAAAAAATCTTTAATCCCTGAGGCTGAGTCCTTTAGGATCACCTTTTGCCGGGGGTCAAAACCTAAAGAAACAAGGTTTTTCCTTATAGCTGCTACACAACGCCGGTCTGAATCTAAAAATATGGCTTCTTTTGCTCCTTGAGATAGAGCTTCTATGCCTAAAGAGCCTGAACCACCAAAAAGATCCAAGATTCTCTTACCTCGGATTTCTCCTCTTAGGATATCAAAACAAGACTTTTTCACCCTTAGAGATACTGGCCGGATGCCCGAAGGAACAATTATATTTTTTCCTCTAAGTTTTCCGCCCAAAATTTTCATCTAATACTCCTTTTAAAAATTACCTATTGTTTAGAAAATAAACTAAAATCAATATGTTCTCGAAGGCAACGATGCCGTGGCTGACTCAAGTAAGGATCTTTCTTTATCAGCTCATAGGCAGAAAAACGAGCCTGCTTTAATATTTCTAAATCCTCTATCGGATTAGCCACCTTTAAATCCGGTAAGCCGTGTTGTAAATTACCAAAAAAATCTCCTGGTCCTCTTAATTTAAGATCTTCCTCAGCGATTTTAAATCCTGAAGGTTCCTTAGAAATTATCTCCAGACGCCTTGAGGCCTCCGCGTTAAGATTATCTCTGCTAATAAGAGTAAAATAGGGTTGATGTTGAGAACGTTGTATTCTGCCACGAAGTTGGTGCAACTGAGCTAAACCAAACCTCTCAGGATTTTCAACCAGCATAGCAGTAGCATTCTCTATGTTTAAACCTACTTCAACTACAGTAGTTGAGACTAAAATATCAGCTCTTTTGTCCTTAAATGCCTTTATTGCTTTTATCTTCTCTTTGCTCTTCATCTGGCCATGAAACATCTTAACCTTAAATTCAGGAAATTCTTCAACTATTTTTTTATACATTATCTTTAAAGGCCTTAAATCTTGATCAAGACTCTCTTCAATAACCGGATAAACAATATAAACCTGCCGACCTTCGTTCAATATTTTTCTTAAAAATTCATAAACTTCTGCCCTGTTTTTCTCTTTTACCCAACGAGTTACAGCAACCTTCCGGCCATTAGGCATCTGACTTATCACCGATGAATCAAGGTCGCCATACAGAGAAAGGGCCAGGCTTCTGGGAATCGGAGTAGCGCTCATAACCAAACAATGAGGAGCAATCTTTCCTTTTTTGGAAAGAAGAGCCCTCTGAGCAACTCCAAACCTATGTTGCTCGTCAATTACAACTAAACCTAATTTTTTAAACTTTATTCCCTCTTGGATAAGAGAATGAGTACCAACAATTACTTTAATCTTTCCACTTCTCAACTCCTTGTAAATGTCCTCTACCTCTCTCTTGGTAAGTGAGGAAGAGATAACTTTAATTACTTCGCCAGGATTTCTTCTAGAGAGAAATTTCAAACCCTTTAAACTTTTTTCTAAAGTCTCTTTATGCTGAAAAGCTAAAACTTCAGTCGGAACCATAAGGGCAGCCTGAAACCCGCAATCAGCACAAATGCCAATAGCCAATGTCGCTATAGCGGTCTTACCACAACCAACATCCCCTTGTAAAATTCGATGCATCGGATGAGGCTTTTTTAAATCATCTACAATTTGGGTTAAGGATTTTTCTTGAGATATGGTTAATTTAAACCCCAGGTTCTTTCTTATTTTTTCTGTAGTACTCTTTAAAACCTTAAAGCTAGCTCCTTGCTGAAAATTCCTCTTAGCTTTGCGAAGGTATACTAAAATTTGAGACAGGAATAACTCTTCAAAGATAAATCGCTCTCGAGCCTCTTCAGCATCCTCCCAAGAACTCGGAAAGTGCATCTCTTCTAAACTCTTGGCTATATTAGGGACATTTTTCCTTCTTCTTAGATAATAGGGCAAGGGATCAGAATGTTTAGGCAGATAATTCTTTAAGACGGACGAGATTGCCTTTCTGATAAACTTTTGAGTAAATTCAGATGATAATTTATAGACACCGATTATCTTTCCAATTCCCAAAGCCTGATCATCTGGCTCAATTGTGTATTCAGGGGCGATAATTTGACGACCAGAAGAACCAACTCTTACCTTCCCATAAATAACCAAACTAACACCTGGTTTAATTGTCTCAGATAAATAGGCTTGGTTAAACCAGGTACAACGAATACTCCCGGTCTCATCCTCTAGAATTGCCTCAAATACACTCTTTACCCTACTACGCCGAGGCTTCTTAGGGTAAACTTTTTTGAGTTTGGAACGTAAACAATAAGGAAAATTTTTCAAATTGACAGCACAAACTTTAGCCTTAGTTGCTGAAAACTCATCAACTTCAAGATCCTTTATTTTTTTAAAATTTCTTCTATCTTGATAGCGAGAAGGAAAGTAGTAAAGAAGGTCGGTAACGTTTCTTACGCCCAAATTATTAAAGAGAATTTCCCGACGAGGGCCAACC
>Ga0208279_1001114_pt1 | contig 15925 bp, 11 predicted proteins | sample AntAceMetag02UKM_FD_184766 | JGI IMG/M metagenome (GOLD analysis project Ga0208279, IMG submission 184766) | Saline lake microbial communities from Ace Lake, Antarctica - Antarctic Ace Lake Metagenome 02UKM (SPAdes) (version 2) | ecosystem: Environmental > Aquatic > Non-marine Saline and... | reverse complement strand
AGCACCAGCTCTTACAGGTTGCTGAGGAGTGTCTATTTATCAATGGTCTTTTTTCCATTTCACGCTGAACCAAGACATGCAGGAAGAAGGAAACAAAAAGAAAATCGACACTATTTGGGTAATAGAAGAGAATATTCAATACCTTTCGGAGTATATAAAAACCCATAATAAAAATCCACGGTTTGGACTTTGCCATGGAACAAGAAGAGGAAAAGAGCAAGAATGGTTTAGAAAATATCTCAATTGTGATGTAATTGGCACCGAAATATCAGAAACAGCAGATAGGTTTCCGAATACAATACAGTGGGATTTCCATGAAGTAAAGCCTGAGTGGTTAGAATCTGTAGACTTCATTTATAGTAATTCTTTCGATCACAGCTACGATCCCGAAAAATGCCTCAAAGCCTGGATGAGCTGTTTAAGCAAGCGTGGTATATGTATTCTGGAACATAGTTCAGACCATGAACCACAAGAAGCAAATGAACTAGATCCATTCGGGGCTGATTTTCACTTAATGACATATCTTGTAACAACCTGGGGGGATGGAAAATTTGGTGTACGGAAAATACTGAAAGCACCCCACAAGCGAGCAAACGTAAGTTATATTAATTATATTGTGATCCAAAACTTTGAATAAGTGGTAATTTCCAGTTATTTTTAGATTTATCTTCTTATATCTATACTGCTAAACTGATGTTTGATAAGGATGTAGTTGGTGGTGTTTAAATTCCAACCGTATTATCATCTGAGGAGTTCGATCCATGGTCTTGCGGAAATAAATATCGACCATATATAGATGGATAGGACCTTTTATTACATTGGTCTGTTACACTAACGAGTTTAACCCAAGAGTAGCGGAATGTGGGTAAGACTATTTTCAAAGACGATTCGTTCAGTATTCAAGGATCAATCTAGTGTGAATTCATGGATTTCATGAAAAGAAATCAACATATCTGTCATATTACCAGCGCTCATCCTATGTTGGATACTCGTATTTTTCATCGGGAATGTGGTTCCCTAAGGAAATCCGGTTTTGATGTAACTTTAATTACACCTGTAAATGGAGAAAGTCAAATCCATCAGGTTCAGGGCATAAACATTGTACCTTTACCAAAGCCTCGATTTACTTTTATTCGTCGTCTTGTTATAACTTGGTTGGCCGCTCGTCTTGCCGTCAAGACTAGAGCCGATTTATATCATTTTCACGATCCTGAATTAATCCCGTCGATGAGATGGCTTAGTCACCACACCAATAAACCTGTCATTTGGGATGCTCACGAGAGTTATATAGATACTATCAAAAATTATCATTTCGCTAGATTTCCTCTGGTAGGAGAAGGATTCGCGAATTGGTTTAATCATATGGAATTGCTTGCGTGCAAACAAGATTTTGCTGGTGTAGTGACGGTCACAGATACCATGGCTCAGCGATACCAACTTCATAATGTGCCTACTTGTGTACTAAGTAACTTCTTTGATCTCAGTAAAGCTCATTTTCCGCCTCGTTACCCTAGTTCAGTAAAACCGCGTCTCATCAATACAGGGAGCTTGTTTTTGGAACGAGGAGTCCTAGAAATGGCGGACGCATTTCATTTGTTAAGGCGGGAAATGGATTGCCAGATTGCCTTTTGGGGCAACTTCCAGCCCCCTCAATTGGCGGAAAGAATCCGACAGAGAGTCATGGATGATTCTGTAGCGGAAGGTGATGTTTTTATTGGTGGTCCCTATCCCTGGAAATTTCTTGTAACAAATTTAATTCCAACTGGATGGGTAGGATGTGTCTTGCTCGCGTTAGACGATCGCAGTGCTTGTATTACACATGCTAACCGATTATTTGAGTACTGGGCAAATGGGTTGCCGGTAATTGCAAACAAAGGAACAGAAAGCGCGAGAATTGTCCGGGAAGTGGGGGGAGGTATTCTCATTGATGAGATTAATCCACGAGAGATAGCAGACGCCTTTTCTAAACTGGTTAAGGATCGAGAATTGGCCAGAAAAATGGGAAATGCTGGTCGTAAGGCAGTTGAAGAAAAGTTCAATTGGGACTATAATTTTTCGAACCTTTTAAAATTTTATGCTAGTTTTGGGGTTATTGTGCCAAAAAATACTCCGATAGAAGGAAATGATATTAGTTGATGCTAGACAACTCGCAAGCCCCATTTGTCTCAGTCATTTTGCCAGTTCGAAATGAAGCGGCATACATTCGGATGAGCCTGGAGTCGGTTTTGGCTCAGGATTATCCGAATGGGCAGTTGGAAATTTTGGTGATTGATGGAATGTCCACAGATGGTACTAGAGAAACAATACGAAAAATAACCAGCACTAAAGAAAAATATTCTGTGTGTCTGATCGACAATCCGAAATTAATTACCCCCGCGGCATTGAATTGCGGTCTTAACCATGCGAGGGGGGACATCGTCATCAGGGTAGATGGGCATTGCGAGATTGCTCCTGATTACGTGCGACGTTGCGTTGCCTACTTGCAAAGGGAAGATGTGGATGGGGTGGGGGGTGTAATTGAAACGGAAGGGAATACTTATACAGCACGAGCTATTGCCATTGCAATGAGCACAACCTTTGGAGTGGGCGATTCTTCTTTCCGAACGCAAAAACACAAGCAGTTTCTTACTGACACCGTTCCATTCCCGGCTTACAAGCAAGAGACTATTAGTCGTGTAGGAGTCTACGATGAAGAGATGCTATGTAATGAAGACGATGAGTACAATTATCGCTTGCGCAAACTGGGAGGCCGTATCTTGTTAGCAAGTGATATCAATTCTCGTTATTATTGTCGTGGATCATTAAGATCTTTATGGCAGCAGTACTTTAAATATGGTCTTTGGAAAATCAGGGTCATGCAAAAACACCCGCGCCAGATGCGTATTCGCCAGTTTATTCCCTCTGCTTTTGTATTTACTCTTAATTTTTTACTATTGTCTGCGCTCTTTTTTCCTTGGGGGTGGGTATTGTTCGTTGTGACAGCGGGGAGTTATTTGCTGGCGAATTTGAGTGCATCTCTACATACGGCAGCGCGACGCGGTTGGCGATACCTTCCGCTCCTGCCATTGGTCTTTGCAATTCTGCATCTCAGCTATGGGTTTGGTTTTATAATTGGTTTGGTCAAATTCTGGAACCGCTGGGGGGATAAAGCTGGTAAAACGCTGGCCTCGTCGGGTGAAACCCTTGGATGATATAAAGCGCTTGCGGGATGAATACGAAGACCGAGAACACCGCTTTTCAGACAGCGACCTCTATTCCTGTTTCAATCAGTCCTACCTGTTTACTATTCAGGGCCGCCAGAGGGCGGTTCTGAATGCCCTGAAGCGGCAGTGTTTTACAGATTTATCCAACCTGCGAATTTTGGAAATGGGATGTGGTGACGGTGACGTACTAAGTGATTATTTCTCTATGGTGGGGGCTTCCCAGCAGTATTTGTATGGCGTAGATTTGCTCAAAGACTGTCTGGATGCTGCCCATTGGCGTTTACCGGTGAGTAATTTTGCTAATGCCGATGGACAGGACTTACCCTTTGCCGACCACAGTTTTGATTTGGTTTTGCAGTATACAGCCATCTCTTCTGTTTTAGATGAGAAAATTCGGAAGAACATCTTCACAGATATGCTGCGGGTGCTCAAACCCAGCGGGATGATTCTTTCTTATGATTTCTGGCTTAACCCCACCAACAAGCAAACTCGCGGTCTTCGCTTAAGTGAGATTCAGACGTCTTTTCCAAATTGCCAAGTTGAATACAAGAAAATCACACTTGCCCCCCCCATTGCCCGCCGCCTTGTGCCAATCTCTTGGTTGTTGAGTGCTTTTTTGGAAAAGCTAACTATCTTCAACACGCACTATCTTGTTGCGATTCGTCCAAATCCAGGTGAATAATCTTCTATCCAAACATTTACCTGCCGTTAATTGAACTTAACAACAAGAGATGATACTTTCTTTTTTACAGCTTCCCAGCACTGCTCACTCAGGTGTGACCCAAATGGATCTGTTCCAGGAAAGTTCTCAAGTTCTCCGCTGGGCAGGTCTTGACCCTCTATTTACCCGTTGTAGTGCAGCGACCTTCTGTGCAAAACCCACCAATCCATGCAACTAAAAATTGACAACTACACCCTCAGCCTGATCATTTCAGAGCGCATAAAGGATTTGGAAGGAGATTCCTTTTCGGCGGGGGAATGGGGTGACTTAGCGCACAAAGCACATTTAGAAGGTGTTGGACCGCTCCTGTACAAGGTGCTATCCGGGTCGGGAAAATTCTCCTCATTGCCGGCTGATGTGCGCGATTTCTTGCGCCTTATGTATGCCAGCACATCAATAAAGAACCAGCGAATTTTTAAAGAACTTGAAATGCTTGCCCGTTTATTCCGGGCTGCGGGAATTCCAATTGTAGTGCTTAAGGGCGTCTGTTTAGCACTGTCTGTTTATCCTGATAGTGGTTTGCGCTCGATGGGCGATGTGGATTTGTTGCTGCCAAAAGAAAAACTGGTCGAGGCGGTTGAAATCGCAAAAGCGCTTGGCTACCAAATTGCTAAGCCCGAAGCCTCAGCTGGTTTACGGGATTTGTTCAATCATGAGATTTGTATGCAAAAGTCTGGGGCACACCCCCTCACACTGGAACTCCATCACAGTTTGGTAGCAGATAAAACTTATACCTACGCTGTACCTGTGAATTGGTTCTGGGAGCAAACCGAATCGCTGAAGTCCTTATCTTCAAAGATGCGTTTTACAAACCTGTTAATGTTAACGCCTGAAGCACAGCTTTTATATGCGGCTGGTCATGCCATGCTGCAGCACGGGGGGAACAATATCCCCCTGCGCTGGTTTTATGATGTTGATTGTTTAATCCGCCACTATGAAGAACGCCTGGATTGGGACTTGCTCCTTTCACAGGCGAATTCCTTTGAGTGGGGTTCGGCACTGGATGCCTTTCTGACTCAAACAACTGCCTACTTTGACACCCCAGTCCCGGAGGATGTGTGCGCCACCCTTTCAGAAAGCTTCGACCGCCATCGGGGCCTGGTCGCCCTAAAACAAACTAGCCCTGCCACGCATATTCTTGCCGAACGCCAAAAGTTGCTATCGCTGAATTTATATGGTCGCCTCAGGCTTGTCCTGGCACTGCTTATTCCCGGCCCGACCTATATGCGTTGGCGTTATCACTTGAAAAGCGCCTGGATGCTGCCTGGCTATTATCTGTTTCGCTGGTGGGGTATCCTCAAAGATGCTGTCCGCACGATGTTTTCCTGGATGGTGTCCGGATCTAAGATATAAAAAACGCGCCTCCATCAGAGAGCGTTAATAAGACACCCGTTTTGTACTTGGATGATATTAATCTGATAGTTGAACCTGCCGAGATTGAAAACATGGCTATCTATTAGAATTCTCGTACACACAGGGAGAGAGAATGGGGGAATTACAAAGTTACGAGAAGCATTATCCAGCGAATAAATAAAAAGGTAATATCCATGTCAAATTACATCGTCACTGGTGCGGCAGGATTTATTGGCTCGCGTGTTAGTCAGCTTTTGATCGCAGAGGGACATCAGGTCATTGGTGTTGACAATATGAACGATGCCTACGATGTGCGAATAAAGGAATTTCGGCTGAAATCTCTTCTCAAAATAGACAGTTTCATTTTCCACAAGAAAGATATATCCAAATGGGAAGAAGTCAAAGCGATTGCCGAATCCAGCCCCCAGATCGACGGGGTGATCAATCTCGCCGCGCGAGCTGGTGTGCGTGCGAGTACCGAAGCCCCGTTCAAGGTTCTCTCATCGAATACGACAGGCGCTCTGTCGATGCTTGAGCTTTGTCGACATTATGATGTCCCCAAAATTATTCAGGCTTCAACTTCTAGTATTTATGGGGCAAATTGTCCCTATCCCACGCCAGAAACGGCGAATAGCGATTTTCCACTACAAGCCTACGCTGCTAGCAAAAAGGGAGCAGAGGTATTGTGCCACAGCTACCATCATCTCTTCGGTGTGGATGTAAGCATCTTGCGCTTTTTCACTGTTTATGGTCCCGCTGGTCGCCCCGATTTAGCGATGTTTCGCTTCATACAGTGGATTACAGAAGGATGCACCCTCCATTTAAATGGCGATGGAGAACAGTCACGTGGATTCACTTATATTGATGACATTGCGCGAGGCATCATTCTTGCCCTAAAACCTCTGGGCTATGAAATCATTAATCTTGGGGGACACGAAGTCATCACCATTAGTAAATTGATCACCCTGACCGAGGAATTAGTAGGTAAAAAAGCGACTATTGAAACCCACCTTGCACATCCTGCTGATATGCGCCAAAACTGGGCAGATATCAGCAAGGCCCGCGAGATGCTTGGTTGGGAACCGCGCGTCGGTCTCCGGGAGGGGATGCAAAACCTTGTTGATTGGTACAATACCGAGCGCAATTGGGCGCGTGATATTGATACGCCCTGAAAGCGTTCATTTATTTCGAATAACAATTAAGCTTTGATTGTTTGGAATTCCGGAAATTCACCATTTATTTTTTCAATTGGGTCTAGTGACCATGATCAAAAAGGATTTCTTATGGCTGTCGGTAAAACGGGTAACACTGCAAGAACCCAATCCCAGAAATCAGGCCCTAGGGCAAAGATTTCTTTGTGGATGAAGAATGCTTTTAAACGCCTGGTAGATATTATTGCAGCCTTGTTGGGTTTATTGCTCCTTTCCCCTCTTTTTGTTTTTCTTATTCTTTTGATTAAGCGAGATACACGGGGACCAATCTTTTTCAGGGGGAAGCGCGCCGGTTTTGAGGGAAAGCCTTTCAATATTTTTAAATTTCGCACCATGCATGAGTGTCCGGAAAGTTATCAAGGTCCATGTATCACAGCGCATGAAGATCCTCGCATTACGCCCACTGGGCAGTGGTTACGGGATACTAAGTTAAATGAATTACCTCAGCTGATCAATGTCTTAAAAGGAGAAATGAGCTTGGTCGGGCCGCGTCCAGAAGACATCGATATTGCAGCGACTTGGCCGGAGGATGCCCGTAAGGCGATTCTGTCCGTTCGCCCCGGCATCACCAGCCCAGCAGCAGTTTTGTACAGAGATGAGGAGAGCAGGCTCAGTTCAGGGCGAGTTATGGAAGATTATTTGAGGAATTTTCTTCCCGATAAACTACGCCTTGATGAACTGTACGTCACGCATCACTCTTTCATCTCGGATTTAGATGTTATTCTCTGGACCCTTGTTACCTTTTTCCCTGCTATGAAACGCGTCTCTGTCCCTGAGAAAAACCTGTTCGTTGGGTTTGTATATAGGGTTATCCGTCGTTATTTTTCTTGGTTTGTCATTGACACGCTAACGGTTCTTGCTGCTGTAGGGGTGACTGGTTTGCTCTGGCGTTCAACTGGACCGCTTGACTTGGGATGGAGTGTTTCCCTTGGCGTTGCGTTGGCGATCGCGCTTCTTTTTGGGTGGATGAATTACCTACTGGGTCTCGGCCGAATTTCCTGGAAACAAGCCAAACCATCTTATTCCCTGGATCTTGCATTTTCCACTGCGATTGCTACCTTGGTTTTAGTAGGGATTAATGGGTTTTTGCCTGCAGACCCCTTTTTGCCCCAGGGCATGCTTTTAATAACAGGGCTGCTTGCTTTTCTGGGCTGCCTGATTGTACGTTATCGTGATCGTTTAATCACGGGTATTGTGTCCCGCTGGCTTTGGCATCGTCGTCGAGCAAGCAGTGTGGGTGAACGCGTGCTGATTATTGGAGCCGGAAAATCGAGCCAACTGGCGATCTGGCTCCTGGAAAAGAGCAGGTACTCCCCAGCTTATTCAATTGTTGGCATTGTGGATGACAATTTATTCAAGCAGGAGACTATTGTAGAAGGCTATCCGGTTTTGGGTACGACCCATGATTTGATCGATATAGTCGAGGATAAGGATATCGGATTAATTATGTATGCTATTTCCAATATCCAAGCACAAGATAAAGAGCGTATCCTGACCCTTTGTCAGCAAACATCGGCTCGTTTAGTAATTATCCCTGATTTATTGGATTTAATTCATTCTCATTTTGTTCCCAAATCCAAAGCAGAGGTTGTATGAGTTCGTTTTGGTCAAATAAGCATGTCCTTGTTACTGGCGCAGGCGGTTTTATTGGCAGCCACCTGGTGGAGGCATTAGGGAGGGAGGGGGCCAGGGTACGTGCTTTTGTGCGTTACAACTCCCGGGCGGACACAGGTTATTTGGGTGAGTTACCACCTGACCTGAACGGGCAAGTTGAAGTTGTTGCCGGGGATTTGCGTGATGGTGATGCAGTCAGGGGTGCAATCAAAGGATGTGAGATGGTCTTTCACCTGGGCGCGCTGATTGCGATCCCGTATTCCTATCTCCATCCGGCAGAAGTGGCAGAAACAAACTTTATGGGGACCTTGAATGTTTTGCTGGCTTGCCGGGATTTGGAGGTAGAGAGATTGGTTCATACATCAACCAGCGAGGTTTATGGCACAGCATTGCGGACACCAATTGATGAAGGGCATCCCCTGCAGGGGCAATCGCCCTACTCGGCGAGCAAGATCGGGGCAGATAAGCTGGTTGAAAGTTTCTACTGCTCTTATGGATTACCAACTGTGACAATTCGCCCATTCAATACATATGGTCCACGCCAATCAGCTCGGGCGGTTATCCCAACCATAATTGCACAAACCCTCTGGCAGAATACAGTTAGACTGGGGAACCTGAACGCAACCCGGGACTTTACTTTTGTAGACGATACTGTCTCCGGATTTTTGAAAGGTGCTCAGGCGAAAGGAGTAGAGGGAGGGACCTATAACTTGGGAACAGGCTCAGAAATAAGTATCGGGGATTTGGCAGAGCAGATTATCAAGGAAATAGGCAGGCCTGTTAAAATAGTTGTTGATCCCCAAAGGCTCAGACCTGAAAAATCGGAAGTCTTTCAACTGCTGGCGGATAATTCCCTGGCTCAAAAGAAACTGGACTGGCAGCCGCAAATTGATCTTAATACAGGATTGCGAAAGACCATTAACTGGATCGAGAAACACCAGGAGCTTTATCTAAGTGATAGATATCAGATTTAGGAGAAAGTTATGAAAGCGGTCATTCTAGCAGGGGGCGAAGGAACTCGCCTGGCCCCTTATACGCATATTCTTCCCAAGCCGCTGATGCCAATTGGTGATATACCCATTATGGAATTGCTCTTATGGCAGATGCAGCGAGCAGGGGTCCATGATATTGTTCTTACTGTTGGACATTTATCTGAGTTATTGCGTGCTTTCTTCAAAGAGGGAGAAAAGTGGGGCGTGCATATTTCTTATAGCTATGAAGACGCTCCGCTAGGAACAGCTGGACCTCTTTCCCTGATCGATGGACTGACTGAGGCTTTTTTAGTGACCAATGGTGATGTGATGACCACCCTGGATCTGGGCGAATTGCTTGCCTTTCATAAAGAGCAGGGCGGTGCGGCAACCATAGCGGTACACAAACGCCAGGTAAAAATCAATTTGGGCGTGGTGCAGATGGATGGCGGCAATGACATCATCGGTTATGTTGAGAAACCAACTTACGATTACACGGTTAGTATGGGTATTTATGTATTTGAGCCCCGTGTTCTTCACTATATCCCCCATAACGAGTATCTGGATTTCCCCGACCTGGTGCTTAAGCTGATTGCCGCGGGCGAAAAAGTAATTGCCTATCCCTTTGATGGTTACTGGAAAGACCTGGGCTATGCAGATGATTATAAGCAAGCCGCGCAAGATTTTTCAGAAATGCGGTCTCAATTTTTACCCGAAGGTATATAAATGACCTGGAAAATTCCTCTATCTGATATTGATTTTACAGCTGAAGAATCAAATGCGGTCTTGAAAGTTATTGAAAGTGGCTGGCTCACGATGGGCGCGGTCACGCAGCAATTTGAACAGGAGTTTGCGGATTATGCAGGTGCCAAACACGCCATAGCGGTAGCAAATGGAACAGCTGCATTACATTTGGCTTGCGTGGTAGCTGGGATTGGGCCAGGAGATGAGGTCATTCTACCCTCTTTGACCTTTGTCGCCACTGCTAATGCGGTGCGCTATACGGGCGCCACCCCGGTCTTTGCCGATATTGAAAGCGAAAAAACGCTGAATATCTCCCCAGATTCTATTGAGGCAAATATCAATGAGCGGTCCCGGGCCATTATCGTAGTTCATTATGGCGGATATTCCTGTGATATGCCTGCTATTATGGATATTGCTAACAAGCACGGCCTGGTTGTGATTGAGGATGCCGCTCATGCAATTGGTTCGTCTCTGGAAAAACGCATGTTGGGTACCTGGGGGCAAACGGGTTGTTTTAGTTTCTTTTCCAATAAGAACATGACCACGGGGGAAGGGGGCATGATTGTTACCGACAATGCCGATTTGGCAGAGCGCTTGCGCAGATTGCGCTCACACGGGATGACCTCCGTTACCTGGGATCGCCACAAGGGTCATGCCTGGAGTTATGATGTGGTTGATTTAGGCTATAATTACCGCCTGGATGAAATTCGCTCTGCTCTAGGGCGGGTGCAATTATCTAAGTTAGATGCATATAATAGTCGCCGCAGAGAATTGACGAGTTTATATCACGAGATGATAGAAGAGTTAGTTCCTGCGGTTGAGCTCCCTTTTCAGCATCATATTGGTGTTTCAGCTTGCCATCTCTTGCCTGTATTATTACCAGAAGATGTTGACCGAAAGCAATTTATGGGCAAGATGAAAGAGCGGGGTATTCAAACCAGTATTCACTATCCGCCCACTCATCATTTTAGCGAGTATAAAAAAGCCGGGATTTTCTCCCCGCAACCGCTGCCCATAACTGAAGAAGTCGCTGATCGCGAGATCAGTTTGCCCCTCTATCCGATGCTTACTGATGCAGATGTGGCAGTCATAACCCAGGCTATTTGCGATACAGTAAAGGGCATATCCAAAGGCTCATAGATATTTTAAAAAGGCAGATGAATGGAAATTAGACAATATATATATTTATTTCGACGTTGGGCCTGGTTGGGTATATTGGGATTGGTGCTTGGTGCGGCTGGAGGTTATTTCTTCAGCAGCAGGCAGACTCCGGTTTACCAAACAAGTACAAAGGTTATGGTAAACAGTTCTTCCGGCGGGATAGCCTCCAATTCATATTCCAGTTATATAGATCAGCAATTAGCCCAAACCTATGTGCAGTTATTATCAACACAACCGATTATTGATGATGTTTCAGAATCTCTGGGCTATTCGGTTAGCAAGGGGCAAATCGCATCCCGGGTAGTTTCAGAGTCTCCAATCATTACCATCACAGTGTCAAATGTTGATCCTCAAAAGGCTGCTGATATTGCTAATAGCGTTGTTCAGGTATTGATTGAGCGCAACGAAACCATCCAAACCGGGCAGTATGCTACCTCTGAAGAAAGCTTGCAGTCCCAAATTGAACAGATTGAGGAACAAATAACCTTGATTCAAGCGGATTTAGATAATATTTCTGCGAACAGTTTGGATGACCAAATTGAGTTAGTCAGCGAACAGATGGTCCCATTGCAGGAGGAGGTCACTCAACTCCGGACAGATATTGTTCTGCTAACCCCGACCTGGAACGAGGAACGTAAGGTACAGGTTGCAGAAAAGCAAGCGCGTTTGGATCAGATTGAGCCCTTGTTGGATATGTACCGACAGATCTATACAAATCTGGTTGTGATGAGCAGCTCCGGGTCAACATTTGAAGATGATGGTCCTTTGACGAACCGTTTGCAGTCCACTCTGCAGCTGTATCAGCAGATATATTTGAACCTGATCTCTTCCAGAGAAAATATCCGTTTGGCACGTTTGCAAAACACGCCCAACGTGGTTCAAATCGAGTCAGCAGCAATCCCCGTTAGCCCTACACAACCACAGCCCTTAAGAACCACTTTTATGGCAGGAGCGGTTGGCTTGATGCTCATGGCTGGCATTGCATTTTTGATCGAATATCTTGATGATACGCTCAAAACTTCTAATGATATCCAGCACCATTTAGGTCTTCCAGTAATTGGACATATTGTTGAGATGAATGGATCGTCTAAAAACGACTTGGTTTTATATGTTGCTGCGGAGCCGCGCTCACAAATTGCAGAGGCGTTTCGTGCCCTGCGTACCAATTTAGAGTTCGCTGCTGTGGATCAATCCTTACGTACTTTGCTGGTGACCAGCCCTGGGCCTGGTGACGGAAAAACTACTATAGTGACCAACCTTGCGGAAATTATTTCCCAAGGAGAGAGAATTGCTGTTCTCATGGATGCAGATTTGCGCAGTCCAAGTTTGCATAGGTTTCTTTCTCTGCCAAACAAAGTAGGTTTGAGCGATCTTCTTCGGGGTAATCTTGAACTTCAATCAGTTAAGCAAACGGGTGAGGGGATTACGAATGTAGAAGTCATCACAAGTGGGGATTTGCCTCCCAATCCGACGGAGTTATTGGGGTCAATCCGCATGCGGGAGATACTGGATGAGGTCCTTTCTTCAGCTGATATGATCATTATTGATACACCACCAGTTGTGGTTACTGACGCAATAATTATGTCAGCCAAGGCCGATGGTGTAATTATTGTCATCCGGTCTGGAAAGACGAAGATCGGTGATGCAAAAGCTGCTCTTGAACAATTAAATCGAGCCAATGCCAGGATATTGGGTGTTGTCTTAAATGGCATCCCGAGAAATCGAGCAGGTTATTATGGGGGTTATCAATATTATTCAATCTATGACCAGGACGATGGAGATCACGCTGAAAAAAATGACGACTCAAATTTCTACGAGGACATGCTACAACAATAATTAACTCAATCTTGTATAGTCAACAGAGAATATGCCATTAAGTAGAGCTCTTTCTTTTTTTCTTAATTCAGATAAACGCTGCCCTCTTTTAGGCTTGCATGATGACCCTGCAACCGCAGAGGGCTTTCCTTCTAAGAGAAATTATTGCCATGGTGTTCACCCACCAATCCCCCCCAGTCTGATGCATCAACAAGAATTTTGCCTAACGACTAAATATGGTTATTGTCCAGCTATTGAAAATGGACAAAAACAATCTTTGCCGGAATATTTGCAGAGGCGCGAGATCGGCACAATACGCAAGTTGATTAGACGGATGATTAACAAAATAGTTATTTAAACTTATCTTATTTTTGGTGGCTTATTTATTCCTGGATCTCGGGTTCTTTCTTGAATTGAAGAAATATATCCAGTCATGGATAGGAAGGGATGTTCCTCAAATTACAATGACAAAAGGCCCTATCGTGACAATAGTGTCAGATACGGTCAACCCGGTAAAGAGTTTTACTTCAGAAACGTCAGGTTCCCAAGAGATTAAATTATCCCAACTCAGACCAAACTAGCTCTTCCTGGTCGTTGTGTATATCCATTCGAAAACCCTTTTGACAGTTGCTATCCTTCCCAGCTCGGCTCGATCTTGACCTACACCTGGGAGCGACACCTAGCTCATGGCAAGGTAAAACGCAACGCGATTTCTCTCCAATATTTTCGCGCATTAAACGGTGCCTAACTTCTATTCAAGTGTGATGGCTATTAAACGATAAAAATATAATTTCTATGCGAACAATGAATGCTGAGACGCTAAAAGAAATCCTTGAATCTATCCACGACTCAGAATCATTAGCGTCGCATTCGTGGACGGAAGCCCTTTTTGTGCGTGAGTTTGCAGATAATCATCCAAACTTAAACGCGGGCACCCAATTGCTTATGGCGATAGGGGAACTCTTTCGAGAGATGATGCCCACATCTCCTGCAAGGCGCGGCGTACGTCTGGACCCGCGTTGGAGTGAGTTTGGCTTTTTAGCCGCTGGATATTTTGCGCCATTTTTAAAAGGTACTCTTGCCCCTGTATCTTTTCGAGACCTTTCTGAAAAGATAGACGAGAGTATTTTGCTATTTATCGTTGGGAATGAAAACACAAGGGAACTTTCAGAAAAGGAAATCGAATCTTATGTGTTGATTGGAGATGATTATGAAACCATTCCCGCAAGCACACTCAGCGATTGGCACAGAAAAGGACTGGGCAGATTGCTCGAAATCATTCAGGCACGTGAGGAGCATCTGGCTTTAGCTTTAGCTGATAGCACAGACCAGCCAGAAGAAGAGAACGTAATAGATGCGCAAAAAGAAAATCGCAAAAGAGTTTTCCGTGCTTTGTTAGGGATTTTTATTGTCGGTTATTTAATAGTGGGAGGGCGGAAAATTTTTCGTATCTATGAACGAGGAATGCCTGTTTTTCAAGATCTAATCCAATTAAAAGAAATTATAGATTCTTCGCCCGGAGTAGATGAGCTAAGAGAAGCTGGTCCGCTATTTGAACCTCTTCAGGAAGGTTTGGGCATTTTTAGACAAGAAGTTGAGCCCCTGTTGTGGATTGCTCCCTACCTGAACTGGGTGCCAAAATGTGGATGCGAATTAGCTTCATCACAATCTTTGTTAGATTTGGCTGCTTCTCTAACAGATCTCGGTCTTGAGGGCTATCAGGCTTCCTTGCCGCTTTTACTGGCGTATGAGGCGAATACTTCTGATCTAAATCCAGCGGTTGTGACTGAATTTCTGGTCCAGGCTCAACCACAATTTTCTAAAGCCCAGGACTCTTTAGAGGTGGCGCAAACAGCAAGAGAAGACATTAATGACCCCTGTTTATCCCCTTATGTACACGACCTGCTTATTAATAAGATTGACCCGCTGCTTATTTTGACTGCTGATGCGTTGACAGTTGCTGCAGAACTTCCCCGCTTGATGGGTGCAACGAGTGAAGGACCAAAAACATATTTATTGCTTGTGCAAAACGAAGATGAATTACGCCCAACAGGTGGTTTTATCACTGCCGCCGGTACGCTTCTTTTAGATAATGGTCAAATCGGCGGAATGGATTTTGAAAACTCAGGGGATTTGGACAATTGGGAAAAACCTTATCCCGTTGCACCCTGGCAGCTTAGACAATATATGAATAGCCCTGTCCTGGTTTTTCGTGATGTAAATTGGTCTCCTGATTTTCCTACATCTGCCTTGTATGCTGAGCATTTGTACTCTTATGTTAGAAACCATTCAGTGGATGGCGTAATTGCTTTCGACCAACAAATGTTGGTTGAGATCCTGTCTGTATTGGGACCCATTGAACTGGAAAATGCGCCTGATCCTATTGGTCCAGAAAATATAATCTCGTATATGCGCTCTAAAAAAATCCCCGCTGATGAGGACGTTGTTGATCCAGATTGGACCAGTAAAGACTTTATAAATGATATTGCTCTTGTTCTGCTGACGAAAATATATGCAGGTGATATTCAATGGGAGAAACTTGCAGAAGTTATGATTAAAACGCTGGATGAACGCCATTTACTGCTGCAGCTGGATAATCCTTCTCTGACCTCCTTGCTTGCTCGGCAAGGTTGGGATGGGGCTGTCCGAGCTGGGGATGGTGATTTTTTGATGGTTGTAGATTCTAATATCGGGTTTAATAAAACTAATGCAGTAATTCAAACCAGCTTGACTTATAACGTTGATCTCGGGGATTTGACAAAACCTGTAAGTAACCTGACGGTTTATCATCAAAACAACTCGGATAGCAAAGTCCCTTGCATTCAATGGCATGGTATTGGGATTGAAGGGCAGCGTAGTTATCCTGTTGATCGCTGCTATTGGGATTATATGCGGGTATATACAGCTGCAGGTACAAGCCTGCAGGGCGCTAATCCACGCGCTATCCCGGCTGATTGGATGATACGCAGGCAAGCTGTCCCTGCCCGGATAGATACATTGGAAGAAGAAATTGACGGGGTGCAAGGGTTTGGGGTTTTAAAGGTTGTGCCGGGTGGGCAGACGGTGGCTACGAATTTTGAGTTCATTCTTCCTGTTCAGAGCGTAAATTCTCAAAGAGATCCAGAAAACCTG
>Ga0208279_1001112_pt1 | contig 15958 bp, 9 predicted proteins | sample AntAceMetag02UKM_FD_184766 | JGI IMG/M metagenome (GOLD analysis project Ga0208279, IMG submission 184766) | Saline lake microbial communities from Ace Lake, Antarctica - Antarctic Ace Lake Metagenome 02UKM (SPAdes) (version 2) | ecosystem: Environmental > Aquatic > Non-marine Saline and Alkaline... | reverse complement strand
TGATCCCTGGAAAAGAATTAGGGGCGGATGATTTCACTAAAATTCCTAATGGCCTTCCTGGTGTGGCTGACCGGATGCCGATCCTCTGGACTGAAGGTGTTGGAAAGGGCAGGATCACACCAAACCAATTTGTCGCTTATACCAGCGCTAATCCTGCTCGTATATTTGGCCTTTATCCCCAAAAGGGATGCCTAGAGCCTGGATCGGATGCAGACCTGGTGATTTGGGATCCGGAAAAGAAGCTGGTTTACGGGGTAGATGTTGCCCATCATCGGACGGATTACAACCTTTATGAGGGATGGGAACTGCAGGGCTATCCCGAGAAAGTTTTTTTACGGGGAAAATGCATAGTTGATGGGGATCAATGGCTCGGAAAACGCGGTCAGGGCCAATTCCTGGCACGAAAACCATTTGCTGAGGTGATTTAATGGCATAGTGGATTGATTAAGAGGGTGGTTAAGATAACACCCTGATAGATAAATAGAATTAGATCACGCATCTGATGGTGAGGGGGTTAGAGAACTGAGGATGCGTGATTGTTTTAAGGGAATAAGGATACGTGATTCTGAGGGACCAGGGAGAAATTTGGAAAATCATCATATTTTATGATGACAGCAAATCAACAAGAGGATCACGCATACTTCTTAAATAAACGGGGGTAATTTTATGTCACCAGAACCTTCAATATTTGGTAAGTATATTCACCTATTTAAACGCGGAAATCATAAGGATGCCTTGTTTAAAGAAGAAGAGAGTTATCATCTTTTTCTTGAGATGTATAAAAAGTATATGAAGCCTATTGCGTTGTTGTATGCATATTGCTTATTGCCTACTCATTTCCATCTATTAGTCAAAGTAAGAGATATTCATGAGATTGAAGATATTTGCCAAAGTGATGAAATGTTTTGGTATCAATACAGATCATTTTTAGGAATATATACTAGACGAATCAATAAAGTGTATAAAAGATCGGGTTGTTTGGTAAATGGTGGTTATTCCAACGTTATGGACCCGAAGGAAAATTCTTTCTACCAATTATTTATTTTTATTCATAAAAATCCCCAAGTATATGGGATTGTGTCAGATTATCGCTTATGGCCGTTTTCTTCATATTTCGCATATAAACGGAAGGATAGGCGAGCAATGATTGCTAAGGATTTATTTTTTGATGATTAAAGTTACCGCCAGATAATGGAATCTGGAGATCTTTCAAATTACACTAATCCGGTTGTACTAACTGATCCTTCTGTAGAGACCGGTCACTAAGGTGAATCTTGTCTCAGATATGAATTGAAACTGGCCGGCCTTACCATATTTTCAATCAGGGTAATAATAGGGTAGGATTTTTCTTGATGATTGTAATTACATTTATTTCCTCGATTTGCACAATAGTATAATGAGTTTGCATAATGAGAAACAAGAATTAGATAATATATAAAATTAACAGGAAAAGTTAGTTATCGCGCATCCTCTTTTGAGAATAAATATGAAAAATCTATCGATCAACAACTTTTCTTTTGATTGGGGTTCCCGGACCTATGTAATGGGCATCCTCAACATGACACCGGACAGTTTTTCTGGAGACGGGCTGGCGGATCTGGACAGAGAGGCAGCATTCAAACAAGCAAGGGAATTTGTCGAGGCTGGAGTTGATATCCTTGATGTGGGTGGTGAAAGTACTCGTCCTGGTGCGGCTCCTGTATCCGCCCAGCAAGAACTGGACCGGGTCCTTCCGGTTATCACTCAGCTAGCAGCTGAGTTTGAGACCCTGATATCTATAGACACCTATAAAGCTCAGGTTGCAAGTGAAGCTATTAAAGTTGGAGCCTCCATCATAAACGATGTATGGGGATTGAAAGCTGACCCAGAGCTGGCATGTGTGGCTTCTGAGAATGACGTTCCTGTTATCTTGATGCATAACCGCAGCAACCCCAATAATGCTGCCATCAAGGAACGCCTGGGAGGCCGGTATATTGGCATGGAATATGATGACCTGCTGGAGGATGTAAAGGCTGAATTGCAGGAAAGTGTGGTCCTGGCCCATAAGGCTGGTATTCCAGATGAGATGATCATCCTGGATCCGGGAATTGGGTTCGGAAAAACTATAGAACAAAACTTGGAACTCATTAAGTGCCTGGATGAGATTCGGGCTCTTGGTTATCCAGTACTCTTGGGGCCTTCCAGGAAATCGTTTATTGGCTATACCCTCGATCTGCCGACAGACGACCGTATTGAAGGAACTGCCGCTGCGGTTTCTGTTGGCATCACCCGCGGAGCGGATATCATCCGGGTTCATGATGTGACTAAAATGATCCGGACAGTCAGAATGACTGACGCACTCATAAGATAATAACCCTCAAAAAATTGCGAGATATTTAATAACCCGGGAGCAGGATCTCCCGGGTTATTTTTGTTCTTATGTCAAGTTAATACTTATTTGATAAGCTAATGTAATAGTAGCTTCAATAGGAGGAGTTTATGGCTGATAATCATAAACCACAGCTGGAGAATACCAGCGGTCCAATCGCTTTCCAAACAGAGATCAAACAATTATTAAATATCCTGGTTCATTCACTTTATACAAAGAGAGAGATCTTTCTTCGGGAATTGCTTTCCAACGCATCTGATGCTTTAACCCAGATGCGTTTTGTCCTGCAAACTGACCGGGAGATCCTTGATCCATCTTTGGATCTGGAAATCAGGATCGAGATTGACCCTGAGGGGAAGACTCTCAAGATTTCTGATACTGGTATAGGTATGACCAGCGAAGAGATGCAGACCAATTTGGGAACTATTGCCCAATCCGGGGCCAAGGCCTTTCTGGAAGCAGCTGATGGTGATGAAAAGGGATTGGTGGATGTCATTGGCCGATTCGGAGTAGGATTCTATTCTGTTTTTATGGCTGCTGAATGGGTTAAAGTAACTTCACGAAGTTACCAGCCGGATGAAGAAGCTGCCTCATGGTATGCGACAGGTGCTGATACTTTTGAAATGGGTACTGCGGATAAAGAAACCAGAGGAACTTCCATCGAAGTGAAATTTAATGAAGATGCCCTGGAATTCTTGGAAATACAGCGAATCCGGGAGATTATAAAAACCCATTCAGATTATGTGCCATACCCAATTTTTATTGCGGGTGAGGATGAACAGATCAATCAGCAAACCGCGATCTGGCGTGAAAATCCCCGCTCTGTGGAAGAAGATCAGTATCAGGATTTCTATCGCCAGTTAACATTGGAAATGGAAGAACCGCTTGGGAAGATCCACTTTGTAGCTGATGCTCCTTTAATGATCTATGCTCTCTTATATATGCCTGCTAAGCCAGATCGGGGTTTGTTCACACTGCGTGAACAGGACGGGTTAAAGCTATTCGCCAGGAAAATTCTGATCGAGAATTATTCCAAGGACTTACTTCCACCATACTTCCGATTTATTCAGGGAGTAGTTGATGCTGAAGATCTGCCATTAAATGTATCGCGTGAAAGTGTTCAGGCTACTGCAATGATCAGCCGGATCAACAAAATCCTGACCAATCAGGTCATTCAAAAGCTGAAAGAAATGGCCAGTAAAGATCCGGAAAAGTATCTGGCCTTTTGGTCTGAGTTCGGCCTGTTCCTCAAGGAAGGAGTGGCCGCCAATGATAACAATCGCGATGAACTATCAACCTTGCTGAGGTTCCACTCAACGACCATGCCTGATCAATGGACATCGCTGGATGAATACCTGGAACATATGAAACCTGGCCAGGATAAGATCTACTACATCTTGGGTGATGATGAGAGCTCAGTTTCCCGCAGTCCCCATCTGGATTATTTCCAGACCCATTGTTATGAAGTACTTACCTTAACGGATCCAGTAGACTCCTTTATGCTGCTAGGGCTGAGGGAGTATAAAGAATTTTCCCTCCAGAATGTAGCGGCATCCGATCTAAATCTTCCTGAACAATCAGAAGAGGTTGAAAAAAATGAGGGAGAAAAACCGCCATCTTTGTCCGATGAAGCTGTGGATGGTTTGGTAAACATTTTCAAGGATATCCTTGGAGAGCGAGTTTCTGATGTGCGGATTACAGACCGCTTGACCAATTCTGTAGCCAGGCTTGTTGATGCCAAAGGCTCCCTGGGTCAAGAGATGCAGCGGGTATACCGGATTATGGACAGGGATTACCAGATCCCGAAAAAAGTCCTGGAAATCAATCCAGATCATCCGATTCTACAGAAGATCAGTCAGCTGCCGGACGATGATCACCGCAGAGAGCTGATAGTGGAACAAGTATTTGAAAGCACGTTATTGATTGAAGGGCTTCATCCGGATCCGGCATCAATGATTCCCAGGATCCAGCAGCTGATGGAGTCAGCCTTGGAAGGTGATTAAGCAAAGAAAGTTTGATTTATTTCTCTGGGATGGCATAAAGCCATCCCGTTTTTATTTAACTTGCAGGTACTTCTCCCCCTGAATTCCTGGTCCTGGTCGCCAATATAAAAAAGGTCATTGCTCCTAGGAAACCTGCTGTGCCTCCTCCATACCAGATCGCAGAAGGACTGAAAGTATCGTTCAGAAATCCGCCCAGCAGCGGGCCGACCATGGATCCTGCTCCCATTGTTAAAGCCAGCATACTCATATACCGCCCACGCATAATTTCCGGTGCCCGATTGGCAGTATAGGTGCTGGCAGTAGGAATAACCATCAATTCGCCGATCGTGACGATCACCATACTGGCTAAGAATCCCCAAAATCCGGTAGCAAACGCTATGCTTCCAACTCCAAGCCCATAAAATAAGGTGCCAACTGCCATGACGGCCAAGGGACGAAAGTGGGAGGTTCTGCGAGTTACAAAGAGCTGCAAGAGGACCACCATCACGGCATTGACGGTAGGTATCAGGCCGTATAACGTTTCAGAAAGGCCGAAGTTATCTATAGCGTGGACTCCTAACAAGACCCAGAGGATGCTGCCGGCGATCTGGCGCAAAGTAAAACCAAGGATAAAACTGGAAAAGATCCGATCCTGAAAGATAGATTGATAGGATTTCAGAGTGGTGAGTAATTTTTCCTGGATCTCCCTGGCGGCATCAGGTAGGGTCTCTATTGTAAACAGAGCAATCAGCAGGCCGAAGAATATAGTAGTTCCTGCAGCGATACCAAAAGTGATCTGATAAGAAGAAGCTATCATGAAACCACCAAGCGCCGGCCCTAATGCCACACCAACATTTTTAGCGAGGCGTGTTAAAGCAAAGGCATCAATTCGTTTTTCAGCAGGGACAAGATCGGCGATCATTGCATCAGATCCAACTCTATAAAGGGGCCGGAAAGCTCCCCTCAGCGCCATCAATATCGCAAATTGGCCGTAGGTATGAGCAGGAACCATCGCTGCCAGGGTCAGTCCTGTCATAAAGAGGCTGATGATCATGGTCCATTTTCGGCCCAGTTTATCAGTTATACTTCCCGCTAAAAATGATGAGAGTATGCTCGCCACCGCGTTGATGGTCGTTAATGTCGTGACGACAGTTAGGGGAAGACTTAACTCATCCCCAAGATAGATCACTAAAAATGGCCAGATCATACTCATCCCCGTAAAGTTGACTAAACTGCCCCAGAATAGCAGCCAGAATTGGGGGGGATAAGATTTTTGATAGAGCTTGATCCTGCCAAGCAGAGATACATCCACTGGATGTTTGCGTTCGGGTTTATCCATAAAAGTAGGTCAATTAATTGGTGAGTGTCAGTTAACGTCCTCATTGTAATTCACACTGGGATCTTTGCAAGGAGGATATCCAGATACTTGTAATAATTTACATCGTTTATAATATTAGACTGTTAAGTATCCAAATAAAATAAAAATGGAATGATAATGACTCATATTTTGGTAACGAATGATGATGGCGTAACAGCTCCAGGTTTATTTGCTCTGGTTGATGCATTGCGAGGACTGGGGGATGTCAGTGTGCTGGCCCCGGATCGCAATTGGTCTGCATCCGGCCATGTGAAAACAATGCACAAGCCATTGCGTATCAGAGAGGTCCAGCTTCAAGACGGCAGTAAGGCTCTTGCCAGTGATGGTGCTCCATCTGATTGTGTTGCTCTGGCAGTAATGGGAATCCTATCCGATATCGACCTGGTAGTTTCCGGCATCAACCCCCATGCCAATATTGGGCATGATGTGACCTATTCAGGAACAGTGACCGCAGCGATGGAAGCAGTGATATGGGGTCTGCCAGGTTTGGCCGTATCACTGGACAGTCCCGATAACCATCTGGGGGCGTTGGATTTTGAACCTGCCGCCGAGTATGCTCGCCGGGTCGCGGAGAAGATGTTAAAGAAGGAATTCCCGGAAGAGGTGGTTTTGAGCCTAAACGTTCCTTACCTTCAATTGGAGGAGATCAAAGGAATACAGGTAACTCGCCAGGGACAGCGGGTTTATAATGATGAGTTACTGAAGAGAAACGATCCCCGCGGAGTTCCTTATTATTGGGTGGGGGGAAGTCCCCCAACAGGTATTCAGGATGAGGGAACGGATTATGGAGCGATCAAGAGCGGTTATGCTTCACTGACACCTTTGACCCTGGACTTAACCGCTAAAGATTCCTTGGACTTAATATCAAATTTACTTGCTGAGTAAAGTGGAAAAAACTGGTTCAACTACTCCAAAAAGCAAGAGATTTATCCGCTACTTCCTGATCTTTCTACTGGGGGGGCTGGTCGTCACTTGGTTGATTAACACTCCTCCAGGATTATTGGGAAAATCAGATGCGATTGCCTATGCCGTTTGTCATCGTATTGGCTCCCATTCCCACTATTTTGGGGACAGGCCATTTTCACTCTGCGCTCGCTGTACAGGCCAATACCTCGGTTTTATTTGGGGGTTTGGATTCCAATTGCTGGTGGCAAAAAAGAGATCCGGTTTCCCAACCCGCTGGGCATTAGTACTGATGGCAACCCTATTTATCTTTTATCTCCTGGATGGATTGAATTCTGTTGTCCACCTTTATCCTGGATTGGATCACCTATCACTTTATCAACCAAATAATCTAGTCCGATTATTAACAGGATTGGGATTTGGAATTGTGATCAGTGCTATTCTCTATCCTCTGTTCGGGCAAACAGTGTGGAGCGAGACCTCTCTCTTACCGGCTATCCGCGGACCCAAGGATTGGATGATCCTTTTAGGAGGAGTGATTGGAATAGGTCTCTTGATCCTGACAGGTAATCCGATTCTTACCTATCCGCTGATATTGATCAGCACTGGTAGCTTGTTATTATTGTTGACTATCCTGTATAGCGTGATCTGGATTCTGCTTAGGAAAAGGGAAAATAGCTTTACTTCCTGGAAAGAATTAATTTGGTGGGGGATTGCAGGATTCTCTTCCGCGCTGATGCAAATCGCGCTAATTGACTTGGTCCGTTTTATCTTGACCGGTACGTGGAGTGGATTTCCAGAGTATTAGTTTAGGGATGGGGGTTATTGTTAAAAACAGAATTTTCTACTGTATTTATTAGTGTTCAGTAATCGGTATAAAAGTTTAAGTGGGAAAAAAGTGCAGGGCTTTATTTGGGTCGAATGAGATCTGGATGGGTTCTCCCATTTGAGGCAGGTCTACTCCGCAATCAGAGCAGGAAAATCCCAATTGTTGGCTTTTTACTTCAATTTTTAGATGAATAGCGGAGCCGCTGAATGAGCTGCTGATAAGTATCCCCGTCAGGGAGGCATTTTTTTTACTATCCACTGATCCGACCTGTACTTGATCGGGTCTGACCAGGATCATTCCAGATCCCTGATGATGGTCGTTTACTACCCAGGATCCAATTTCAGATTCCAGGACTGTGCCTTCTGAGGTTGGTTTGGCCCCACCTTTCAGTAGGTTATTCATTCCCAAGAATCGAGCTATATAAGGAGAATTAGGTTGGTGATAGATCTCTCTGGGCGTGCCGATTTGGGCGGTTTTCCCATTTCCAAGGATCACAACCCTGTCTGCGATTCGGAAGGCTTCTTCCTGATCGTGCGTAACGTAAAGGGCGGTTTGGGAAGAGTTCTTTAGAATATCATGCAGTTCCCCGATCAGCCTTTCCCTGATGCTTCTGTCCAGGGCACCAAGTGGTTCGTCCAACATCACCAGGCGGGGTTCCGGGGCCAGCGATCTAGCCAGTGCGATCCGCTGTTGTTCACCGCCAGAGAGAGTTGCAGGATCTCGATTTTCTAAACCGGACAAACCAACCAGGTCCAGCACTTCTTTTACCCTGTCTGATGTGATTTCCCGGTCAGTTCCAGCCATCTTTAAACCGAAAGCGACATTTTCCCCAACGTCTTTGTGGGGAAAGAGTACATATTCCTGGAACATTAATCCGAAATTACGCAGATGAGGTGGTACTCCCAACAAAGATTCGCCATTCCAGAGGCAATCTCCTTGATCGGGTTCAACCAGGCCAGCAATGATCTCGAGCAAGGTGGTCTTCCCGCTTCCACTCGGACCAAGCAAAGCCAGGATCTCACCTTTTTTCTGTTGGAATGAGATCCCCTGGAGAACATCAACCTCTCCAAATCCCTTCCAAATATCTTGAATTTCTAATCCTTCCATTTTAATCCGAGGGTACAATTCATTTTAATCAATTATCACTGTCAAATTCGAGTATAACATATTCAGTTTTATCAGATTACAGAAGGATATTGCTAGAAGAAAGGGTGTGAATAATGAAGATATATTTTGCCTGTTCGATAAGCGGCGGGAGAAAAGATGAAATAGCTTATCAATACATGGTGCAAGTGTTGATAGGGATGGGGATAGATGTTCCTACCGCCCATATTGCTGAAACCGGAATTGAAGAGGTAGATGCCCGGGAGGAACCAAGGGATATTTACGAACGTGATGTCAATTGGATCCGGGAAAGTGATTTGCTGGTTGCCGAAGTGAGTACACCTTCCCATGGCGTGGGATATGAGATAGGTTATGCCCTGGATCTGGATAAACCAGTATTATGTCTATATCAAAAAGGAGTTGTGGTATCGAAAATGATCACAGGCAACCCTCATCCACTTCTCACTATGATGGAATATCAAGATATGACTCATGCTGAGGAGATTTTACGAACTTATCTAAAACCTTATGAATAAAGAGAAATTTAATCTTGGGAACTAAATGAGAGCATTTTACGTCCACTGGATGCTTGAAATGATGACATTCCAGAGATGAAGAGGAGTATCCCGATGAATAAGAGAGTCGAGAGAACTAGACGGTTTGTGATGGTCAGCCTGGCGGTGATCATGTTAATTGGAAATACTTTGGCTTGTACTTTGCCAGGGCAGGGGGGAAATGGGGGAGAAACTCCCCAGCCAATACCTATAGATCAAAATGGATCTGACACTGTTGAGGAGGGAAGTCCTGCTATGAATGGTGGTGATGGAGGTCCGGGATTAACTATCCAACTGAGTGACGGACAGGAAGTGCCATCAGTACTTGAGAGGTTGGTCCCTGTAAAGGGTGTGCCGTTAACAGCAGAAGAGATTGAAGAGATTCTGGCTCGTTTGGATCCCTGGGTGGAAGATCAGGGCCTGGAAGTTGATTTCCGGCTGCCAGAGCAGATCCTGCCTCCGCCATTAACGGGCAATACCATCCCGGAAACGTTTCCCAGTTCAGTGGATTTAACAAAACCACAGCCTGTATTTGGAGAAGAACTTGAAGTGCTGCGCTACGCTCCAGACGGAGCAGTAGCCATAGCTCCTTTTATCAGTGTCACCTTTAACCAACCGATGATCGCGTTGAATACCTTGGAAGCCCTGGCAGAAGAAGATGTACCGGTCCAGGTGACTCCTTTAATTCCCGGATCTTGGCGTTGGTTGGGAACCCGAACCCTGAATTTCCTTTCGGATTCAGATCTGTATGACCGCCTACCTATGGCAACCGAATATCTTGTGACCATTCCTGCGGGAGTACAGTCTGCTGTTGGGAAAACCCTTCAGGACACTGTGCAGTTCCGGTTTTCCACCCCGCCACCTGTAATGGAGGACTATTATCCTTCCTACGGGCCGCAACCGCTGGAACCTCTGTTTTTCATATCCTTTGATCAGCGCATTGACCAGTCTGCAGTGATCGATCATATTCAGGTCACAGTTGGGAATCTTCCGGTCCAGATAAAATTGGCTACCGAAGAAGAGATCCAGGAGGATGAGTATGTCAGCCACCGGATCGAATACGCTGAAGATGGACGTTGGTTGGCCTTCCGGGCTTTGGAACCGCTGCCCGCAGATACTGGGATATCCATAGTAATCAAGGCGGGCACTCCTTCTGCGGAGGGCCCTCTGGTGACAGAATATGACCAGAGTTATTCCTTTTCAACCTATGCGCCTTTAAGGGTGGAGGAACACGGTTGTTCATGGGGCGATGAACCTTGCCGGCCGCTTACACCACTATATATACGCTTCAATAACCCGATAGATATGGATGCCTACGATGGCAGCATGGTCACCATTGAACCTGAGCTGCCCAATGCATCGGTTAATATATACGGAAATACCATTAATATCCAAGGAAATACTCAAGGAAAGACAACCTACTGGGTAACTTTAGACAGCTCGATTCAAGACCAGTTCGGCCAGACCTTGGGGAAAGATGAAACATTAAAATTCAGGATTGGCTCGGCTGATCCGGTCTTGTTTGGTCCGGAAGAGATCTTTGTCACCATGGATCCCGCAAATCAGAATCCGGCCCTGTCTCTCTATACCATCAACTACAACAAATTGAATGTTGAGATCTACCAGGTGGAACCTTCGGATTGGCCAGGTTTTCTGCAATATCTGCGTGATTATCAGCAGACTGATATCCAATTAACCATTCCTGGGAAGAAAGTGTTTGATGATACAGTTCCCATTGAATCTCCAGCAGACAAACTTACAGAAGTTTATATACCATTAACGGATTACCTAGAAGGGGAGAGTGGTCAATTCATAGTGATTGCTAAACCTCCTAAGGGATTATTCGAAGAGGAACGCTACTGGGAGCATGTTCAGGTTTGGGTCCAGATCACAGATATTGGACTAGATGCATTTGTGGACCACACCGAAATGGTGGTCTGGGCTACGGATCTCCTGACTGGAGCGCCTCTGACAGATGTGACTATTAAACCTGGGACCGATTCCATGATCGGAAAGACCGATCAAACAGGTGTAGCGAAATTCGATCTCCCTTATGAAGGCATCCCTTACCTGGTTGCTGAAAAAGGAGATGACCTGGCCTTTATGCCGCCTTCATCCTATTACTGGAATGACAGCGGTTGGGCCCGGCGCTCCCTGGTCGATGAACTTCGCTGGTATGTCTGGGGTGATCGTCAGATGTATAAACCTGGTGAAGAGGTCTATCTGAAAGGGTGGATGCGAAGAATCGGAACCGATGAGTCTGGGGATGTGGAGCTGGTTGGAGATCAAGTCAGCCAGGTTTCTTACCAGGTAATAGGCCCCCAGGGTAATGAGTTGGCCACTGGCCAAGCGGATGTGAATTCCCTGGGTGGATTTGACTTCCACTTTTCGCTTCCAGAAAATGCTAATCTGGGATATACCCAGGTGATCATTAATCCCATAGGTTCTTTATCAGGGATTTCCTATAACAATTACTATCATCAGATCCAGGTGCAGGAATTTCGAAGGCCTGAGTTTGAGGTCAGCGCTCGAAACGAGACCACCGGTCCATATTTCGTTGGCGATAACGCCATCCTGGCAGTTGAAGCCAAGTATTATGCTGGCGGTCCGCTCCCAAATGCGGATACTAACTGGTATGTGATGTCTTCGCCGACCAACTATCAACCGCCTAACTGGTCCGATTTCAGCTTCGGCTATTGGACCCCCTGGTGGTTCTATGATTACTATTATCAGGACAACGGCGGAACGACTGGGGAAAGTTTCAGCGGAGTAACAGATGCTTCTGGTAATCATTACCTGCGGATGGATTTCCAATCCATGGAAAATCCACGGGCGTATAGCGTTGTTGCGGAAGGAACGGTCTTTGATGTCAACCGGCAAGCCTGGACTGGCTCAACTAGCCTGACTGTTCATCCGGCTAATCTCTATGTCGGTATGCGAACGGATCGCTACTTTGTGGAGAAAGGGGAACCTTTAGAAGTTGATCTGATCGTTACTGACCTGGATGGAAATACTATCTCCGACCGGCCAATGAATGTAGAAGCAGCCCGCTTGGAATGGAAATATCAGGATGGGCGCTGGCAGGAAGTGGAAGTTGATATCCAGGAATGTGCTGTTGGCTCTACGGATGAACCTGTCAGCTGCGAGTTTGATACTCCCCGGGGTGGACGTTACCAGATCACGGCTGTAGTGATGGATTCCGAAGGTCGAGTCAATCAAAGCCGCATGACCCGTTGGGTCAGCGGCGGCGAACGACCTCCCTCCCGCGATGTAGAACAGGAGCAGGTAAATCTGATCCCGAATCAGGAAATCTATCAGCCGGGTGATGTGGCTGAGATCCTGGTCCAGGCACCCTTCAGCAACGGGGAAGGTTTACTGACTATCAGCCGTAATGGCATCATCTCTACTGAAAGCTTCACGATGGATGGCAGCAGTCAAACGCTGCGGGTCCCGATCGAAGATAAACATATCCCGAACCTGTATGTTAAGGTAGACCTGGTTGGATCGACTGCCAGGACAGATGACAAGGGAGAAGAACTGGAAGGAGCTCCTCCAAGGCCTGCATTTGCGACCGGACAAATCAACTTATCTATTCCTCCGCTAGGGCGTACGCTGAACCTGCTGGTTGAACCCCGGGAAGATAAACTGGGACCCGGTGAATATACCTGGCTGGACGTTACAGTCCGTGATGCATCCGGTGAGCCAGTATCCGGTGTGGAGCTGGCGGTGGTGGTTGTAGATGAAGCTATCCTCGGATTAACGGGTTACCAACTAACAGACCCGCTCTCGGTCTTTTACTCGACCCGACCTGCGGATACTAGCAGCTACTACACCCGATCCAGCATCCTGCTGGCAAACCCGGGGGCACTGCTTGACCAGGCTGCTGATGAGATCAGGGCTATGCCCCAGTCAACCATGGTCATGGAAGGTGAAATGGCCGAAGAAGCCATGATGGAAGCTCCTGCATTGGGCATGGCGGATGCCGATATGGAAGCCAAGGGTATAGGTATGGATAATGCCGCAACGGGAGGAGAAGCGATCCAGATCAGGATAGATTTCAATCCTCTGGCGACTTTTGCTCCGGAAGTGAAAACAAATAATAATGGCAAGGCAATGGTAAAGGTCAGCCTGCCGGACAACCTGACCCGATACCGGGTGATGGTAGTTGCGGTAGATGATAGTGGAAATCAGTTTGGATCTGGCGAATCCAGCATCACTGCTCGCTTACCTCTAATGGTCCGGCCTTCGGCACCCAGGTTCCTGAACTTTGGAGACCAATTTGAAATGCCGGTAGTGATTCAGAATCAGACCGATGAGTTAATTGAAGCAGATGTGATCATCCAGGCCAGCAACTTAGAACTGGATGGTGATATGGGTATGAAGGTCCGAATCCCGGCCAATGACCGTATTGAGGTGCGATTCCCGATGTCGGCAGAAATGGCAGGGGATGCAAAGTTCCGAATAGCGGCAACTTCAGGCGATTATGCTGATGCCGCTGCCGGTGAAATGCCGGTTTACACTCCGGCAACCACAGAGGCATTTGCGACCTACGGCGTGCTCGATGATGGTGCCGTGATCCAACCAATCGCTAGACCTGCGGATGTGTTCCCACAGTTTGGCGGCTTGGAGATCAATACCTCATCTACCGCTTTGCAAGCTCTGACGGATGCTGTGATGTATCTTTATTCATACCCCTATGAATGTTCGGAGCAAATGTCATCCCGCATCCTGGGCATTGCAGCCCTGAGGGATGTATTGAGCGCTTTTGAGGCAGAAGGAATGCCGACTCCACAGGAAATGGAAGACCGAGTGGACAGGGATTTGGAAATGCTGGGCATCATACAGAACTATGATGGCGGTTTCCCGTACTGGCGTCGGGGGCAGGAATCCATTCCCTACAACACTATCCATGTGGCGCATTCCCTGGCTCGGGCAAGGCAGAAGGGTTTTGAGGTTTCCGAAGATATGTGGTACATGGTTTTAGATTACCTGGAAAATATCGAAAATTACTATCCATACTGGTATGGGGAATATACTCGCAATACTCTCAGCTCCTATGCTCTTTATGTTCGAGACCTGATGGATGATCCCGATCCAACCAAGGCTCGTGACCTGTTCCATAGATCAGGTTTTGACCATATTTCCATGGCCGGGATTGGCTGGATCTGGCAGGTATTGGTTGATGATGCCGGATCATTGGGAGAGTTGGAAGAAATCCGCAATTGGGTGGCTAATAGGGTTGTGGAAACCCCTGGGGCAGCCAACTTCACTACTTACTATGATGATCAAACTTATCTACTGCTGAGTTCGGACCGTAAAACAGACGCAGTGATGCTTGATACGATGATCGCAGACGATCCCGACAGTGACCTGATCCCCAAACTGGTTACGGGGCTCCTGGCGCACCGCAAGCGGGGGCACTGGAGTAGTACTCAAGAAAATGTCTTTGTGCTATTGGCTCTGGATCGCTACTTCAATACCTATGAATCAGTGGAACCGGAGTTTGTGGCTCGGATTTGGCTGGGTGATACCTATGCCGGAGAACATGAGTACGTTGGCTACAGCACCGAGCGTCATTTGACAGAAGTGCCAATGGGCTACCTGGTGGATACCGATCTGGAGCAGCAGGACCTGATCATCAGTAAAGAAGGTCCAGGAAGGCTGTATTACCGCCTTGGATTAAAATACGCTCCCACTGATCTGCAGCTGGACCCGCTGGAGATGGGATTTGTAGTACAGCGAGAGTATGAAGCTGTGGATGATCCCGAGGATGTCAAACGTCTGGAGGATGGTACCTGGGTGATCAAGGCTGGAGCGCGTGTGAGAATCCGCATCACAATGATCGCGGACAATCGGCGCTACCACGTAGCTTTGGTGGATCCGCTGCCAGCCGGATTGGAGATCATCAATCCCGCCCTGGCGGTTTCGGGAAGCATCCCGCAGGATCCTGACAGCTCGGATTCCAGCTATGGTTGGTGGTGGTGGCGGGGACCCTGGTATGAACACCAGAACATGCGCGATGAACGGGCAGAAGCCTTTACATCGCTGCTGTGGGACGGAGTATTTGAATATACCTATGTGGCTCGTGCTACAACCCCGGGAACTTTCGTAGTGCCGCCCGCCAAAGCTGAGGAAATGTACTCACCGGAGGTCTTTGGTCGCAGTGCAGGTGACTGGGTGATTGTGGAGTAAAGACTAGGCTCCCGGAGTTTTAAGAAACTCCGGGAGCTTGAAAAGGGATTGAGTCCTTTGGAAGGACTCATCCCTTTGTATAAAAGACCCCTGTCCCTTTCCATAAACAAATTTTCCCCTTATTTATCCCCAAATATTTCCTAAACAATTCCTTAATAACCTCTTTGTATAATTAGCCAAGATATGGCTATTTTTATTTAATGAGGAGCATTTTGGATGAAGAGCAAAGAAAAATCAACCCGGAAATATTGGATCATCGCTGCTGCAGCCTTATTGTTGGTAGCCGGAGCTTTTGCGGCTTATCGCTGGTGGTATTTACCATCTCAGGTCGTTGAGGGTGAAGAATCAAGTATTCAAACCGCTACTGCGCGCCGAGGTGATATTACCCTCTACGCAGCTGGTGCTGGCACTCTGATTCCGGCAGCAGAAGTGGATGTCAGTTTTGATATCAGTGATGGTATTCAGGAAGAACTGGTAGAGCTGCTGGTTGTGGTGGGGGATGAAGTGGAAGAGGGGGATGTACTGGCCCGTCTGGATGAGAACGATCGGCAGGAGAAACTTAGTGAAGCTCAGCGAGATTTGCGTGAGTTAACCTCTGCATCTGCGTTGGCGGAGATTGAAATTGACCTGGCTGAGACCATGATCGGC
>Ga0208279_1001111_pt1 | contig 15974 bp, 12 predicted proteins | sample AntAceMetag02UKM_FD_184766 | JGI IMG/M metagenome (GOLD analysis project Ga0208279, IMG submission 184766) | Saline lake microbial communities from Ace Lake, Antarctica - Antarctic Ace Lake Metagenome 02UKM (SPAdes) (version 2) | ecosystem: Environmental > Aquatic > Non-marine Saline and... | reverse complement strand
GATCTGGTGGCCGCCTTTCGACGCGGCCTTCGCCACCTCAATGGCCATCGAAACAAAATGGGGTTCATCTTCAACCATGACGATGTTCACAACAAAGCCGCATGATCCTTTATGCGTTTCTACTTAGGACCATGGCTGGCTGTGCATCCAGAGCAGGAGCGGTTCATCGGGGCCGATTCCGGACGGGCCAATCAGTTGGTAACACGCGATTATCGTGAACCGTATGTCGTTCCTGAGAAGGTATAGGACGCAGCGTCAGTCGCCGACCCGCAGTCACCAGTTCGCGCCAGCACTCTTCGGATAGGCATTGCCTGGAGGCGTCGTGTCCGCTAGAGTAGTCCTTGGGCTGGAGGTTTGCTGTCGAATTTCTGGAGGTGACGGATATGCCTTTTGTAGACCGAGTGTCGGACCTACGTCGAAAGCGGTGTTCCAGTGGTGGCTACCACGGGCGGTGGTTGCTCTTGGTTGCTGCAGTGCTCTGTATCGGTGTCACGGCGGCCCAGGCGGGTGAGTGGCCGCAGTGGCGGGGGCCAAACAGGGACGGCATCTGGACAGAGACAGGCGTCCTCGAGCGCTTCTCAGGGCCGCAGTTGCCCATTCGTTGGCGGGTCAAGGTGGGCAATGGCTACAGCGGCCCGACCGTGGCTGATGGTCGGGTCTTCGTCACGGATCGCGCAAAGGCTGAGAGCCAACTCGAACGCGTACATTGCTTCGACGCTGAGACGGGCCAATCCCTCTGGTCCCACAGCTACGAGTGCAAATACAAGAAGGTGGGCTACCCCGCAGGACCGAGAGCCGCGGTGACAGTCGATGGCGATCGCGCCTACGCACTCGGGACGATGGGACACCTGTACTGCTTTGACGCACCGTCGGGCGAGGTGCTCTGGAAGCGAGATCTGTACGAAGAATACGAGATCAGGATGCCGATCTGGGGCATCGCGGCCGCACCTCTAATAGAAGAAGGCCTCGTCATCCTGCAGATAGGTGGCAAGGGCAACGCCTGTCTGGTGGCTCTCGATAAAACGACCGGGCGGGAACGATGGCGGGCGCTGGAGGATGGGGCGTCGTATTCGGCGCCCATCGTGGTCGAGCAGGCCGGCCGGCGCGTGTTGGTCTGCATCACAGAGCAGCGCGTGGTGGGACTGGACCCGCTGACAGGACAACTCCACTGGCATCATCCTTTCAAACCCTCGCGCATGACGATTACGATTGCCACCCCCGTTCTGCACAACGGTTATCTCTTTGTCACCAGCTTCTACGATGGCGCTTTGTTGCTGAAACTGGCACGCGATGAACTGACGGTCGAGCAGGTCTGGCGACGCATAGGGCCCAGCGAACGGAAGACTGATGCGCTGCACTGCTGCATCTCCACGCCCATCCTGGAGGGTAACCATATCTATGGCGTGGACAGTTATGGAGAGCTGCGCTGTCTGGACCTGAAGACCGGGGATCGTATCTGGGAAGACCTGAGCGCGACGCCCAAGGCCCGCTGGTCCAACATCCACATGGTGCGCCATGGCGAGAAGATCTGGATGTTCAACGAGCGAGGCGAGTTGATTATTAGCACGCTCTCGCCTCGCGGGTTTCAGGAGATCAGCCGAACCAAGCTCATCGAGCCGACGAAGGCGCAGTTGAGTCAGCGGGGCGGCGTCTGCTGGTCGCACCCGGCTTTTGCGTACAAGCGGATCTACGCCCGCAACGACGAGGAGTTGGTCTGTGCCGATTTGTCTGCCTCGGAAGCGCGGTAGATGTCACCACGATCTCAGCTGCATTCCGATTCTTTTTGTCGGAAGCCCGCGTGACGAATATCAAAGCAGTTGCACTGAGTCCCACGAGCCGCTAACATGGTCTCGGAAACCTCGACTGGAGGTCGGCAGCGTGTTGCTCGGTTCGGAAGGGGAGAGTGTCTCGTTTGCGTCGAGCGGAAGTATGGAAATGGAGATGGTAAAATGGTCCGAACGATGATCTTGATTGTGATGTTGCTATCGTTTTTTGCCGTGCCGGTCTGTGCCGATGAGGCGACTCCGGTTTTTCACCTGGGGATGATTGGGCTGGACACCTCGCACGTCATCGCATTCACGAAGCTCATCAATGATCCGGCCAAGGGCTATGGCTGCAAAGTCGTTGCCGGCTACCCGGGCGGCTCGCCCGACATCGAGTCTTCGGCCGGTCGCGTGGGCAAGTACACCGAGCAGTTGCGGGACGAGTTCGGTCTGGAGATTGTCGACAGCATTGAGGAACTCTGCCGGAAGGTCGATGGCATTCTCCTGGAGAGTGTGGATGGCCGGCCTCATCTCGAGCAGATTAAGCCTGTCATTGCGGCCAAGAAGCCGGTCTTTATCGACAAGCCCATGGCTGGCAATCTCGCCGATGTCCTCGAGATCTTCCGCCTGGCGAAAGAAAGTGGCGTCCCGTGCTGGTCGAGTTCATCCCTTCGTTACGGACCCTCCATCCTGGGCATGCGCAACGATCCGAAGATCGGCGAGGTCCGCGGGTGTGATGCGTTCAGTCCTTGCAGCATCGAGCCGCACCATCCCGACCTCTACTGGTATGGCGTCCATGGCGTCGAGATCCTCTTCACCATTATGGGCCCGGGTTGCGAATCCGTTCAGCGCCTCCAGACGGATGGCTACGAGTTTGTGGTTGGTCGATGGGCGGACGGACGCATCGGCACCTATCGCGGCCTGAAATCGGGCAAGAAGGACTACGGCGCCATGGTCTTCGGCTCCAAGGGCATCGCTCGCAGCGGGGGCTACGAGGGGTACGGCCATCTCGTGGACGAGATTATCAAGTTCTTCAAAACCTCGGAAATCCCCGTTCCTGCCTCCGAGACGATCGAGATCTTTGCGTTCATGAGCGCCGCCGACGTATCGAAGGCCAAAGGTGGCAAGCCTGTAACGCTGGCCTCGGTCATCGAAAAGGCCGAGAAGAAGAACGCGCGACGCTAAACGTCGTCACGGGCGCCGATTCTCTAAACCTGTCATAACCAGTGAGAGATCGCTGCACGCCCGGGGTCTGTCATTTCTGCCTGGCGACCGGTGGTTTGGCGAACCACTGTATCAAACCGCAATTGTCACACATGAGAGTAATGGCGCTGCGATTGGCCCAGTCCAAACCCAGAAGTGTCATGGTGCTCGTATTCAGCAAGGCTGAGCCCTTCCGGAATCTTGAGTTCTGACAGTGGCTGCATACGATGGGTTGCTCGTCAAGCTCGTACTCGCGCGGCTCTTTCTTAGACATCACTCACCTTGCCTTCTGCACTTGGCCACGGTGACCATGCTTCAACCGGAAACAACATCGGGCACCTCATCTTGACAGCGTAAGGTTCACCGGGGACTTCCCGAACCAATAGATGAATCCACACTTCTTGCAGCGCAGCGTCTTTGCAGACTTGTCGAAGTGATCCAGACCCCAGAGAGTCATGTCCTTTGTATTCAACTGCGCCTTGCCTTTGAAGAACCTGGCGCTCCCGCACTGCCGGCACGACACTACCTTGCCGCCCGCCTCGTATTCGCATCCCTGCTCGGTAATCACCGCTATCAAGAACCGGATTAGTCTTCGCCCAAAGCCCATGGTGGTCATCTTTCCGAGTGCCTCTGCCCTAGATGCAGAGCGTATCGCACATCTGAAACCTCTCGTCGAGGGTGGCATCCGTCCGCCGCCTGAACAGGAACGCTTCATTTATATGATAGCTCCGCCGATGGCGTGGGTCAACGGCGTCGCACGCATTCCCGACGAGCCAGGCCTGGGAATGGCGATCTGAAGGTCAAACAGACCGGGCCTCGCGTGGCTACCCGGGAACCGCCTTCTGGGGTGGGACCGGTGCGTTCTGGGCCGAAACGTTGCCGGATGCTTTGGGGAATATGGTATAATGCGAACTGGTAGGGCCGTGGTTGTTCGTCGGCCGGTTTGGAGGACCCGCTGGGGGAGTGTTCCATGCGATTCAACGAGAGACGTCGAATGAGAGAATATCGAACGCTGATGGCGTTCTGTGGGTGGCTTCTGATAGTGCTGTTGATCTTCCCGGGCCGTCCGGCCCAGGCTGAACCTGTGGGGATGTGCGAGCATGGAAAGACACAACTGGCCTTTCCGGGCGATCCTTTCGAGGTTCGTCAGTATACCGGCACGTCCAATCTGGGCTGGGTCAAGTTCACGCTGCTCAATCCGCCGTACGATCCGAACGTTGTGTACTTCCAGGATGGGGAGCGGTTCCCCCTCCACTACAATTTCGCCTCCGAATGCCTTGACCCGTTTGTCGGGATTGTCCCCCAGGAGTTCGACCGCATTTCCCTGCACGCTGACGGTCAGCAGGTTATCCTGGGAGCCGTGATCACGCCACCGGCCGGCTATGGCGTCAGCGCCCCGATCCCCGAGTACGGCGTGCAGTTCATCCGCCACGATCCCTTTACCCGAGAGGAGATCGTCACGCTCTTCCGGAAGGTCACGGCCGCGATCAGTAGCGATCCCGGCATTTTGCCATACTACTTCCCTTCCTTCGAACAGGCCAGCGCAGCCCAGGACAACGCCGCCTGGTTCGCCGAGCAGGGGATTCCCATCGGTTCGACCGCGCGGTGGATGCGAGGCAACACGATCTATTCCGAAGGCTGGGCGCTGGGACGGCTCAAGTACGTCAAACCCGATGAGATCGATTCTGCCTATGGACAAGGCGAACTCCGCGCCGGGGACATCCTGCTGACCGACGCGGTACCCGCTGAGATTCCAGTCCTGGCCGGCGTTGTCAGTCTGACGCCTTCGACACCGAACAGCCACGTGGCGATCCTGGCCAATACGTACGCCATCCCCTTTGTCCATCTGGCCGAAGAAGCCGATCGACAGCAGGCCCTCGAACTGGAAGGGCGTCGCGTTGTGCTGAGAGCCTATGCTATGTATGGTCGAGTCAATGCCAACCCGATCGGTGTGCAGTTGGTCGACACCAACGATACGATGACCGATCAGCAGGCCGCCGAGTTCCTCAGTCTCAAACAGCCTCCGGTGCTCAGCATCCAGGCCGTCGAGTCTCTGGGCCAATACAGCGCGTCGGTGGACACGCTCCGGCCCGACGACATCCGTCACTTCGGGGGCAAGGCAGCGAATTTCTCGATCCTGCGCCGGGCGATTCCCGAGCATTGCCCCGGGGCGCTGGCCTTTTCCTTCGATCTCTGGAATGGGTTCCTGGACCAGACGCTTGCCAATGGCCGAACGCTTCGCGCCGAAATCGAGGATCGACTGTCGGGCTACAGCTTCCCACCGGCCTCGGCCGCAGCTCTGGCGCACGAACTCGAACAGATTCGAGAACTGATCAAGGACAATGGGGCGACACGGTTCTCGCCTGCCCTGAGGGAGGCGGTGATCGCGGCGCTGAGCGACCCGACGCACGGCCTCGACCCGGCTCGGAAGATTCGCTTTCGCAGCTCGACGAACGTCGAGGACAGCGAGCACTTCAGCGGGGCGGGTCTCTATGATAGCTATAGCGGCTGCCTGGCCGACGACCTGGACGAGGACGACTCCGGCCCCTCCCATTGCGATCCCGAGAAGAGCAAGGAACGGGGTGTCTTCCGCGCCATTCGCAAGGTCTTCGCCAGTTTCTACAACGACAACGCGTTCACCGAGCGTCTGCGGCACGGGCTCTCGGAGGACGAGGTGGGCATGGCGCTGCTGGTCCACCATTCGTTTCCCGATGAGATCGAACAGGCCAATGGTGTCGCGGTGCTGGAGGTTGGCACCTATGGCATGACCGTCCAGTTCGTCACGCAAGACGGGGCGATGTCCGTAGCCAATCCAGATCCAGGACTGGTCCCGGAAGAAGTCACGGCGACAACGTCCGTGAGTTCGGATGAGGTCTACGTGCGTATCGGTCGATACTCGAATCTCATGCCCCTGGGCCAGACCGTCATGACCTGGCCTGGTGACTACAAAGACCTGACGCAGCTTTTGGTCCGGGCGGCGCGGCAGTTCGAGAAGGACACGGGTCGCAAGCCCCACCAACTCGACTTCGAGTACAAGAGGATCGCCCCCGAGGGCAAGCTGGTGGTCAAGCAGATCCGCGAGATTCCCGGTTCGTCCGACGCGGCTGCGGAACGCCGGTTCCTAGCGGGCGGTTCGGTCCAGCTTTCGGTGCTCCAAAGCGAGTACTCCGAGCCGCTGGCCCTCCATCGACTCAAATGCGACTGGGAACTCGAGAGCGGAAGCCACTGGTTGACATCTGAGGAATTCGACGCCTGCCTCTTCGATGGTGGGATGATGGAATACCAGGGTGAAGGACAGATCTGGACGACGTCCGGTTCGCCCGCGTCCTGGTCCGAGGCGCGTCACGATCTGGTGAGGTCGGAACCCGATCAAGATTTCGAGATGACGGACTCCTGGAGTTTCGACCATCTGGAGAATGTCCGCCGGTACACGCTCAGGACGTCGTTTGAAGACAACGGTCTGGTGCCCGACGAATGTCCGGTTCTGTTCCTCTCGGATCTGACGTATAGGCTGGCGGTGAAGTACGTCGAGCCCGTGCTTGCCTGGGACTGGAGCCAGGACGGTGCGGTGACGAGCACGACGATGGATGAGGTTCGCCTGGTCCCGGCGCTGCAGCCGGATCGCGACGATCTGTTGCAGAAACGCAAGATCGAGGCTGCCGGGATGACGATTGAGACCGCCTTCTACTGGCCTCCTCCTCCCACCGGACCCACCGCCGGCTATACCGCGCCGCTGGCGCGATGGGTCGAGACCACCGTGACGGGTCTGACCGCCGAACCGTTCACCGTGACCAGCCCCTATGCCCAGACGTATGGTGCGGGACATCACAATTTCTTCGAGCGGTTCCTTCTCGAGCCGCGACTGGAGCCCGAGTTGCCTCAGCACGTGCGCGATGAACTGCGAGCCAAGGGAGTCGATTTGATCTCGGCCAGCACGTTCTTTGGCGATTCCACCATCGAGACGTACGATCTGGTCGACATGGTGTTGCCACCGGAGGGCGTGGTCCCGGAACAACCGTAGAGGGAAGGGGAGCCTATTCCATGTTTCCCGGCGCGTGACGGTGGGCCAGAGCCCGCGCCATGTAGTCGTCCAGCAGTTCGATCTTGAACTCGCGGATCATCTCATCGACGCCGATCGTCTTGTCCTCGCTGGAGATCAGGACCGAGCCTAGGAATCCCGGGTCCTTGATCTTCACCTTCGGGCCGTACTTGGCGTTGAGCGCCCGCAGACGCGACCAGTTGTAATCCAGATGCGCCAGGCGGCAGTCGAGGTTCACATCGGCGACGACGAAGTCGAAGTAGTTCGTGTTGGACGCGACGATTTCGCCCAGTGGGTTGCGGATCTCGCAGGGCAGTCCGGCTATCGCGCCGACGAAGTGAGCCCGGCACGAGTAGGCCCAGTAGGACTGCATCAACCCGCCGTGGTACATGGACGAGAAGACAATCAGGTCGGGCTTGGCCTTGGCGTACTTGAGGCGCAACTCATCGAAGTTCAAATCGAAGCAGATGGCGCAGACCACGCGTCCGAAGTCGCACTCGAAGACCGGCGCCTCGCGTCCACATAGGATTCCCGCCTTCGTGGTCTCTTCGATGACGACGTGATTCTTGTTATACGCGCCCATGACCTTGCCCTGACGGTCGATCAGGACGCTGGAGTTGCGCCAGGTGCCGTCATCCATCTCACGGGCGGCCGAATAGACGATATAGCAGTGGTTCTCCTGGGCGACCTTGGCGAAGTCATCGCGCACCTGGTCCTTGCGCACGCGATAGTAGGCCAGTCGTTTCTCCAAACTGAGTCCGCCGGGCCGGTCGCACGCCTCGGGCACAACGATCAGGTCGGGTCGATCGGGCAGAACCTGGGCGAAGCGTCCCCGCCAGTGGGCGATGACGCGCTCGACGATTCTTTGAGGCTCCGTATCGGCGCCGACCGATAGCGGCCTGGGACCCAGCGTAGCGATCCGGGCGTAGCCGCGTGGTTTCTGTCGCTTTGTCTCTTCTCTCCGATCCGTGTCGTTGCCCAGGCAGAGCGTCGCCGGCAGGGCAAGAAGGCCAAGGAACAGGTACGAGATCAATCTGCTATGCAGTCTGGATTTCCGCATCATGGGGCTCCGTAGTAGAAGATGCTGTCAGGGTCTTCGATCGTCGATGGACGTTTGTGTCTCGATGGTGTTGTTTTTGAGTCGGACCGGGCCGACCTTCTCCTCGATCTGGATGCCGATGTTCCCGTCGCCCTGTTCCTGGGTGTCCCGGATTACATTGTCGGTGAAGACCAGGTTTCGGACCTCGCCCCGGATGCGGATTTCGGCGCTGCCGTTGTTCTCAATCACGTTTTGCTCGAACCGGTTGCGGTGCGGCGCCATGGGCAGGGTCTCGTTGCGGAAGAAGAGCCCATGTTGTTTGTTCTGTCGCAGGGTGTTGTGCCGGAAGAGGTTGTCCGAGTCCTTGTGCCCGATCGAAATACCGAACCGTTTGTTCTGCTCGAGGACATTGTTCTCGAAGAGGCCATACTTGACGCGCCAGCAGAGGAACAGCCCATCGGTGCCGTTGAATCGGGCGATGCAGTGGCGGATGACGGGCCGCTGCGAACCGCTGCCCGGGTGGAGACCCAGACCCGCATTTCGCTCGGAGATGCACTCGGTGATCGTGACGTCGTTGGACTGCTGGAAGCTGATCCCGTCCCCGTTGTAGCCGCGAATCATGCATCCCTGCATGACCGTGCCATGCGCGCGGTACAGAAAAATACCCGCGCCGCGACAGCCGTTCAGGGGGATGTTGTTGTCGCGGTTCCCCTCGATCGTCAGGTTCTCGAGGCGGACGCCCTCGGTGTCATACGCGCTGATTACGGGGAAGACGGTCGCGGCCTTGGCGTGGTTGTGCACCATGCAGTCAGCCATGAGCGGCTTATCGATCGAGAAGGTGTTGCCGTTCTGTCCCGTGATGCGGGCGACGCGCGTGTGGAAGCCGCCGGCGCGATCGTCCCAGATGGCTACTCCATAACCGACCGCGAAACCGGTCGGGTCGTCTACGGTGAACTGCTCTTCACCAAAGTCGCCATCGCAGGACAACGGCGCGACGATGCTGTCGGCCTTGCGGAGGATGGTCTTGCCTTTCTGCCCTCGCACCGTGACATGGGACCGCAGATGGAGCGAATCGTGCATGGTGTATTGCCCCGCGCCGATCTCGACGAGACCTCCGCCCAGGGCCGCGACATAGTCGACCGCCGCCTGCAGGGCCCGATTGTCCGTGCCGATCAAGTCTGCGTTCGCCTGGCCCACGGTGATGCGGGGTCTCTTGGACATTTCCGTGTGCATCGCGCCGGGCAGTTGCTCGCCTTGACGCAGCGACGCGCCAGTCGCATCGCTCAGAGGCGACAAGAGGATGGCCATCGCGATCGTTGCCAGGAAACTGAGTCGTGTCATGGTTGTGTCTCCCATCAGGATTCCGTCATCATCTGGCGACCCGCCCGGCAGGTCGCTGGAGACAGGGTACCACGCGTCTGTGGAACGGACAATACCGTTGACAGAATCATCGGGGTCCGCTAGGGTCTCGTTGCGTTGATCGAGGCCGCTGGAGGGGCCCGGCGCATGGATAGACGAGAGAAGTGTCGGCGAAAACTTCGAGAAGGGAGCACTCAGAATGAGATCGACGGTGCCTTTGGTTTGTATCTTGTCGGCCGCTTGTTTGTTGTCGGGTTCATCGCACGTCTGTGCTGCTGACGCCGCCGTGTTGAAGGCGGGTGTCGCCAAGGTGGACATCACGCCCGATCAGCCGGTGAAGATGTCCGGGTATGCCAGCCGCAAGGAGCTGTCTACGAGCGTTCACGATCCGCTGTCCGCTCGTGTGGTCGCCTTCGAGAAAGGGGGCCAGCGTCTGGTCCTGGTCTCGACCGACTTGATCGGCTTCTATGAAGGTACGGCCGAGCATTTTCGCCAGGCGATCTTGGCGGAGTTCGACCTTCAGCCGGCTGAGTTGTTTCTCAGCGCCATCCATACCCATTCAGCGCCGACCTTGGAGAGCAATGCGAAGAAGGGCCATCCCAACAACGTCGCTTATACGAAACAGTTGCAGTCGAAACTGATCGAGGCGGTCCGCGAGGCGCTGGAAGGCGCCGCGCCGGCTCGGATTGGCATGGGAGCAGGGTCGTCGCCTGTCGGTTGCAATCGTCGCCAGTTGAGGGTGCGTCAAAACGGGGAAAGCGACATCGTTCTCGGACGCCATCCATACGGCCCGACAGACAAGGAAGTGCTGGTGATGAAGGTTGCCAACTCCGAAGGACAGTTGCGGGCCGTGCTGTTCGACTACGCGACTCATGCGACGTCGCTGGGCCCCAAGAACTACGCGATCAGTGGCGATGTGCTTGGATTGGCCGAGCAGTTCGTTGAGAAGATTATGGGCTCGGGCGTCGTGGCGCCGGCTTTCGCGGGGGCTTCGGGTGACATCGACCCGTGGTTTCGCGTTCGTCCGGCCTTCGAGACAGAGTCCGGCTGGATACCCGAACCGGTTCTGCTGGGCACCTTCCTGGGAGAAGAGGTGGTGCATGTCACGCGCAGCGCCGAAGCGTCGAATCCTACCGGGTCGATCGGAACCTCCCTGGCCATCCTCGAATTGCCTGCCAAGCCTTCCGATGGCGGGTCGCGGACGAAGCCGTTTGCTGTGACAGTCGCGCGCGTGGGCGACGTCGCCTTCGTCGGCCTGGGCGGTGAGGTCCTGACGGAGATCGGTATGGCGATCAAGGCGGGGTCGCCCTGCAAGCACACGTTCGTCATCACGCACTGCAACGGCGCCGCCGGTTATCTGGCGCCGAAGGAATTGCACGTGGAGGGGGGGTACGAGGTGCGCAGCAGCGCGTTTGGCCCGCACGCGGCCGACCTGGTGGTCCGCGAGTCCCTCAGAATGTTGCACGATCTGTGATCGGCATTCGAGAGTGCTGCCTTTTTTGTCACGGAAGGCTGTACTCTTGCGCCGTTTCTGCTATGATGTGTCCCACTGAATCGGATGGGAAGGGCCGAACATTCTGTTGGAGCCAGGAGAAAGATGACGTCCAATGCACTGCCGAGTCCGTTACGAGGAATCATTCCACCGATGGTCACACCGTTGCGCGATCCGGATGCGCTGGATCTTGCCGGTCTGGAACGGTTGATCGAACACATTCTAGCCGGCGGTGTTCACGGCTTGTTCATTCTGGGCACGACCGGCGAGGCGCCGAGTCTGAGCCATCGCTTGCGGCACGAATTCGTCGAGCGGGTCTGTACGCAGGTCAATGGGCGTGTCCCGGTTCTGGTGGGCATCACCGATACGTCGTTCGTTGAGTCCTTGAACCTCGCGCAGCGGGCGGCCGACGTCGGCGCCGATGCCCTGGTGCTTGCTTCCCCGTACTATTTCCTGGCCGGGCAGCCCGAGCTACTGGAGTACCTTCAGCATTTGGTGCCCCAGGTGTCACTGCCTGTACTGCTGTACAACATGCCGAACCGGCCGAATTCCGTGTTCGAGCCCGACATCGTCAAGGCCGCGGCGGAGATACCGGGTGTGGTCGGCCTCAAGGATAGTTCCACGAACATGATGTACTTCCGGCTCTTGCAGTCGGTGATGGAGGATCGCCCCGAATTCTCACTGCTGGTGGGGCCCGAGACGCTCCTGGCTGAAACGGTTCTGCTGGGTGGTCACGGCGGGGTCTGCGGCGGGGCCAACGTGTTGCCCCGCTTGTACGTCGATCTGTACGAAGCGGCGGCGGCGAAGGACCTGCCGACCGTCGAGAGGCTGCACCGCCAGGTTGTGCGGATCAACGCGACGCTGTACCGCGTGGGTCGGTTCTCGTCGAGTTTTCTCAAGGGCATCAAGTGTGCCCTGTCCTGTCTGGATATCTGCAGTGACTTCGTCGCCGAGCCGTTCCACCGGTTCCGCGAACCGGAGCGCGAGATTGTGCGTCGCTACGTTGCCGAGCTTGGGATCACCAAGGATGGATTAGCTGATCTAAAATAGGGGAGACGCCATGGAGGGGAGCCTCAGCGCACTCGATATCGGCATTCTGTTTCTCTACTGTCTGGTCCTCGTGGCTCTGGGCCTTTACTACCGCACCAAGTGCCGCACCGCTCAGCAGTTCATGGTCGCCGACCGTTCCATCCCCGCCTGGGCGGCGGGCCTGGCGGTGATGAGCGCCTATACCAGCAGCATTTCCTATATCGCCACGCCGGGCAAGGCCTTCGACTCCAATTGGCACCCGTTCATCTTCTCGCTGTGCATCGTTCCCGTGGCGTGGGCGGTCTGCAAGTACGCCATCCCGTATTATCGCAAGATGCAGTTGGTCTCCGCCTATTCGTTCCTCGAAGATCGGCTCGGCGCCTGGGGCCGCAGCTACGCGGCTTTCTCGTTCCTCCTGTTCATGGTTGGCCGCATGGCGATGATTCTCTACCTGGTCAGCCTGCTGATCAATGCGTTCGTGCCCTGGCATATCGGGATCATCATCGTTGTCATCGGCGTCATTACAATCGTCTACACATTGCTCGGCGGCATGGAGGCGGTTATCTGGACCGACGTCATGCAGTCGATTGTGATGATTGTCGGCGTGGTCTTCTGCGCGGTCAGCCTGTCCTCAGACATTTTCTCCGGTTCCGAGCCGCTGATCCAAAACGCTTTTGACGCCGACAAATTCAGTCTGGGCAGTCTGAAGCTCTCGCTCTCCTCCCGCACGCTCTGGGTGATGGTCATCTACGGGATCACCGAGAATCTGCGCAACCTGCTGGCCGATCAGAACTACGTCCAGAAATATTCTGCCGTGCCCACCGAACGCGAGGCGAAGCGCTCGGTCTGGATCGCCATGGCGATCTACATTCCCCTGACGGCGATCTTCCTCTATATCGGCACCGCGCTGTTCGCCTTCTACTCGGGCGCCGAGAATGCCTTGGGCGAGACGGTGACCAAGGGCGATCAGGTCTTTCCCTACTTCATTGCCACGCAGTTGCCGACCGGGCTCAAGGGGCTCATTCTGGCCGCCATTGTCGCCGCGGCGATGAGTACGGTGGACTCGGCGTTGAATTGCTCGGCCACCGTGCTCCTGATCGACTTCGCCAAGCGGTATTTCAAGCCGGACATGGGCGATCGAGCGAGTCTGATGTTCCTTCGTCTAATGACGGTCGTCTGGGGCATTCTAGGGATCGCTTTCGCACTGCTGATGATCCGAGCCAAGAACGCGCTCGATCTGTGGTGGCAGATCTCCGGCATCTTTGGCGGCGGTATCCTCGGCCTGTTCGTCCTGGCGCTGCTGCGCATTCGTGTCACGCTCTGGCAAGGCCTCGTCTCGATCGCCCTCAGCATCGTCGCGATCAGTTGGGGCACCTTCGCCCGCGAACTGCCGGCCGATTGGGCCTGGGCGCAGTGCAACTTCGACAAGATCATTATCGGCGCCGTCGGCACGGCCACGCTCATGCTCACGGGCCTGCTCTTCGGCCTGTTGAATCGCACTCGCAGGGTGGGTCCTTGACCCACGCGGTGGTTAGGGCAGTTCAACCAGTAGATCTTTCATGGCTTTCGTCACCGCTGCTTGATAGTGGTTGGCGTCCCGCACGTGGAAGATGAAGCGGCGGGTCGAACTGGGGTCGGGCGTCCACTCGTTTCCGCCGGGGCCCATGTGGGTGATCTTGATCGGATCGAACGAATAGACCGTCCCTTCGGTTGCCGTTTTGAGTCTGGGCGTGGTTCCATCGGCTGCGACGCCATAACCGGCGGCGTGGAAGAAGCCGGCGGTACACCACATGTGCCGGTCTTGGGTCCCGACGTCCGCCAGCAGCGCCTTGTCCGGCTTGCCTTCGAGGCAGCGCAGCCAGTGTTGGTCGGTTTTGCGGGCGAACATGTACGCGAAGTAGATCCGGACCTTCTCGGAAAGATGGGGGAGAATGTCACTCTGACGAAAGCGGTAGTGCGTGCCGAACTCGGGCGCGCCGGGGTTCTTCTTGGTCTCCAGGCTCTCGAAGCAGGGCATCCAACACACCGGACAGGGCAAATCGAAGATGGCTTCGTAGGCCGGCTTGTCCAGGGTGACATTGTATTCGAGTCTGGCGTTATCGGCTTTCTTGGACGCCCCGCAGCCGGCGTTGAGATAGACGCCCGCACATTTCTCGGCAAACAGTTTCGGCGCCTTCTTGCCCGCGACGGCGATGCTTCGACTGTCCCCAATGACGTTGATCACCACGGGGCGATCGGATTCGCGCAAGAGATCCAGCACCATTTCGATGCCCTGATGGTCGCCGGCCGATGCATAGGGCTGCGCATCGTCGCGGGACTTCATCGGGTAGGGCGTCCCCACCGCGACGGGGACCGCCAGGGCCGTGATGCGATTCATCTGCGCCACGGCGGCGATGTCAGGATTGCGGTCCTTCCGCTGGGCCGGCGGGTAATCGATCAGGACGCCCAAGAGGTCGATGTCACCCCGGTAGGCCAGGGCGTAGATGCAGGCCAGGTCCCAGTGGTCGTCGGGATCGATGTGAGGGCGATGCAGATCCGTGACGTGGATGACCGGTACGGGCGCCGCCTTCCGGCCGGCCCGCGTCGAGACCGAGGGCAACAGCAGGGACAGAGCGACGAACGCCATCAGGACCCATTTCATATCTTGACTGCTGCGATTCACTGCGTACCTCCCTTGTCTATCTGTCGCCAACTAGAATCGAATCCGTCCCGGGACGCCGTCACCTCGACTTGACTTGCGCGATGGTCGCAGCGACTGCCGGCTTCAGTTCCTCCGGCTTCAGCATCGCGATCTGCCCGCCCAGGAACAGGACGGCGCTGCGCCCCTCGTGTACGGGGGCGGGCTCGTACACCAGTACATTGGAAGGCGGCATGTCTCCCGTTTGGCCCGGGATGTAGACGTACGGCGGGGCGTTCGGCTCGTCGCAGCGGAACAGACGACCGTAGCCGCAGTATTCCACCAGTCGCTCCTGCGAGCCGGGGAACTCGTCGTTGCTCATCGCGTACATCTGGATGCTCTGGTAGATCGACCGCATGTTGGTCTGGCACTTCAGAGCCGACGCTTGGTGGCTCGTGTCGATCATCGCGGTGGTGTATTGCTCGCCCGCGTCGCCGACCTGCTTGAAGACCCACCAGATCCCCATCGCCAGCAGCCCGAAGAAAATTACGCCCGTCAGCACGTTGACAATCGTGCCGCCTCGCCTGCGCCGGTCGGTTCGCCGCGTCGATCTCGAATGGTGCGCCATTGCATCGCCTTTCACTGCCTCGATCATCGTTTTGTTCCATCCTACGACGCCCCCGCTCCATCGTCAATTGCCCCACCCCAATTGGCTCTGAATTGGGTTTGTTTGGGTTTGTTTTTCTCGGCAAATCCTCATTCTTTGCCCAAAAACCACGACAATTGGCTTTGTTTCGCATAATAAGGGTACAGGGTAGCGTGTCGTTCCCTCCGAGGGGCGAATTGGGTTCGTTTGGGTTCGTCTTGCGCAAAAAGGGGGGCGCTGTCCGGACCTGTCGCGCCGCCCGGCGGCAATCCCGCTGCATCGGCGCCATACGCATCCCCGCAGCCCAGCCCCACCGGTCGGATTGACGATTTACTATTTGTAATTTAGCACTCATACTTGTTGAGTATATTACAAACCCCAAGGCCCGGCGTCAAGAAAAATCCTGCCGAAATAACCGTCGGGGCTTTTCGCCCGTGCTTGCCCTCTCGCTCGGCCAAGCACCCGCCCACCAGGATAGCCAAATTCCGTCGATACGCCTCTGCGATTGCCCGGCAAAAAAACACGATTGACGCAACCCCGGCCTGGCGATAGCCTACATCCAGACGTGTACGGGGAAGCTATGATCGGAGAGGCTTCGGCAACTTGGCCAGAAGTCTCAATGTTGCGATCGACGGCGCCGGACGATTCCCGTGGCTCGAAAAGGAGAGAAGAAACTAGTGCTCCGTTACCCCTGAAATGATGGCTATATTTGGGTCTTCTTGCCGATAAGACAGGTGTACTGAGGTAAGGAGACCCACTATGAAGAAGTATGTCGTCACATTGACCG
>Ga0208279_1001106_pt1 | contig 16009 bp, 12 predicted proteins | sample AntAceMetag02UKM_FD_184766 | JGI IMG/M metagenome (GOLD analysis project Ga0208279, IMG submission 184766) | Saline lake microbial communities from Ace Lake, Antarctica - Antarctic Ace Lake Metagenome 02UKM (SPAdes) (version 2) | ecosystem: Environmental > Aquatic > Non-marine Saline and... | reverse complement strand
CACTTTTTTGAATTCTGATATTGCTGCCCCAATATTATTATTTGAAGCATCAAATCGTCCTTTAAGAAGATGATACTCTAGTTGATAAGCAAATAGCCCACTGTTATTTTCTTCAAATGCGTTTAAGGCGGTCTCAAATTTATCAAAATACCCTCCATTAATAAGCAGATGAGCTTTCACAAGATTTATATCAGGAAAATAATCCAGACTTGCATCATAAAGAGCTTCACGGTCACGTTCTTGGATGTTTTTACCTTCATTACGTACAATTTCACAATACTTTAAATATTCCAGACTGTCGTTATTTATCAAATAGTAGAGAGCCAGTTTATAATTCATTTCTTTCAAATATCCTTTTTTCTTAAGGCCTTTTAAATATTTTGACAAATAATACTCGGCATTGCTATCAAGTTTTTGCAAGAGTACCTTACCCATCATGTAGTTGTAAATATTATCTCCAAACGAATGTTCACTAATATCAATTTGCTGTAGGGTTCTTAGTGCTTCTTCATTTTTCTCTATTCTGTATGCAATATTTGCCCTAAAATAACTATGTAAAAATGTTTGAGAAATACAACTGTCGAGTGAGTTGGAAAAAGTATAAACCAATTCTGGTGTTTTGTTAAGTTTTGCTGATAGAATTATATAAAGTGCTGATTCAGCATTTATTCCACGTATATTTTTTTGTGCTTCGTAATTATCATAGAGTACATTGAAGCCATAATCCAAATCAGAGGAAATGCCAAAGAAAGATGCAGCCCATTTAACAAATGGCGGCAGATTTGATATAGCAATATTGAAAAACCCATCCATTTTAAGACTGGGTCTAAAATCAGGAAATATTTTCAGGTTATGATATACGTTTTTGTATGCAGAATACGCTTTTCTTAATCCGCTAAAATTTGATCCGTTAATAATGTTAAATATCCCGACTTGTAATTCCATTTCAGAATAACAAGCCAGGTAATAAGGCGAGTCCTCATCCTTATCATCCATTATCTCCCTCTTTTTGTAGTAATTCTCAACAAATGCTTCGTACTCTGCTTCGCTTGAGTTTATTAATAACTTATATGCATCACAAGTTTGGTCAAGATAGTAGGCATAATAGTTTTCCGGGTTAATAATAATTTCTTCAGCCAGTAGTTCTTTTGCCTTATCAATTTCCAGATCCATCAATAACATCCATGCATTTTTGCAATTCTCATTAACATTATAGTTTGCATGAACATTTTGACTTAAACTAAAAATTATTACTGCAACTAAAATAATTCTTATCATTTGAAAACCCTTTGAATTAAGGGCAAAAATAGAATATTATATCAATAATCAAAACAGTTTTGGACACCTGCCCGTCCGGCAGGTGAGTTTGGAAATTGTTGTTTGGAATTTATAAAGAAGACAAATCACTAATTTTTGTGATTGACTTGAGTTTATCTACAATCACTAATTTTGTTCTACCAGTAGCTAATCAAATTATTCACTCTGATCAGCAAACTCGAAATGCTTTTAAAAATCTTATACTAAACAGGTTGTACAATTGCAGGTATCAGCGATTGATTTTTAATTTTTAATTTTAGAGTATTTAGAGCTACTAAACTTTCATTAAGGTCATCGGCAATTGCAGATTTTGTATCCTCAAATTTATCCTTTAGTTCACCAAATAATTCTGAATAATATCTAATACCTTCTTTTAGATTATTAGCAAATGTTTCCAGGTATTTTTCTTGTTTATCAGTCATAGATGGCTTCGATTCTTCAATTTTATTTTTAAGATAATCGATATACATTTTCAGCTCTTTCATAAACATATTTGGTCGATCATCTCTCGACATAACATTTGATCTTCCATAAATATGATCAACCATATTTTTCAGGCTTGTAATTTTCGAAAAATAAGCCATATTTGGTCCCGGGCATACTGAAACCCCTTCGCCTTCAACTTTTGTGTCAATTTTATTCACTAGCAGGGCAGACGTTCCTAAACCAACACAAAGACAAGATTTTTCAACTATCTTTTCGAACATGCTTCTGTATGTTTCTTCTGGCAATCCTTCGTTTTCTAATTCTTTGATTTTCATACGTTGATACTGATGTGATGCTGTACAAACGCTTCTTTTTGCAAACTCACTATTTGACACAAGATATCTTTTTGGGCATAAACTCCCGGGCTTTCCTTTTTCAACTAATGATAATTTTTCAATATCCTTAGTGTTACCTCTTAGGCTATTAAAAGGAACTCCCAAAGGAGATATGTTACTTAAGTATAAATTCTCTTCTTTTGCCTCAGCCAGCTCATTAAGCGTATAATCATCAACATTAGTAGCTTCAGGCACTAATAAAAATGGAGTTCCCCAGCCAACGGCATCAACTTCATATTCATCCATCAAGAATTGATGTTCTTCGGTTGTGCCAACTCCGCCTTGAGCTGTAATCTTAAATTTCATCTCCTCTTTTGGAATAGTGATGTTTTTTGAAGTAAGTGCTTTCATTAAAACTTCATTAGCTAAGCTACTTAGTTGTTGCCTGTTTTCTTTAAATTCAGCTAATATTGGTCCCAACAGCTGACCCTCAGTGGCAAATGCGTGACCACCACAGTTTAATCCTGATTCTATTCTGTATTCTGATACCCACAACCCTTTTTTGGCAAAAAATCTACCCTGTATTAAGGCTGACCTGTAGTCACTTACTTTAAGAATAATTTTCTTTTTAATTTGTCCGTTTTTATCAGGGTAAAAGTCGGGAAAGTTCTCCATGTAGCTATATAATCTAGGACTCATTCCTGCAGAAATTACGACGGATGAACTTAAATTGCTATTTGCAAATCCTCTTATTGCGGCATGGGCATCATTATATTCTATAGGTAGTTTTTCGCCTCTTTTGTAGTTGTCCTTATCAATTTTGGTCATTATATTCACATCAATACTTCCCATTGACAGGTTCTCTTTTAACCAATGTTTTATTTCATCAATATTGAAATATTTTTCAGTTAAGCTATTAAATTCTTGTTTTAATGATGATGTATCGGGGAGCATATGAAAATAGTCCTTTATGCTTTGCCCTTTTTCGATGGTAGCATTCTTCAGCTCTTCAAACTTTTTTTCTGCCTGACTATTTATCAGATTTAAATAAGATGTAATTCTCTTCGCTCTGAAATCATCAATTTTTTCATTTATCTCATTGTATTGGAGTTCAAATTTCTCGCTGTACATTTTTCTTAACTTTTCAAGAAGTTTGTCATCAACTAATGAAATTACAGAATCTATTCCAAATTGAGAAACTTTTAAGGGAGTATCAATGGTAAATCCAATTCCCATTACGGGAATATGAAATGAATGTGTTTTGCTCATATTTCTATAATTATGAACTAAACATCAAGTTATCAGCTATTTATCGTAAAGATATAATTGCCAATAAAACAAGATGTATTAATTCTTCTCTATTGTTTCTAATAGTTCTTGACAAAGATAAGGGAATACTAACTAATAGATGTTAAAACACCTTAATTTAACAGAGGTTTAAGATTCTCAGAAATATTATAAGTCTTGGATATATTTGACTTAACAAAAGTGTAATAGTAGTGTTAATGATAAAACACTAAAAAGGAGTATAGCTACCGGTATAACACTCTATTCCTGATTTGCTAAATGTGCTTGCAATTTGCTCCATTTCAACAATTGATGGGGTAATGTTTATATCCATAGGATAACTACGACCTAATAATGGATATTTCTCCCTTCCGAGGTGGTGCAGTGGAAGTAAATTAACTTCTGTTATGTTGTTTTTTTTGAAGAAGTGAATATAACTTTCCAGAATTTCGTTAGTATTGTTAAAACCCGGTATTACCGGAATTCTAATAATTAGTCTTCCTTTAAATTCTTTTGATAACCGTGTTGCATTGACCATAATTAGTTCATTTCCTGTACCGGTTGCATCCTTATGCTTCAGCTTATCAGGATTTTTTAAATCGATGAAAATCCAATCCAGATATGGCATTACCCTCTCAAAGTAACTCCACGGAATATTGCCGCAAGTTTCAATAGCTGTATGGATGTATGAATCGTAACACCTTTTGAGTAGTTCTTCCACGAAATCGATTTGTAGTAATGGTTCACCTCCCGATAAAGTTATACCACCATCCTGTCCCCAAAACTGCCTGTCGCGAACTATGATTTTCATAAGCTCTTCAACGCTCATTTCTTTTGCGCTTATACTTAATGCTTTGGTATAACAATTTTTTATACAGGCATAATCATTGCAGTCTTTACAAAAATTGCGATTAATCAAAAGCTGGTTGTTGTTTATTTCAATGGCATCAAACGAACAATCTGTTACACAGTTACCATCTAACCGGCATTTTTCGCTATTGTACAATAAAACAGGACTATTGCTAATTCCTTCGGGGTTAGAACACCAATTACAATTAAGCGTACATCCCTGCATAAAAACAAGAGTACGACAGCCTGGACCATCATGAACGCTTAGTCCTTGTATATCAAAAATATATGCTTTTAAATCCACTTTAGCTCCACTGAAAATCGGTACATGTTAAAGCGTTCATTCGCGGATAGGCATCATATTTTTGCATACAAGTTCCCATATTGTCAGTTGTTAATTTAAAATGAGAACAATTGGCACACATTTTAGCTTTTTCGAAGTGCTCGCATGCTTCATCATCAGCGGTGATATTGGTTTTATCCCTTTTGCAGAGCCCTTTGAAAGCATCTATGGTAAGATAATATTTACAATCGTAATGTTTCATTTGTAATTGACTATTGATAATTGATTAATGATTATTTGATATTGATTATTGAAAATTGATTAATGACTAATAACTAATAATTAATAACTATATCTCCTCATACTCTGTTCTTGCGATTACTTCATCCTGTATTTGTTTACCAAGTTCAACCCAATATTGCGTAAAACCGGCTACTCTCACCATAAGTCCACGGTATTTATCCGGATTATTTTGTGCATCCTTTAGCATTCGTGAATCAACAATATTAAACTGTGCATGAAATGCACCTTTTCTAAGGTATGCCTTAATCATCTCAAGGAATTTTTTTGAACCCTCACGGCCTTTAACAACAGAAGGATGGATTTTCATATTCAATTGCGAATTCTGCGAAAGCGAATGATTGTAACATGTAGCAGAATTAAATAGGGCATAAGGCCCATTTTTATCTGTTCCGGGATAAGCAGAAACAGAACCATCAGAAAATGTTGTTCCGCTCAAACGGCCATCTGGTGTTGCCAGAGTTACTGCACCCAATGGTGCGTGAGTTGAAACGGAAATCTGACAAGGGTAAAGAGGCTCGTCGTATAGTGATTTATAATTCGAACACATCTGTGCAAACCATATCTGCCATTCGCGAAAAATATTATCAACATACTTATCATCGTTGCCATATTTTGGTGCATCAAGGCATTGGGTATGAATCTTCAGCCAATTTTCATATTTTTCAGTTTGTTTTTGTTCAATAAGGCTAAATGATCCAGTTTCCTGAGCTGTGAAATATCCGAAATTAGCATCTATTGCATCCTTAAGTTTTTTAATGGAGAAATTTTTCTCTTCATAAACATTCTTTTTAAGTGACGCTAATGAATTGGCAAGCGTAACACCACCGGAGACTTCCACATTAAAAGTTCGATTATATCGACAGCCTTTGTGACTTATATCCTTCCCTGTTTCAAGGCAATCGGGTTTCAACATGCTATTTACTATTGATGGTGAAATTTTACCCCATAGATCGTGTTGTATATTGTTTGTAAGTGTTAACACTTCTACAGTAAGGCTGAAATACTCTTTAAATGTTTCCCAAAGTTCTTCATAAGTTTCTAGCTTTTTACCGTGGGCGGGATAAACTCGTCTTCCTGTTCGGTGATCCAGCCCATCATACAGTACAGCCTCCAGAACTTTTGGTACTGAGATAAAATGCACGCCTACACTTGTGGCGGGGGCAGAACCTCCTGGTATATGGTGAGTTTCTCCATTAAACTCAAGTGGCATCCAGCTTCCGGCAGATGTTTCTAAACATCCGCCTATTGCCCAGGCTCTAGCTTCCTCGAGTTCTATGCCCTCATGCTTAAAATTCTCAAGAATAAATTCCATTGCAACCCTATTGTTAACCCATGCCGGATAACCAGTTCCTACTTTTGTTGTTTCTACTCCTTTAAGCAAAAAGTCTTCTGGTAGTTTTTCATCAAAAAGTAATGTTAATGTTGGTTGTGGTGTGTCACATGTTTGTGACGATTCCATTATCAGTATTTCAAGATCGTTGGCAGCACTTTCCCCATCTTTTGTGAGACCTCCCAAACAAAGGTTATTAAAAGTATTGCCACTTAGTACACCACCCACAACACCCATTGACGCAAAGCAATCAATTTCGGTAAACTTCATGCGCATGGCTTCAAGAAGTTCAAGTGTTTGCTCCTTATTAATTTTTCCTTCGTCCATATCTTTTTTCCAGTATGGATACAGAACTTGCCCCAATCTTCCCGGCGAAAGACCCGAGATTGCATCTTCATTTAGTACTGCAATATGAAAAGTCCAAACCATCTGCATAGCGTCACGGAAATCACGTGGAGGGTTTTCAGCCAGCCATTGGAGGCGCTCAGCAATATCTAGATATTCGTTTAGCTGGTCATTATCTTGCTCAAGGCTTGCCATAAATTTAGCTTCTTCAGCATAGTTACGAATCCATTTTTGGATTCCCAACATTACCGTTTCCACAGATTTATAGAAATATATTCTGTCCATATCCGGGAAACCGGCAGAACCATTAAGCTTTTCATTACAAATTTCAATTATGCCTTTTATTCCATATTGAAGAGGGTAGTAATAATTCATTACTTCGCGGCCCTGTGGCAGTGTATAACCCGAGTCGAACATACAAATAACGGCTCGCATAATTTCTTCCTTAGTGTTATAGCCCGGAACCATCTTCTCGTATTTATGGCCAACATCATCAACAGATTTGTTATGCCATTTTTTAGCTATATTCAGAAGCATGGGCATTTCCTCTTTACGCATGCCAAACTTACCGGCAATGGACATTACATTACCAATACTTTTGGTAACATTTCCACCACCCTGACCCATGGTGGTAACCTCATCAGAACTAACTTTACCTGCTTCAAGTGCCTCTTTATACATTTCGTCTTCCTTTGCCAGAAAAAACGCTTCAGATAACCAAGGCATTGGGTATGACCCCCTTAAGTAATTTGCCTTTCCCATAACCAGTAATTCTCCCGGGAAAATAGATGGTGTAAGGTGCTCAAAACCTGCTCTTAGAGCTTCTGCTCGTCTAACTATGGGCACCTCGCCTTCAAGGCCTTCCCATTTGCGAGTGTACCAATATGGAAATTCAACAGAAGCTGATGACTTTGTATCGAAATATCTATTTCTTATTTTTTCAACTCGTGGTGTAGGTTTCTTATTTATTTCTCTTGAAAGAACATTTCCTTTGGGGGCTTGTCCATAATAGTTTGTGGCAGAACATTGGAGAAATTCAACAGGTTGAGGCATTGCTTAAAAGTTTATTAATATTAGATCGAGCTTTTAGAAGGCTAAAAGTATAAAAAATATTAAAACTATAGATTATAAATTAACTATAAAACGATTATTATGTTGATTTACTAATTTCCATATCATTATCGATAGATCGTAAATGCAAATCCATTTGAGGGAATGGTATTGATATACCTTCTTGCTGTGATATATCATGAATTTCAAACATTACTTCACTTCGGATACGAACTCATTAACTGGAGTTTGAAGTTCAGAAAAGCATCCTGAAATCAATAGAGTTTTTTCCCAAGGCATTAAAAAAAACTATTGGTTCAGTGTCAGCAATAATAATAATTTTTTCCTTAGTCAAAATTGTTAGCTCATACATATTTTCTATTTTTGCCCATCATTTTTAATGCCAACTATATGAATTATTTAATTCCCAAAACCAAATACCAATTAATATCGGTTGCAACCGGAAAAATATTCGAGGATGCAGGATGGGTACTTGAGGCTCCGGGAGAATCTCACCCGGGATTAGTTCGAGCAATTTATGAAAAGAAACAATTGGAACTTAAAGATGACTCATTTGGTAACTACAAATTTGCTGATTGGTTGCCAATACATAAAACTCTAAAGGGTTCCTTTGCACCAGTTACATTTAAAAGTGAAGGGCTTGCTACTAGGTTGGAGCTTTCTAATTTATATATTACTTTTAGTGGTTATTGGCCTGAGCGTGGTATTAAAATGAGAACCTGTTCTTTTAAAGAAACCGAATCATATTCTGTTTGTGCCCGTTTAGATAGTAATGAAAAGAAAATACTAGTGGTAGCTTCGGCAGGAAATACAGCTCGTGCTTTTGCACAGGTTTGTTCCGATAATAATATCCCTTTGCTGCTATGCGTACCTGAAGACAACCTTGATGCACTTTGGTTTGATGCCCCTCTTAACGATTGTGTAAAGCTAATATCCAGTAAAACCGGTGGTGATTATTTTGATGCAATTCACCTTTCAAACATTGCAGCCGAATTAGACATGTATATAGCAGAAGGAGGCGCAAAGAATGTAGCAAGGCGTGATGGAATGGGTACAACTATGCTTTCTGCTACAACCACGATTGGTGAAATCCCCGAATACTATTTTCAGGCAGTTGGAAGCGGAACAGGTGCCATTGCTGCATGGGAAGCAAATTTGAGGCTAATTGAAGACGGCCGTTTTGGAAATCGTAAGACAAAACTCATGGTTTCACAAAATATCCCCTTCCATCCCATACATGATGCATGGAAAGCAGATTCAAGAGCATTATTACCTTTTGATGATGGAGAGGCTCGAAAACAGGTTGAAATTATTGACGCTAAAGTACTCTCAAACAGAAAACCACCATATTCGCTGGCAGGAGGATTGTATGATGCTTTGAAAGATGCTGGAGGTGATGTTCTCCTGGCTACAAATGAAGAAGCCAAAATTGCCGGTGATATGTTTTTAGAAACAGAAGGTATTGACATTCATCCGGCTGCAGCCATCGCAACAGCAACATTAATAAATGCTGTTAAAAATAATGTGGTTAGTAGGGACAGTATTATTATGCTTAACATTACAGGTGGAGGTGAAAATAGATTTAAGGAAGACAACGTATTACACTATTTGAAACCCATCCTTTATTTTGATGTTGATCCGGATGAGAATGATGTTAAAGAAGAGTTGAGCAAATTAAGTTGGTAGTTTAGTCTGCTTCTCCTTAAACAATTCCAACCATTGATCAGCCATTGCAAGAGGAAGTAGCATCGACCTGATAGGGTGTGCAAAAATTTCTTTTGAAGTAGGTAATAATGATATCATAGTAGGCAGTGAACTAAATGCCAATCCTATTGCCTGATAATATTGCCCAAACCCTACTTTCATTAAAAAACTTCTTACTTTTTTGTTTCTTAACTCCACGCTCATTGATGTAAACGCTACAACTATAAATAATGCTCTCAGCATCATTTCGCTGCCCTTGTAAAAACCCTCCATATTAAACCAGCTAGAGTTATTATCCGTTTTCCAGAATAAAGCCGATAGCAAAACAATAACAACAAGCTGTGACCAAAATATTGGCTTTCGTAATCGGCGTAAAGCATATCTGTATTTGATTCCAAATATTAGTATATAAATTATAATGGTTGATAGACCAAAAATCAAATCTTCAAAATTTAGTAAAAACAATCCAAGAGGTATCGCTATTAAGTGAATAATTAGTAATGTTATTGACGTGGTTTGGTTTTCTTTAATTTCAAAAAAGTCATCTTTTCTATTCAGTCTTTTACTGGGAATAATACTTTCAGATGAAGATGCCATAGCTATTGCTTTTTTGCCGACATAATAACCTATTATTGCTGCTGCTGTACCAAGTATTACATAGGCAAATAGTAATATACCAAGAACATCTGTTGGAGCAGTTTCACCTATTTTTATCTGTTTTAAGGCAAAATTTATAATATTTAAATATACTTTAATCAAATCGAATCCATAAAGAATCAGCAGACTTACTATTTTATGAAATAGTGCACTTGATACACTTAATATTCCTGCAATTATATATCCAAAGAGATTATTTCCTATAATTAAAATAACTAATTCAATTAGTATTGCTTCAAGCATGATCCCCGTCATAGGGCCAATAATAATAGCTGATGGGGATACTGATTTCATGATTGCAGTTATCAAACCAGCCCTAATTATAAGCCCCTTTTGAGGCCATAATTGATAATAACCTAACAGCAAAACGGTACCAGCAAAAGCAAGTGTTGTACCTGCCATTGGCAAGCGTGTATTATGCAAAAAGCTGCCTATAATTATTTCTAATGATGCCCATAGTCCACCAATAACAGCTGCTTTAAGCCATATATCATTATTTTTTATGCTGTTTTGTTTCTTGTATTCTAACATAAAAGCAGGTCGTCGGGCGTGTTAAGGTTTATGAAAAGTTTATTTGAAAAACCATAAATAGAGTCTACATTTATTTTCTTAAACTTTACTTTATTTAAAAAGTTCATCAACTTATAGTCTTTCTTTTTTATTGATATTTCAAGTAGGTTAACAATATCAGATGAATAATAAGCAGCTAGTGGTTCGATTAATGAATTGCTGTGTTCGGGAACAACAATTTCATAATTGTCCGAATTATCCAATATAAACTCTAACAATGGAGTATTTAAAAATGGTGTATCGCATGAAATAATAAGGTTATGTTTGGTTACCGATTTCTTCAAACTACTATATATCCCTCCAATGGGGCCAATGCCTTCGTACTTGTCAATAGTAACCTGATAACCAAACTTTTGATAATCTTCAATATTATTACTACTAATTAATATTGTGCCACACAATGGTAATAAGGCATCAATAGCATATGAAATGAGAGGCTTTCCCTTGAATTCACACAAACCTTTATCCTTTCCCATCCGGTTACTTTCTCCTCCTGCAAGTATAATACCGGTTACTTCATGCTTATTCATATGGCTTTGCTACTATACAATTGGAAATTATTTATGTTTGGTATCCTCTATTAATTATAAAATGTATGAATATTTAAATGTTTTTCAATTCTTGAGCCTGTAACTATAAAGAATTTGCAAATATATAAGGTTAATAACCATAAAATTATATAACTATTTTTGCATTTAAGCATTCACTCATTTAATCATTTCTTACTTCTATAATAAAACTATTAGCAAAACTAACAATGAAAGTATAACCCAGGTATATCTGAATTTATCGCGGTTGACGATAAGTAATATCATCCATTAACGACTGGACCTTGTATTTCATTTCTGTAAGTTCAAGTGCAACTAAATTGCCATAACCTGCCTTGCCAGTATAATAAACTCCATTATCAAGATCAATAAATTTATAATCCGGACTGGTTAATGAGAGTTCTATAAATTCAAGATTTACAGGAACATGACCGTGAATTACCTTCTTGTTATTGATTTTTTCAATATCAACTTGAAAGTCTCTTATCCATATCATTGCACGTTTATCTTTAAATGGATCATCCTCCTTAAAATTAAGCCCGGCATGAACTATAATAAAATCATCAACTTGAGTGTAATAATCCAAATTTCTCATCCATTCGATATATTTCTTAGGAATTTCTTTGGGCCATTCAATATTAAAACTATCCAGAGCTTGTATTCCACCATATAATTCCCATTCTTGCTGAATCCTGGTTTTCCTTCTAAATCCCAAAAATCCTTTGTTTTTAACATCTTCATCATATGCTCTAACACAATAATCTTCATGGTTTCCCATTAATGCAGTAATATTAAAATCGTTTTTCTGCATATCCATAATATAATCTATAACACCTTGGCTATCTGGGCCACGATCAATGTAATCACCCAAAAAAATCAAATGATCATTTTTGTTAGGTTTAATTTGTGTTTCGATTAGGGTTTTTAATGTTAAAACACAGCCGTGTATGTCGGGGATAACCCACTTTTTTATCATTTAGAAGATGTATTTAGTACCAATTAAAACTATAAATCGTAATCCTAATAAAACAACCTCACTGTCATCCTGAGCAAAGCGAAGGATCTCTAATTAACAGTATGAGATTCTTCGCTTTGCTCAGAATGACAATACCTTCAAAACCTTGTTAAACTTTTAACCACTGTTGTTACTTACCTTTAGCCTGATTAGCAACCTGCTCCATGAGTTTTTTCACTTCTTCTGGATCACCAAGAAAGTAATCTTTTACGAAATTAAGGTCATCATCAAACTCAAAAACATAAGGGACACCTGTTGGTATATTAAATTTTAAAATTTCTTCACGGCTCATGTTTTTAATATGCATAACTAAAGCTCTTAAACTATTACCATGTGCTGTAATTAGCAAGTCATCACTCTCAAGCAAAATAGGTTTTATTTCTGTTTCCCAATATGGAATTAGCCTTTCAATAACTTCTTTTAATGATTCAGTCATTGGAAGTTCCTGGGCGGTTAACTCAGCATATCTAGCTTCAAACTTAGGGTTTCTTTCATCATCAGCGGCTAATGGTGATGGTGGTATATCAAAACTCCTTCTCCATAACAGAACTTGCTCCGGACCGTATTTTTCGGCAGTTTCAATCTTATTTAAACCCTGTAACATTCCATAATGTTTCTCGTTAAGCCTCCAGCTTTTTTTTTCTTCAATCCACATCAAATCCATTTCTTCTAATAGTAACCAAAGTGTTTTTATTGCTCGTGTTAAGTATGATGTGAAGGCTACCTTAAAGTGATAACCCTCTTCTTTTAATATCTTTCCTGATTTTATAGCTTCAGCGACTCCTTTTTCTGATAGGCCTACATCTTTCCATCCTGTAAATCTATTTTCCTTGTTCCAAAGGCTTTGTCCGTGACGCACTAGTACTAATCGTTTCATTTATTTTTGAATAAGTGATGAATATTATTTTCAACAAAACTAACAAAATGTTGTCTATTATTCAATCACATTATTAATTTTGTTAATTGATGTTTATTAGTTCGCCCGTTATATTAAAAAGATTGTTTCCTGATTTGATTTGGGAAAGAAAAACGAATGAAAAAGTTATTTATCTAACTTTTGATGATGGCCCTCACCCTGATATCACTCCTCAAGTGTTAGAAATTTTAGATGAATATGATTCTAAAGCTACTTTTTTTTGTGTTGGAGAAAATGTGTCAAAATTTCCTGATACTTTTAAATCAATAATTAATAATGGTCATAGGGTTGGTAATCATAGCTATAACCATATTAGTGGTTGGAAGTCTTCAAATGCTGTTTATTTTGAAAACATTGAAAAAGCCGGAGAAATTATTGATTCGGAGCTGTTCAGGCCTCCATATGGCAGAATAGCTCCTTCTCAAATTAAGCTTCTTAAAAAGAAATACTCGATAGTAATGTGGTCAGTTCTTACTTATGATTTTGACAAAAAAGTAAGCAAGGAACAATGTCTAAGAAATTCAATTGTAAAGACCAAACCCGGTTCTATTGTCGTTTTCCATGACAGTTTAAAATCGGAAGTAAATCTATTATATGCACTTCCATTGTTTTTAAAACATTTTACCGAGAAAGGATATAGTTTTAAAGTTTTATAGTCAGTATTTTATGTTTTATTGAATTTACGTTCATAATATTGACATGCTGGTAGACAGGCTACATTTAATCATCGTAATATTTTTAATTTGTAATTAATCTTCAAATTAGAATAAAAGGAAAACATTATAAAATATTATGCATGCATTGTATTTTATAATGTTTTTTTTACGAATTTTGTGTTTTCTAATTAATGGAATTAATAGAACTACTAAAATCTTAACATATGAAAATACTTGTTTTAATTAGTAATGTCCCCGACACCACTACCAAAATAAGGTTTGTCGGAGATAATACAGCTTTTGATGATGCTGGGGTTCAGTGGATTATTAACCCTTGGGATGAACTTGCTCTTACGCGCGCCATGGAAATTAAAGAGGCCGGAGGAGTTGAGAAAATAACAGTTGCGAATGTTGGTACAAAATCTACTGAGCCAACTCTTAGAAAAGCTCTTGCTGTAGGAGCAGATGACGCAATTAGAGTAGATGCTGAGGCAAAGGATGCTTATTTTGTTGCAAAACAATTAGCAGAGGTTGCCGGTGATTATGATGTTATATTGGCCGGAATTGAAGCGTCTGACTATAATGGATCCGCTGTTGGGGGCATGTTAGCCGAAATACTGGATTATAATTCGGTGTCAGCTGTTTCTGGGTTAAATATTGAAAATGGTGAATTAATTGTTAATCGTGAAATTGACGGTGGTGTACAGGTACTTAAAATTGGAACACCGGTTGTATGTGTTGTACAAAAGGGGATTGCTAAAGACCCAAGAATTCCAGCAATGAGAGGTATTATGATGGCTCGTAAAAAACCCTTAACTGTTGTTGAACCGGTAAGTGCTGAGGAAAGAACTTCATTTGAAAGTTTTGAATTACCTCCTCCAAAAGCTGCCTGTAAAATGGTTGATGAAGAAAATGCAAAAGAGCTGATTACATTGTTGCATGAAGAAGCTAAGGTCTTATAACTTACTCAATTAAAATACTAAAAAACATAAAAGATGTCAATATTAATATATACAGAGAACTGGGATGGCAAATTTAAGAAACTGAGCTTTGAATTAGTTTCATATGCCGCTGCTATTGCCAAAGAAGTGGGAACTACAGTTACTGCCATATCAATAGGTAAAGTATCAGAAGATGCATTAAAATCATTAGGTAACTATGGTGCTAACAAAATACTTAACCTGGCTGATGAAAAATATAATTCACTTGATAATAAAGCTGTTTCTTCCGCAGTTAGTTTAGCTGCAAAAGAGGAAGATGCAAAGGTTGTGCTTTTTGCGCAAACAAATCTTGGAAAAGCAATAGCACCAAGAGTATCAGTTAAATTAAATGCAGGGTTAGTTTCTGGAGTTACCGCATTGCCAGTAAGCTATGATCCATTTATTGTAAAGAAGAAAGTGTTTACGGGTAAAGCATTTGCAAATGTAAAATTTGACACTGATGTAAAAGTGATTACACTATCGCAAAATTCATATGAACTTGTTGAAACTGAAAATAACGTAGTTATTGAAGCATTTAATCCTGTAGTAGATGATAGTTATTTTACCACAACTGTGTTGGAGACTAATAAAGTTACCGGTAAAGTACTTTTAACAGATGCTGAGATAGTAGTGTCTGGGGGGCGTGGGTTAAAAAGCGGTGATAACTGGGGCGGTTTAGAAGAGATGGCAGATTTGCTTGGTGCTGGACTTGCTTGTTCAAGACCTGTTTCGGATGAAGGCTGGCGATCACATAACGAACATGTTGGACAAACAGGTAAAATTATATCCCCAAACTTATATTTTGCACTAGGAATTTCAGGTGCCATTCAACATTTAGGAGGTGTTAGTTCATCAAAAGTAATTGTTGCTGTAAATAAAGATGCTGAAGCACCGATTTTTGAAGCTGCAGATTATGGTATAATTGGAGATGTAAACAAGGTTATTCCACAATTTATTGAAGAAATAAAAGAAATGAAAGCTTAATTTTTTATTGTTCTATAATTATTTGAAAAAACCTGACTGCGATTATGGTCAGGTTTTTTTTTTGAGTAAATTTGACAACTCTAAAAATTTGTTCCATGATTAAAGTATATCACAACCCACGATGTAAAAAATCACGAGCCGGACTACAATACGTTCAAGAACACACTGATGATTTTGAGATTGTTGAATATTTGAAAAACCCGATTGATGTAGGCGAACTCAATAATCTTTTAATTAAGCTAAACAAAAAACCTTGTGATATTATTCGAACTCAGGAAGCTATCTATAAATCTGACTTTAAGGGAAAGAATTTTACTGACGAAGAATGGGTAAAGATTATGGTTGAGAACCCAAAACTTATCAAGCGCCCGATAGTTGTTAGAGATAATAAAGCAGTTTGGGGCGATCCGGCAGAAGAATTATCAGTTCTGTT
>Ga0208279_1001102_pt1 | contig 16045 bp, 17 predicted proteins | sample AntAceMetag02UKM_FD_184766 | JGI IMG/M metagenome (GOLD analysis project Ga0208279, IMG submission 184766) | Saline lake microbial communities from Ace Lake, Antarctica - Antarctic Ace Lake Metagenome 02UKM (SPAdes) (version 2) | ecosystem: Environmental > Aquatic > Non-marine Saline and... | reverse complement strand
TTAATATTAATATTAGTATTAGTATTAGTATTAGTATTAGTATTAGTATTAGTATACAAAGTGTATTGTATAAACAATTTTACAAGTAGCTTACAGTAAAACTACTTCAGGGTTAAAAGGTATGAATAAAAATCAGGGCTCAGGCTTTACCTTAACGGAATTAATGGTTGTTATAGCCATCATTGGAATTATTGCGTCTATAGCTACCCCCTCCTTTGTTGGCATGATACAACGAGCACAATTAGTAATTGCTGCTGAGGCATTTAATGCCGATTTTCAATATGCAAAAATGGAGTCGGTGAAACAAAATAAATTCGTCTATCTAGCTTTCACTGGCACTGGAGCAACCTGGTGTTATGGCATCTCAAATACCGCTAATTGCGATTGTAGAATTACTGATACAACTGATTCCTCAGCGTGTGCCGTTTGGGAGGATGCTGACAAGGATGCCATTCAAGATGCTGATGAGAAAATATTAAAGGTAATAAGCAATAATTCATTTACAAATATACTGTTGTCAGAAGTTTCTTATGGGTTTGGATCGACACAATTAGTGTTTAGCCCTATTACAGCAAGTGTAAGCAGCAATGGACATGTGACATTTACTAATAATGCCGGAAGTGTACAGGTTGTTACGACAATATATGGTAAGAGTCATTATTGTGCGGTTAATAGTGCTATCGGAGGATATACGACATGCTAAAAAAACAACGGGGGTACACTCTGATTGAGCTTATGATTGCAATGGCGCTCGGGTTAGTGGTTATGGCTGGAGCACTTACAGTTTTCATGGCTACATCAAACTCCAACAGGGATACGTTGAATGCAATAAAACTACATCAAGAGCTTAGAGAAGGCATGTCTTTGGTAGCTAGAGACTTAAGACGGGCAGGATCATGGAATTACACAGCGGCATATGCTCTTGACAATACTATTTCAATGAGTGACAACCCATTTATTCAAGCCGCGAGTACCAGTATCGGCACCGATATCGACGGAAATATTTGTGATCCATCGACAACGAATTGTATCTATACCTGTATCGAGTATTCATATGATTATCCAGAGTCATCAGGAGATCCAGATGGGGTTCGTAATGCCAATTCTTCATTAGTTCAAGATTCAGATAATAGTGAGAGATTTGGTATTGGTTTTAAAAATAACACCTTAGTAATGAAGACAGCAAATAATACATGTGCTGATGGAATGGTGAATTGGCAAAGCATTACTGATGATTCCGTTGTAAGAATCACAAACTTCCAGATTGTCGATTGGTATCCCGCATACTATGCTGGCACACAAATCAGGCTATTGGAAATACGTTTAAGTGGCGAACTAGTTAATGATTCCAATGTCTCACGGGATTTAGTTGAATATGTTCGTATCCGTAATGACCTTTTACTACCCTAATTAAAATATCAGTCTGGCAGTAAGGAGCTAAAAATGAAGATAAATAACAAAGTCACTACTCGCCCGTTTAGTCGTAATAAAGGCGCAGCAACTCTTTTAATGGCTGTAATCGTAGGATTTCTCATTCTCTTAATTTCTGTTTTTGCAAGTAGAGTTGGCATTAGAGAGCAAAGAATATCAGCGAATGATGCGCGCTATAAAGAAGCTTTTGCAGCTTCTGAAGCAGGAATGGAAAATGCCCTGCGCTTTGTCAAACATAATAAGGGTTTAATAGAAGCCGGGGTAGATCCTGATGCAACACCAGCAACTACTTTTTCACGAACACTAACACCTCCAGACACTGGCATACTCGACTATACAGTATTAATAAGCTCTAATGATAAAAGTAGACCAATTACCATCCAGTCTACAGGTGTATCAGCAGATGGAGCGGGAACTTCGGACACTCAGGTATTGGTTAGTTACTATAGCCCAGCAGGACGTTCTAATGATTTACCAGATGTTCCTTTTATTACCGGTGGAACAGCCACGATATCAGGATCATTGGAAATTATTGGAAATTCTAATGGTGCTGGAACAGGGGTTCCAGTGAGTATCTGGGCTCATGACCTGATTAGTTTATCAGGTGCAGCAACAGGAACGTGCCAGTTAGATGGCTACCTGGTGAACGGTGGCATAACTCCAAGTAACGATGCAGACAAGCAGCTATGCGCACCTACAAATTGCACCTGTAGCGGTACCTTAGATGCCAGAGTGTCTAGTACTGCAGATGGAAAGGGAGCAGATATAGTTGACAATGATCCTTTAGTTACCGATGACCCAGCAGGTAATTTCCCGCCTGATTTATTTGAATATCTTTTTGGAGTTCCTCGCGCAGAATGGAAGCAAATTTATGATATTTCTCAAGTTTTACCTGATTGCTCAAGCCTGAATGCACAATCAGAAGGATATTACTGGATTACAGGGGATTGTACTATTGCATCTAACGTAGGCGTGGGAAATATGGATGACCCTGCCACTGATGCCTTTGAAACCCGAGCAGTCGTCATTATTATTGAAGAGGGACAGACAATTTTACGTGGTGGAGCAACCGTGTTTGGTGTTATTTATTCATTTGATAAAGACGATAATGATGTAACTGGCGGCATTGCTATTAATGGTAATGCCATAGTATATGGTGTATTTGCTGCTGATACAGGAGTGAGCATTTCCAATGGAACGCTACAAATACGCTATAACAAGCATATATTGAGGGCTTTGTTTAGTGATAAATCCGAAGATGATGACGGTGGAAATTTTGGTGGAACCTGCGGTGGTACTTCAGCAATTTGTGAAGTAGGCAGAGTTATAGGTACATGGCAAGATTTTCCACGATAGAGGAGTAATATTATGAATATAAGACAGATAAAAGGCGCTACTTTAATTGAAGTACTGGTAGCTTTAGTTGTTCTCTTAGGTGGAATTGCAGCCTCTGCTACTTTGCAACGTGTGTTCATAAGCAACGCTAGCGATGCAAAAAATAGAACCCTGGCAACTAGCCTGGCGCAACAAAAAATAAATGACTTAAAAGCCTTTACTCAAATTACCACGCCTGTTGATGCAGATGGAAATACAATAACATGGTCGTCTGCTGATCCAACTATGATTATGGCTTATCAATATATCGGCGGAAATAGCGGCGGTATTATTGCGTCTGGTGCACAGAACCTAACAAGTAATACTCAATTTAACTTAACATGGGCTAGCCAAGATCATTGGTATACTGGACAGGCAGAGGGTACGACTGCACCAAGCCCTATAAGATTAGCTGATTATAAAACCATAACTGTTAATGTAACCTGGAATGATGAATCAGGTGATCAGCAGAGTATAGATCTAGATACCAATATCAGCATTTCTGCTTCGAATGGCTCGGCAAAGGTAATACCTGAAGGTGCTGGAGGTGGGTTGGGAGGATATGGGCCCGAAGTAATTCATACGCCTGGTGCTATTCCTGACGTATTACCCATATTTTGTAGTGCTGGGGATTGCATAGAAACCAGCAAACCATTACCTAACGTGGTACAAACTGGGCAACGAGAAAACACCATCGTTACCTGGGAAGCAGTAACTTACGATAATGATGGTGGAAATATTACTTTGTCCCAGGAAGAATCACTCACATTAAGTTGTAATTGTAAATTTGATGCTGCTGATGGCAATAGTAACACTCCTGCTCATAATATATGGTTTGTATCAGGAGGAGAAGCAGAGCGCCTTAATACTATCGGTGATTTTTTGAGCAAACCAACGGCTAGTGCTGTTGATGGAAATTCAGATTTAAATGACTCTGAAGCTCAGGGCTTTTGTACTATCTGCTGTAGAGATCACCATGATGGGGGCAGCGGCCAAACAATATTTTATAATTCAGCTGGATCTGCTGCAAATGACCACCCACATTTTGATGCAAGTGGTACCTCAGTGACCACGGGGATTTATATAGAATCATGCCGCTTTAAAAGAATCAATGGGATATGGCGAGTATTTCAGGACTGGAACCTACAAACACTTACGGTACTTCCAAGAGATTCTTTAGCTGATGCGACCTTGCAAGATGCATATATTAATTATGTTATTGATTATGTTCAAAATGAAGCCTCGGGAGATGGTAGAACTGTAACAAAGCCTAACCCCTCTGATCTACGTGATCCAGTTTTCTTAGCAATTGATGCATCCAGACAATTACAAAGCCGTGGAATTTATCTGGATAATGTTTATAACCCGCCTGCTGGAGGAAACGCTGCTTCTGACGGCGCTATATCCACAAGCTATATTGCTTATATTGCCGATATACTTACCAATACTGATTACTTAAATAAGATACCTTTTACCGAAGTAAATCTTACTTTACTCTCTGATTGGACGGCATCTGATGCGAATGCAACCGTTACTAGTGAACCAGTAAATACCATTCCTGATACTGCTACAGATTATTATGGTGTTTATAGCCGAGGCTGGACTACAGGAGTCAGTGCGACAACGGCATCAACAGTTACTTCATCTATAGAATCAGGAAATAATGGAATTACAAACACCACAAATGAAAGTTCAACTGCTAAGACTGATACTGTCGGTGTTACTATTACAGCTAGTACAGGCACTGTAAATCTAAGTGGCTCTTATGCTATTAGCTCTTTTACATTAGCAGCAGGTGAACAATTGACAGTAACTATAGCTCCGGCTAGTAGTTGTGCTATTGTTAGAGGTGATAAATTTGAATGCAGCATGGCGGCACCCTATACTGGGTTAATAGAAATTAATGCTTCAATAGGAAAAAATAATAGGCCGGAAAGATGTGCAGGAAGTAGCAGTTCTTCATTTTCAGGAACAACAAGTGATGATAACTCTATTGTCTTAACAATTACATTAGCCTGTTTATCATAGCAATCTGAGTATATAGGGTGGGAAAATAAAAGATGTTTCCCACCCTGGTTAGTAAATAGGATGTGTTGACGCCAGGAAACGCATCATTCGCGGTATATGTTGGTGATGCGTTGCGTGGCTCAACGCACCCTCTATGAGAGGTGAGTGCGATAAACGGCTTACACGCCCGAGACTCTAAACGCTCCTGCCTGCTTGTCCTTAACGACTTTATCCCAGGTAAACACCTGGCCATTCATGGTGATATAGATACCTGCCGGCATTAATTGCACTGCTGTTATCGCACAGCCCAAGTTAAATAAAGCATCTGACTGCTTTATCGTGTAGGGAACCATTGCTCCAACCAGCACAATTGTTTTATCCTTGATTGATTCAGCCAGGTGTTTTGCTGTTTCTACCATGGTGTCGGTGCCATGGGTTATGATGATTTGTTGTGCATTAGAGGATATGCAGCTTTGCTTTATGTCTTCCCGATCCTTGTCAGTCATTTCCAGGCTGTCTTTTAGCATTAGCGGTTGCAGGTCAATTTCTGCAGTACAGCGAGCTTGTTTTAACATGGCGGGGAGCTGTGTTTCCGGGAAAGACAGCTTGCCATCTAACTCGTTGTAGCGCTTGTCTAATGTGCCGCCGGTGATAAATATTTGTATCATTTGAGATAGTAAGTTTCTTTCAAAAAAAAACGGGATGACTGAGGTAATCCATCTTTACCAATACACTCAGCAATGGATTCCAAATCTTTAATTGCTTCGGGAGACCATTTTACTGCATAGTCCATTTGCTAAACTTCCTTTCAACCTCATCCTGACTTACCTCTTCCTCTGTTTCTGTCCTGTAGATACCTCGTTGTATTTTTTCAACCACATACAATTGATATTGTACATCCTCTAATGTGCAGTCTTCAGGTAACTTACTTCTTCTTTTGCCGTATTCATAATAATCTCTGCATTTTAACTTAGATTTTACACGTCTCATTTTTCTTTCAGTATTATTAATGCTGGTTATGATTAACCTTATCATTGCAGTTTTTGTAGCTGTGCATTTGCAGCTTTGCCGACCTCTGATTCAGGCTCTTTATCGACTATACGCTGCAATACTGAAAGGCTGGGGTTTTCCAGTAGCGCTATTGCAGCAAGGCGTACTGACGGGTAGTGTGCGTTCAATGCTGCCAGCTCTTTTAAATAGGCATTTGCTTCCCTTAATTCATGCAGCATAAGCTTTTCCGGGTCACCGGTAAACAGCTCTCTTACCAGGTCACCATAGCGGGTTTGCTCACGCACTAGATCTCTGGGATCTACCTTGGGGATTTCTGTCGGGTCACTGCAACAGTTGCTCATTTTGATAACTCCTTTCTTGATTAACGAATCAGGGTTCAGGAGCACAATAGCTAAAGAGACTGTGAAAGTATTCAATAATATACCTAAAAGGACAGGTTCCGTAGGTTGGGGTGAGATTGCGAACCCCAACAATCAATAGCTTACCTAGCCTCAGTGTTGGGGTTCATGCTTCACCCCAACCTACGCATAATACTTTCACAGTCTCTAAATCTCTTTTACTCCTGGTCTGAAGTTTCCCAATCTATACAGGGTATCTTGGCAGGCAGGCGTATTTTTTAATAGATTTGCCCCATTACGCCCAAGCCCGGTGAATAATCGTACAACCTCAGGTATTGCTATGTTTAGTTTTGCAATTATCAGGAAACTTAAGTTCCTTATATGCCCTTATCCAAACGCAGTCAAATAAGTGCGCTACTTTTCCTGATCTGCACTACCACACTGGCCACATTTATCATTCCATATCGGGTTATCCAGGTCATCCTGATGTAGTTTTGCCTCATCTTCCGGATAGATATGCCAGAAAGACTGGTCTATTTTTGCATTATCGTAACCTTGTTTTCTGCCATGATTAAACGGACACCACCAGTTTTCAATGAGCTTTACCAGATAGGCATGCCATTCAAACAGGCCAACGCTGACAGGGCAGTACCAGGTACAGTTTATAATCCAGTAGAGTCGTGTTTGAGCCAGGCTTAAGAAAAAACTGGCATCCATGGTAATCTGATTTTTTAAGGTATAACGATGGGTTTCCCGTTTTGGCAGGAAATCAAATAAGGTTTTCAGGTTTTCTGCACCGACCATTTTTAAATGGTAATAGGATAAAAGTGCACTGGTCAAAACAAAAGGCCAGGTAAGTATAGGCAAATAAACCAGTACCAGTCCTATTCCACGCCGCCATGGCGCTATGTTTTTATGATTACGGCCAATATTGACACGGTGTTCTTCCTGGGTAGTAGTTGATTCACAGGCTTTCATTTATGGTCTCCTTTGTTAGAGTTATTATTGGTATTTAACTTTGATGTTTGAATAAAACTGCTACACAAACATGCGCAGTCATATGAATAAAAAATCAAACGAATTGTAGGGTGGCGCTTTAGCCCGCTGGGTGCGATATCTGCGGGCTAAAGCACCGCCCTACGTCTGATTTATCTGATTTCTATAGTATTTATTAAACGCTCATTAACACATCGACACCCGCAGCCGGGCATATGTGTGTTACCGGTAAATCTTGCTGATTTTTCCATGCAGCCAAAGCCTCTTGCTTATCACCAGAGACAATAAAAATAAGCTCGGCCGTATTACTTAAGGCTTTAGCGCTTATGGTCACCCGATCCGATGGTGGCTTAGGTGAATTGTGTACCGCATGCGTCAGCTCATCAACATTATGTACCTGCCCCGGGAATAAGCTCGCGGTATGTCCATCTTCGCCCATGCCTAATAGTACCAGATCAAAACAACCTGCTGCGGCAACCTCTTGAGCATATTGCTCAGCGCCTGCTTCAGCGCCGAGTTCAGCTGCAATACGATGAATCTGTGCCTTGGGAATGGCGACTAAATCCAGCCATTGTTGCTCGGCAACCAGACTGTTACGTTCGCTATCATCCACCGGCAAACAACGCTCATCGCCATAATATATATGCCAATTACTCCAGTTTGCCTGCCTGGTGGCTAAAAGCTGATAGGCTTTAACGGGAGCCGTGCCTCCCGCTAACACCAGCTTAAAAGAACCTTTGGCGGCAATTGCTCTTGCAGCTGCATCTAACACTCGCTGACAAACAGCCTCGGCCAGCAATTCTATTGATGCATAAGGCTTCCAGTTGACATTCTGAGTCATTTTTCTACCTGTAAGGTATTACGCCAATGCTGACTTTCTTTATCAAATAAGCGACGCTCATTTGGTCCCCACGAGCCTGCGGGATAAGTTTCAATATAATCGCGCTCAACTGCCCATTTATTAAGAATCGGATCGACAATTTTCCACGCGTATTCAACTTCATCATACCGCAAGAATAATGAACGATCGCCTTCAATCACATCCAGCAATAAGTCTTCGTATGCGTCTGAAGGCTGCTCATCTTCATTGCGAAAACTGGCGTCCAGATTACTCACCCGTGTTTTCATTTCCAGACCCGGCTCTTTAACGGTCATTTCCATACGGATACATTCTTCAGGCTGTATGCCTAACAATAGCCAGTTTTGATTGATTTTTTCAGCCTTGGTATTTTTAAACAGTTGCGACGGAGCGTGTCTAAAACAGATGGAAATACTGGATTGAGTTTTTTCCATGCGCTTCCCGGTGCGCAGATAGATAGGGACGCCGCGCCAGCGCCAGTTATCTATGTATAGCTTCATGGCAGCATAGGTTTCTGTCACGCTATTTTGCGGGATACCTTCTTCCTGCATATAGCTATTAACATCTTCACCATTAATGCTGCCTTGCGCATATTGGGCACGAAATGACTGGGCATGCACGGCTTCTTCAGGAATCGGGCGTATAGATTTTAGAACTTTTACTTTTTCATCGCGTAGATCTTCTGCATCCATAGATACCGGCGGTTCCATAGCAACTAAAGTCAGTAACTGTAGTAGGTGACTTTGCAACATATCGCGCATGGCGCCTGTATGGTCGTAATATTGACCACGACTACCAATCCCTAGCTGTTCTGAATGGGTTATCTGAATGTGATCTATGTAATTACGATTCCATAAAGGTTCTAGCATGGCATTGGCAAAGCGGAATACCAGAACATTTTGCACCATACCTTTACCCAGGTAATGATCGATACGGTAGATTTGTTCTTCACGCAGATGTTTACTGATTCTTTTCTGTAAAGAACGTGAACTTTCCAGATCAGTACCAAAAGGCTTTTCAATAACGACTCTACGCCAGAAATGCTTTTCTTCTAATAGATTTGGCACGCTTAAGCGCTCAATAACCGGGCTAAAGTCTTCAGGGTTAATCGCCAGATAAAAGGCGAAATTCTGTGGAAATTTCTCGGTATCGCTGAGCAATTCTGCTAATTCGCTGTAACACTCGGCTTGTTTTAAATCACCTTTGTGGTATTGCAAACGACCAATAAAGCGCTGGAATACCTGCTCATCAATACCACCCCGTGCTTTCGCTTCAAGCATGATACGTACTTCCGAGATCCACTTTTCGTTATCCCAGGGACGACGGCCAATAGCAATAATTCTGGTACCATCATCCAGGCGATTTTCTATATCCAGATGATAAAGCGCGGGAATTAATTTAATATGCGCTAAATTTCCCGTTGCGCCAAAAATAACATAAGTACAGGGATCTGTTTTCACTGTAAATTCCTTTAATAATTTTTAATAATCAGGTCTGGTTATTGTTGACTATCAACAATATCCTCAAAAATAACGGCCATCTCAATAGAGACATTTAAACTCACAAAATCACACACTTGCTCATCTGCATAAACGTGCAACAACCACTCACTCTCAGCAGTACGTCTAAAACACTCAACACTTCGCATCTTAATATCGACCAAAACATACTCTTTAAGGCTCGATAAATGTCGATACGCTGAAAACTTAGCCCCCCGGTCATAAGCTTCAGTTGAGTCTGACAATACTTCTACAATCAAACCTGGAGAAGATAAAAATTGCTCCGCCAGGTGATCATTTTGATTACATGAAACAATAACATCAGGATAAAAAAAGGCATCCATCTGCTCAACGCGAAGTTTCATATCAGACATATAAGCTCGACAGGCAGTGCCACGTAAATACTGTTTTAAGGCAGCAAAGACATTACCTGAGACTTGAACATGTTCACGCCGGGCACCGCCCATCGCAAAAACTTCGCCATTAACATATTCATGCTTCTCTTCCTGCAATTCTTCCCAGGCGAGATAATCATCAACAGTAAAAAAAAGACTTTCTGCAGTTTGCATTATCAGAACTCCTATACATGGGTTTCCGGCTTAAAATTAGGATAATAACGAACACATTTGTATGCTGACTATCCTGTCTCTAAAACCAGCCTGTAGGGCGCGGCTTTATAGCCCGCCATTTTTGCTTATGCACTATATTGGCGGGCTAAAAGCCGCGTTCTACGTCTGATATCATTTTAATCCGGCAAAAACAACATGAGCGCAGAGCATGGAAACGAGATCTAATGCTAATATTAAGCGTTATAAGTTGTTGATGCCATTTTACCGCCAGTTCCTGTCCAGTCAGTATGGAAGAACTCACCGCGTGGCTTGTCTAAACGCTCATAGGTATGGGCACCGAAATAATCACGTTGCGCCTGCAATAAGTTAGCAGGTAAACGTGCGCTACGGTAACTATCGTAATAAGCCAATGCTGATGAAAATGCCGGGGTAGGTACCGCTAATTGTACGCCCAATATAATGGCCTTACGCCAGCCTTGATCTGCTGAGGTAACGGCATCTTTAAAATAATCAGCCAGTAATAAATTATCTAACTCCGGGTTAGCATCATAAGCCTGCTTAATATCATTTAAGAACTGGCTACGGATAATACAACCGCCACGCCACATTAATGCAATACCACCATAGTTTAATTTCCAGCCATATTCTTTTTCTGCTGCGCGCATCAGGCCAAATCCTTGCGCATAAGAAACAATTTTTGCTGCATAGACTGCATCGCCAATCGCTTTAATCATTGCCTGCTTATCACCAGAAAAAGTTGCAGTTGATTGAGGCAGGATTTTCGCAGCGTTGACTCTTTCTTCTTTCTGTGCAGAAACGCAACGCGCAAAAACCGATTCTGCAATCAAGGTTAATGGAGCGCCTAGATCCAGCGCATTAATTCCAGTCCATTTTCCGGTACCTTTTTGCCCTGCCGTATCTAAAATTTTATCGATTAAAGGTGCGCCATCTTCATCTTTAAAGCCAAGAATATTAGTGGTAATTTCAATTAAATAAGAATCTAAAACGCCTTTATTCCATTCCGCAAAAACACCCTGAATTTCATCGGCACTCAAACCTAAACCTTCTGACAGCAATTGGTAGGCTTCACAGATAATCTGCATATCACCATACTCAATACCGTTATGCACCATTTTTACATAATGGCCTGCACCGTTTTCACCAACCCACTGACAACAGGGTTCGCCGTCTACTTTTGCTGAAATTGCCTGTAAAATCGGCTGCACAGTTTTCCACGCAGCTTTATTTCCACCAGGCATAATTGAAGGTCCATGACGCGCACCTTCTTCTCCACCGGAAACGCCTGACCCTACATAAAGAATATTTTTTGCCGCTAAGGCTGCTGTGCGACGATTAGAATCTGTATATAGCGAATTACCACCATCAATGATAATGTCACCCGCTGATAGCAAAGGGACTAGTTGATCAATATAACTATCGACAACCTCACCCGCTTTCACCATTAACATAACAACACGCGGGCTTTGTAAGCTAGTGACTAATTCCTCTAGAGAATAAGCGCCGGTAATTGGAGTATCTTTTGCAGGACCATTTAAAAAATCATCGGTTTTTCCCCGTGAACGGTTATGTACCGCTACTTTAAAACCATGATCATTCATATTTAAAACTAAATTCTGCCCCATGACCGCAAGGCCAATTAACCCAATATCCGCTTTCATTCTTTTGCTCACTTAAATTATTGTAATAACAACAGTGTATGACTGTTTTAGTCGTGGATAATATACAGCAAAATGATGTTTTCAGCCTTATTCTTTTTACTCGTTTATACCGAAACCGGGGCATGTTTGCTATTATATTAGGTTTAATTTTTAGCTTTAATACTATCCCTTATGTCTACCAATTCTGCTCACTGTCTTTGTGGCTCAAGCTTAACTTACCCGCAGTGCTGTGAATTACTGCATAGCGGACATGCTGATGCATTAAGCGCAGAAGGGTTAATGCGCTCTCGGTTTACTGCTTATGCAAAGCATGATGCAGCCTATCTACTAAAGACCTGGGATGAATCAACACGCCCTGCTACGATTGATTTTTCTAAAGATACTGGTGAGTGGACTCGAATGGAAATCGTGCTGAAAAAAAAGGGGGGTGCAAAAGATCATAAAGGCATGGTCGAATTCAAAGCCTATTTCACTGTACAAGATGAACAACGCGTTATGCATGAAATCAGCCGTTTTATAAAAAAACAGGGGCTTTGGTACTATCTGGATGGCAAGGTAAAGTCCATAGCATTAGACCAGGGTTCTTTTAATCAGGGTTTAAACGCCCTTTGTGCCTGCGCTAGTGGCAAAAAATTTAAACGCTGTTGTGGGCAAAAACAAGCATAATATTTATATAAAATTCAGTCTAATTCAATCAGCTGCTTCATTTTCACGCCTACGCCACCAGGAGTAGCTGTTGATACAACCTCCCAGTTGCTAAAAGTCGAAACGTGTTATCAAAGTTGCTTATTTGCTGGTACAGACTGTAGCCAGTTTAGCGCGCCTAAACCTGCGGCTCGACCACTAGCAAATGCAGCGCTAAGTAAATAACCACCCGTTGGCGCTTCCCAATCCAGCATTTCACCGGCACAAAATACGCCTGGCAGGCTTTTAAGCATGAGCTGTGCATTCATGGCACTAAAACACACACCGCCTGCAGTGCTGATTGCTTCATTGATGGGGCGTGTGGCGATCAACTGGATTGGCAGGGCTTTAATCGCCGCAGCTAATTTTGCTATATCGGAAAATTCGCTAGCGGATAAATATTCGTGTAATAAGCCTGATTTTGCCCCGCTAATGCCGACTTTACTACGTAAATGGTTGCTCATAGTCCTGGAGCCTCTACTACGGGAAAGCTCTGTCCTAACCCGCGCCAGATCTTTATCGGGCGTCAAATCCAGATACACTCTAACCGAGCCCTGCACCTTTATCGTTTCCCGTAGCGGGGCGGATAAAGCGTAAATCAGACTGCCTTCTACACCTGAAGCCGTGAGCATTAATTCGCCGTTTTTTGTGTGTAACTGCCCACTAGCATCGGTAAAGGTCAGGCTCACTGACTTTAGCGGTGCGGCAGCAAAGCGTTCGCGAAAATATTCACTCCAGGCCACGATAAAACCGCAATTAGCGGCTTGCAATGGCGCGATAGCAATATTGCGTTGCGCGAGTAAAGGTAGCCATAATCCATCTGAACCCAGCTTAGCCCAACTGCCACCGCCTAATGCGAGCACCACGACATCGGCATTGACTGTTTTTTCTGTTTCAAGGTGGCTAAAGCGTAATGCCTGTTTAGCATCCCAGCCCAGCCAGCGGTGTCGGGTATGTATTTTTACGCCAGCTGTGCGTAAGCGATGTAACCACGCTCTTAATAACGGTGCGGCTTTCATTTCCAGTGGAAACACGCGTTGCGATGAACCGACAAAGGTGGTGACTCCCAGACCGCTCACCCAATCGCGAAGCATTTGCGGGCTAAAGTCATTTAATAAGGGCTCTATATCAGCTTGTCTAGCGCCATAACGGGTGACAAAATCAGTGAAAGGTTCAGCATGGGTTAGATTTAATCCGCCTTTACCAGCCAGTAAGAATTTTCGTCCTAGCGATGGCATCGCATCGTAAAGATCAACTTTTACTCCCGCCTGGCTTAATATCTCGGCAGCCATTAATCCCGCCGGACCTCCACCAATAATGGCGGCAGAACAAGTAGCTATATTGTTTTCAGTCATGGGCGGATTAATTGAAGCTGGTGATAAAGGCTAATGCCATTAATGTAGTGCACAGCGGAATAAGCTATTTGCAAGGGCTTTAAGTCTACTAAGATTCATTTAATACAGCAAATAGCAGTGATTAATACACAGCCATTCAAAAATTTTGTTGCTGAGTAGGGCACACTATCTAAACAGTAAAGCGATTAGCGGGTGATTCTCGCTGTTGCTTTTTTTACTCAGCCTGAAGTAAATTTTATTACCAAAAATAATACGTTAAAATTGGATTCGAGTATTAATTAAATTAACCATTGCTAACATTATGCGTATTGTATACATAATATTTCTGTCTGTTTTGATCAGCGCCTGTTTTAACCCCGGGATGATGATCGACGGACGAACTGCTCTCGAACAACAGCTGACACGAGGAGCCATTCTGCGCGCGGTACACCAGTTGCCAATTCTCAAAGCGGTCCGTGATGGGCGCTGGAAAATCACCGTAGTGTCCCCAGATGTTGAAGATAATAGCTGGACTTACGCTCAGCTACGACAACGTCTCTTTTCCCTGGGAGCTGATATTGCCACCGATGCGTCGGAAAACCTTCCGGTAATTGAGGCGCTTTTACAGTTTGCCGGTAGCGATACTGATCCCTTTATTATCGGCTTTCCCATTCCCGGCTCGATGGGAACTTCGTCCGTGAGTCTCTTCCATGATAATACTCAGCGTGGACGTGCGCAGATTCAGCTCAACTTCTGGACGAGTGACGGCAGGCTTATCGCGCAGACGCCAACTGCTTATGCGGAAACCCATTACTCTGACATTACGTTTCTGTTGTTTGTCGGTCCATTCAGTTTTACCAATCTTAATAATGTGAATACCTATGGACGCTTTATCGATATAGGCGAGGATAGCTGGGAGCTTGCCAAAGATTCTTTCACACATACCGACAGAGTATGCACGGATGCCTGGATTGTTCCAGGAGATAAACCCAACCCGTAAAATTTACTATTCACTATTAGTATATTAACCAGGAGCAGACAAATGACAGAAATTCAAGCCTGGGCCAGTCACGGCCCCAGACAGAAATTAGAACGCTTCGCCTTCAATCCGGGGGCATTAGGCCCAGAAGACGTTGAAATTGCAGTTGAATATTGCGGCCTGTGTCATTCTGATCTATCGATCATCAACAATGATTGGGGTATATCGCAATACCCTATAGTACCAGGGCATGAGGTTATTGGTCATGTTATTGCTATTGGTGACCAGGTTAAAGGCGTGCATGTTGATCAGCGCGTCGGTGTGGGCTGGAATTCCGGCAGTTGCATGCATTGCCATCAGTGCATGAGTGGCAATAATAATCTCTGCTCAGCAGTACAAGCCACAATCGTGGGCCATCATGGTGGTTTTGCAGAAAGACTCAGGGCGCACTGGGCCTGGGTTATTCCATTGCCCGATAGTCTGGATATTGCCAGTGCCGGACCGTTACTGTGCGGAGGCATAACGGTATTTTCGCCACTACTCACTTTTGGCGTTAAACCGACTGATCACGTAGGTATTGTGGGCATAGGCGGGCTGGGTCATATGGGTCTTAAATTCGCTAAAGCCTGGGGTTGTGAAGTAAGTGCATTTACCTCGCATGAATCGAAAACGGCTGAAGCTATAAGTTTTGGGGCGCATCATGTTATTTCCAGCCAGAATACTGAGGCCATGCTGCAGGCAAGTAATACTTTAGATTTGTTGATTATAACTGTTAACGTTCCACTGGACTGGACAAGCCTTTTGAAAACCTTGAAACCTAATGGTCGATTACATATCGTAGGAGCTGTCTTAGAGCCTATGCCGATTTCTGCCTTTGATTTAATCCCTGGCCAGAAAAGCATCTCTGGCTCACCTACCGGAAGCTCTGTAGACCTGGCAACTATGCTGGAATTTGCTGCGCGTCATGATATCCGTCCACAAGTCGAGCATTTCCCTATGAGCCGTGTGAATGAAGCGCTAGAGCATTTGGCCTCAGGTAAAGCGCGCTATCGGATTGTACTGGATGCAGATTGTTCCTGACTGGATAATTATTATCATTCTAAGTGAGTGAATGCTGAATTCGTCTAATGAGTGTATAGCTCTGAAAGTAAAAACCAGCCAGCGCCCTTAAAAACGAAAAAAGGAGCGCCTAAACTGCAGGCACTCCTCTCGAAAAGCAGACTTTCTCAAGCGAGAATTCGCGAGAGAGGAGCCCTGATAGTTAACAACATAATTATCCTGGTAA
>Ga0208279_1001101_pt1 | contig 16049 bp, 19 predicted proteins | sample AntAceMetag02UKM_FD_184766 | JGI IMG/M metagenome (GOLD analysis project Ga0208279, IMG submission 184766) | Saline lake microbial communities from Ace Lake, Antarctica - Antarctic Ace Lake Metagenome 02UKM (SPAdes) (version 2) | ecosystem: Environmental > Aquatic > Non-marine Saline and... | reverse complement strand
CTATTCTTCTTGCATCAGCTTTTTCCTTTTCACTGTCTTTTCCTTTTTTTTGCTGTCTCAGGCTTTGCTTAAGCTTGTCAAGCTCTGCAATAACATCCTCTCTTTGCTTATCCTCTTTTTTCTTTTCTATAGATTTTCTGGCATCCTTAACATCTTCCCGGAAGAAATTAATACCCTCAGCCAATGATTTTGCAAATCCAATCCTCCTTTTTTTCCTTTCCCTGCTTAATATCTTCCTTAGCCTTTCACGTTCAAGCCTGTCTTCCTCAATCTTTTTCTCATACTCAGCCTTTTGCTTCTCAAGTTCTTCCCTGATTCTCTGCTCTTCTTCTTTCTTTGCAGTTTCTATCTGCTTCAATGCCTGTTGTTTCTCTTTATCTATAACTTCTCTGAATATTTTTGCCTTCTCAATTATCTTTTCAGGTTCAGGTATCTCCGGTTTTCCTTCAGTTGATTTCTGCGTTTCTTTCCTGATTTTTTCGAGCCGGTCTAACAAAGACCTGTGTGAAGTCTCAAGCTTTTCAATCTCAGTTTCATGCTCAGCTATATGCTTCTCTGCATGCTTCTGCAGTTTATTCTCCTCAATAATCCTGGCTTTCTCTATCCTTTCTTCATGAGGCTGCCTTCTTATCTTCTCAGATTCAAGAATTATCTTTTCAGCAAGTTGTTTAGCCCTTTCTTCAATTTTTTCTTCTTCTAATGCATCTTTCTCAGCAATTAATTCAGAAGTATCTACTCTGCCTGTTTCAGCGCCTTCCATATCTTGTTGTTTAACATCTGTATCATCAATGTCTTTATCTTCATCCGGCTTCCTGAGAATTCCAACAACATGACCTGCCTTGAGAAAAGCAATCTTCACCCTGTGGAGGCTAATTGTATTTTCATTAAACCTGACCTTTGCAACAGAAGTCCTGTGATTTATATCAACACTCCAGATACCTTTTTCCTGCTTCAATGCTTTCTTAAGTTCCTTTGCATCCTGCCTTGCTTCTAATTCATAGACTCTGAAATATTCTTTCATTTAGTTAAAACACCCTTCCCATACTAATATGTGAGAATGCTTTTTATATAGTTTTTGTTTTATCTAATGAATGATAACATTGAAATTTAGATTTATCATTAGAGAATTATAAGCTTTATCTATAATCAACCCTTAAGCTCACCAAGTATCCTGCAGGTATTACAAATCCTGCCTGATGCAGGCTCCCCGCATGATTCGCACTTATTGACTTCTTCAACTTCTATCGGCTTAATCCTAGCTGACATTGACTCCTGGAACCGAATAATATTATACTTTACAGAAGGATATTTTTTTTCAAATTCATCAAGCATACCTGTGAACTCACGCCTGTAAGCGCCTCCAGAGACAGGGCAGATCCCATAACTGACAGGGAATTTCATTGATTTTGAATATCTCTTGACCTCTTCCTCAAGCATCATGTAAAGAGGTTTAACTCTCTGCACAAACATCCCCTTATTGAAAAGCCCTGGCTTTGGACCCTGCCTTTCAGCAAGCCTTATATCATTCCTGAAAACATTCATAATAAAAGACTGGGCTTCATCATCAAGATTATGGCCTGTGGCTACATAATCAAACCCTTTTGAGTATTTATTGATAAGATATCTCCTAAGTATACCGCATAGCATACAGGAGGAGTATTCATATCCTTTTGATTTAAGCTTTTTTTTAATTTCCATTATTGAAAATCCGAATTCCTGCCTGAAAGAGATCATATTAAGCTTAATGTCGTATTTATTGCAGAATTTTTCAAGATTTTTAATATTTATATCTGAATAATCCTTTATGCATGGGTCAATAGTAAGTGCTTCAATATTATATCCTAATTTTTTAAGCAGGTAGAGGCATACTGTGGAATCCTTGCCTCCTGAAACAGCAACAACTATTCTGTCCTTTTTTGTTAATAGCTTGTATTTCCTGATTGTAGACCTTACTTTCTTGTCAAAGTATTCCCTGAATTTCTTATCTGACAGCTTCATATTTCATGTTATTGATTAATGATTTATAATTGTTTCCAGAAATAATATACTATATTTGTACTTTATATTATTTGATTCCTAAAATTACATCAATTTGCTCTGCAGCAAGAATTCCATCTTTTATTGCTTTTATGACAGTAGCATCACCGCCTATTACATCGCCTCCGGCAAAAACCATCTTTTCACTTGTACGAAGCATGTTATCCACAACAATACTGCTGTTAAGCCTGTGGGAGATATTTGTTGTCTTTGTAATTAAGGGATTTGGTCCCTGTCCTATTGCAAATATTACCTGTTCGCATTCCATCCTGAACTCTGTATTATCTATTGGGACTATCTTCTTATTTCCATTAGAATCATTCTCTGTCATCATCTGGATAAGTTCCACAGCCTCTACTCTTTCTTTTCCGATGATTCTTGTAGGATTTGTCAGGAATATGAAGTTAATACCTTCTTCTTTTGCATTTTCAAACTCCTCTTTTCTCACAGTCATTTCACTGTATGATCTTCTATAAACAAGTGTAACATCACTGCCCAGCCTCTTGGCTGATCTGGCGCAATCCATTGCTGTATTTCCGCCTCCAACAACTATAACATTTTGAGGAGTATTTTTATTATTATTCTCATCATCATTTATTCTATAAGGTCTTGTAAAATTCAGCCTTGTGAGATATTCATTTGCAGTTTCAACTCCATTTAGATGCTCACCGGGTATATTAGGCAGGTTAGGAAGGCCTGCTCCTGTTCCAATGAAAATTGCATCATAGTCTTTTTTCAGGTCTTCGACTGTCAGTGTCCTGCCAATAATATGATTTACATGGAAATTCACACCCATTTTCCTTATATTCTCAACTTCATTATGAAGTATCTGCCTTGGCAGCCTGAATTCAGGAATACCATACATCAGTACCCCTCCAATATCATGAAGCGCCTCAAAAACATCAACAGAATATCCTTTCTCGGCAAGCTTAGACGAGCATACAAGTCCTGCAGGCCCGCTGCCAATAACAGCTACTTTAAGCTGATTCTTTTTTGACTTGTTTTCCTTGCTTCTTTTTGGTATCTTCTCAGGCATAATAAATATATTATCCTCATTATCAGAAGCAAACCTGCCAAGGTTGCCAATTGAGATTGCGTTTCCTTCAGGTGCAAGCTTACAGCTTGCCTCGCATAACCTTTCCTGTGGGCATAGCCTGCTGCAGATTCCAGGAAGGTGATTTGTCTCCTTAATTATCTCAGCAGCACCTTTTGCATCCTTATTCCTGATGCACTTGATAAATCCTGGAATATCTACAGCTATAGGGCATCCGCTTATGCAGGAAGGCTCTTTACACTGCTCACACCTCATAGCCTCCTCAACAGCCTCGTTAAGTGAATAGCCAATATTAACTTCTTCAAAATTATGAATTCTTTCACATGGATCTCTTTTCTTTATCATTACTTTCATTGGTTAACCTCAAACATTGAAGAGGCAGAAAACATTTTCCTGCATTTTTTGCATTGGAATACCAAATCTCCGTTTGGTGAAGGAAAATCTGATTTTTCAATTTTTGTATTATTACAGTTTGGACAGCTGAACTTTTCATTGCTTAGCTTAAAAAACCTGCTGCATTCCCTGCAGAAGTATATATTATTTATCAGCATTATCTTATGCTGGGGGGCACTGCAGTATGGGCAAAAATTTATCTCCTCATCCATTTTTTACCTTTTTTTTCTTTTTTTACCTTTTATTAGATTTTTTCCTGATTTTTTCAGGCAGTTTTCATGATTCTTGCTTGAATGATTTGCATGATGATTGAATCTTGAATTCCTGTATATTAGTGAATCAAAATCAACCTTATGAGCGTCAAATTCAGGCCCGTCAAGACAGGCAAATTTTGTCACTCCTCCAACACTGACCCTGCATCCTCCGCACATGCCTATGCCATCCATCATTATAGGGGACAGATGGGCCACAGTCTTTGCCCTGAGGTGTGTAAGCCTTGCTGCCTCTTTCATCATCTCAGGGGGACCTACAACTATAACCCTGTTGAAATGTTGGCTTCTGACAATATTTTCAATCTGTTTTGTAACAAGGCATTTTTCACCATAACTGCCGTCTTCAGTGCATATTATAAGCTTATCACTGACTTCCTCGAACTTTTCTGGCCATATAAGTTTGTCCTTGTTACTTGCTCCGATAATATTTATTACATTATTGCCGATTTCTTTTAGCTTTTTTGCAAGCAAATATGTGCTGGCGCATCCAATTCCTCCTGCTGCAATAAGCACTGAACCAAATTCATCAATGCCTGCATCATTTCCCAGGGGTCCGGCCACATCACTGATAAAATTTCCTTTCCTCATCTTTGACAATAATTCAGTTGTCTTTCCTTTGACTTTAAATACAATTATTATAGAATTCCCGGTAAAATCTGCAATAGTGAATGGAGTCCTTTCACCATTTTTATCAATCCTTATTATCACAAAATTACCTGGTGCTGCATATTTAACAATGTGCTTTGCCTCTATCTCAAGCTCATAGATATCATGTCCAATTTTTTGCTTTTTTAACACTTGGTACATTTGTATAACTCTCAATAGTTCTCTAATTAATTATTATATATATTTTTATGAATTATCACCTCAATTTCTAAAGTTTTGGCAGAGGGGTAGTTTGAATTTTATTTACCGGCTCTGGTTTTGTGACCTTAATGCCATTAGACTTAATCTGGTTAACAGGCTTCTGGTTAACAGGTTTTTTTCTCATCAACCTTTTATTTATAAGAAACCTTTTTTTATCCTTATCCATGTCAATAAAAAGGTCAGCTTCATTCTTAAGCTTGGATGAGGCTGTCTTGCCAAATGCAATAACCTCTGCCCTGCATCCGTTTGCCTGAACATATTCAAGCAGTTCCTTGAAATCACCGTCACCGCTTACAAGTACGACTACATCAATTTTTTGGGCCATCCTTACAACATCCATTGCCAGGCCGATGTCCCAGTCTCCTTTTTTTGCGCCTCCAAAAAAAATCTGAAGATCCTTTAACTTTACATCAAATCCGATTTTTGACAATGCATCATAGAATTGTGATTCTTCCTTGATGTCTGCCTTAATAGCATATGCCATAGCCCTTATCAGCTTTCTTCCGGCAACTGCCTCTTTCAATATCTGTGTAAAATCAACTTTAGTATCATATAATTGTTTTGCAGAATAATACATATTCTGTACATCAACAAAAACTCCTACTTTTTGTTCTTTGTGCCTAACCATCTTTATACCCCTTTATTTTTATCAATATCTGCGTCAAATTTTCCGTCTTTATTCTTTTTGACAGAACTGAATATCTCCTGCCTTCCTTTTCTTAAATTACTTAGAATCTGGTCTTTTGCCATATCCAGCAGCCCAAGTGCTTCCTGAGGACCAACTTGATTTGTATGCATATGTACCTGTATATTCTTGCCGACAAATCTGAACCCCACCTTAAATTCCTTTTGTTCCATTTTATTTTTTAGTTTAATTATTGTTTATATTATAGGTATATGTTCTTCAAATCCGCATTTTGTACAGTAAATCCTTCCCTTTTCAGCATCAAATTCAAGAGAAATTGAGTGGCATTTGGGACATCGCTTGACAAGCACAGGAACCTTTTCAAAATCAATCTTACCAAACTCATTTAATTTTTTCAGCTCTTTTTCAATGCCTTTTTTCCAATCAGAACCAATTTCTATAAATATCCCCCCCAATAAACAGAAGGAAGGATGGATTTATAAAGGTTTTGTATATTTATAAAGGAATTGATTATTTAGTATTTAGTCTTTATTAAATTATAAATAATAATCTTTCTATAATTTTTAGCAAAATATCAAAATATTCCAAAAACTTTATTAACTAGATAATTTAAATCCAATGAGGAGGTGTTAAATATGGCTGATCCAATGTTAATGAATGCAGCTATGGGAGGAGGCATTTTTGCTATTATTGCAGCACTTGGCATGATAGCGTTGTTTATCTTCCTGGCTCTATATGTATATTTTGCTCTTGCATTGATGGCGATTGCAAAAAAGACAAAAACAGAAAATGCATGGCTAGCATGGATACCTATTGCCAATATTTTCCTGATGGTTATAATAGCCGAGAAGGAATGGTGGTATGCGCTTATTATCCTGCTTTTGCCGTTGATTCCGGTATTAGGCGGGCTTGCATCCATGGGTGTGGCAATATACATCTGGTGGCTTATATCAGAAAAGCTTGGAAAACCAGGCTGGTGGTCAATACTGCTGCTGATACCTATTGTAAACCTTGTTATTGTTGGAATGCTGGCATGGGGAGAATAAACATATAGAAATTTTATTTTTTATTTTTTTATTATCGTATCAAATTCTGTTCAATTATAAATATTAATAATCATACTAAATTATGCCGAATTTAATTGCAACAAGCATTGATATTCCAAGAAGCAGTATTATAATGCCTGCAATAAGATGAAGCACTTCCAGTTTCTTCTGGCGCCATTCTTCAACCTTTTCAGATGTTGTAAATCCAAGATATACAAAGACTGTAATAACCACCATAGGCAGTATAAATATGATATTATAGAGCAACAGCAAAAGCATTGCAAAATTCTTTGTAGTTGCCTGTGCAAGAAGGCCAAGAATTACTATATAAGGACCTGAAGTGCAGGGAAGCAGGAACAGGCTGACAACAAATCCAACAAAGAATGCGCCTGGAACTGATGTAACTCCCCTAATTATTGATTTCATGCGGGGTCTCCATGATTCAGGCACTTCCATCTTGAACCATTTTCCATACCAAAGATAATCCTTGAGATTGAAAAGCCCCACAAGAATAGCAAGAACAGCAACGATCATATAAAAATTTCTTGTCAAGCCTGCTGCCTGAATAGCTGAATAAAGGCCAAGACCCATGAGAAAATAGGATATGAATATTGCAAATGAGAAAGCAAGTCCTGAAAATAATGCCTTTTTTCTATGGCCTGTAGCAAGAATTGTTGTTATAAGTATTACAAGGACAGCAAATGCGCAGGGATTAATGGCATCGACTGCTGCTGCTGAAATTACTGCTGGTATTGTAAGAGTCTTTTTGAACTGTGTTTTTCCAGGATCCTCTGTCGGAGAGCTGTCGCCGATAACTTCAATGATATCACTGTTTTCTATCTTGTTTGCAGGGTCTCCGCAGTCTTCAAGAAGGCACCTGTTGATTGTATTCTCAATCTTTTTTCCAAGCGCAGGGCTGAATCCTACAATAACTTCATCATCGACAAATACTGTGGGAACACCCTGTATTGTAGTGTTAAATGATTCTGACATCTCACTGAATAATTCCCTGTTATCATCATTGAAATATATCTCAAATTCTTTTATTTCAAGAGAAGGGTATTTATCCTCTATATCTCCAATAAAATTAAGCAACTCTGAGCAATGCGGGCATCCTCTTCCATAGAAAATGTAAAGTTTAACAATGTAATCTTCAGTATTTACTTCATCTGCTAAAGAGGGAACTGATAGAACTGATAAGGATATCACAAAAAATAATAAAATTCCAATGACTCTGATATTGAACATTGATTTCTTCATAATATTTCACCGCTAATCTTGTCTGCCAAATCCCTGAATACAGGCTTGTATGCCCTATCATATTCTATTATAGGGATCAGGCTTACCAAAGCATCAATGAATTTCTTATCATAGGGAATCCTAAGTAATATTTTAATTTTTTGTTTTTTTGCATAATCTTCAATAATGTTGCATATCTCATTATTTATATCATACTTGTTAATTATCAGGCCACAGGGTATATTAAAATTATTTACAATACCCAAAGCCCTCTTGAGATCAGAGAATCCTGATGGTGTTGGTTCAGTCACAGCAATCACATAATCACTTCCGCTTACTGATGCGATTACAGGACAGCCAATGCCTGCTGCAGAATCTATTATCATGATTTCTGCTTTATTCTCTTCTTGGTTTCCTAATTCTTCAGCAAGCGACTTTACAGCAGTTACAATCTTTCCAGAGCCAGATTCACCTACTCCAAGCTGTCCTGTCACAATTTTAAAACCATAAGGTGTCGAGCTAAATCCAATTTTTGCATTTTCAACATTCTCAAGATGAACAGCGCCTGCCGGACAAACCAGTTCGCATACACCACATCCTTCGCAACCGAATTTATTCAGACTTGGCTTGTGGTTATGCCATTTTATCGCATTAAAATAGCATGAATCAAAGCATTTCCTGCATGATATGCACTTTTCATGATCAAACACTGCTTTTTGATTTGTTGAAATTGGATTCAATTGGTCAAAATTATCTTCTTCTACACCAAGCACAATGGCTAAGTTTGAAGCATCAACATCACAGTCTGCGCAGATAATGCTGTGTCTTGATGACAATTCAACAGCCAGTGAAGCAGTTATACTGCTCTTGCCTACTCCTCCTTTTCCTGATAGTATTGTTATCTTTTTCATGTTAGGCTAATTCCAGTTTTTTCATCCCTAATACTTTAAATATTTTTATAATATTTCCCTTGGTAAATAGCAGATGGCTTTTACATTTGCAGTCACTGCAGCCAAAACCTTTAACCTGGACAGCATCTTCTGCTATCCTGTCTGCAATCCTGCATTCCTCTTCTTTCCCGGATTTCTTATAATACACATCCTTGATTTCTGAATTCCTGGATGAGAGAAGATAATCAATATGCCACCTTATTTTCTTTTCCTTTTTAATGTGCCTTTCAACCCTTTTCAGGATATTATTCTGGGCTGAGCCAACATATACATATTTTCCTTTTTTGAAAAAGATTTCACCTAATGCTCCAATCTTTATCTTTGTATTTTTGCTGACATCTATAAGCAGGCAGTAGACTCCTTTCATTTAAAGATCTCACCTTCAATTATCCTTTCTGCCAGTATTTTTATCTCATCAGCACTTACAGGAATTCCCCTTGAATAAGATTCAATAATTTCCCTGCTATAAGGTATCTCAGATATAATCCTTGTATTGTATTTTTGCGATAAGTCCTTTATTAAATCTATCTGGCCGACATCTGACCTGTTCAATATAATATCTTTTGGTATGCTTAAAATATCAAGCAGTTTAAGTATGAGCTTAAGGTCATGGGCTCCAAGAGGGGTAGGCTCTGTTACTGCAAATGCATAGTCGCAAAACTCAAGAGCAGAGATTACATCACAGTGCATTCCTGCAGAAGTATCAATTATAATATAATCATAGTCTTCCTTTTTTTTATCAACAATTTTTTTCATTTCATCTACAATAGACTCAGAAAAGGATTCATTTATTTTCAGCTCTCCTGACAAAAGGCTGATACTGCTTTCAGGGCTATTGATTTCACCTGAATAAATATATCCAATTTCTTTTTTCCCCCAGCTTATTGCTTTTGAGGGGCATTTAATTACACATGCGCCGCACCCATTGCATTGTGAGGGTATAAAAATCGGATTTTTACCCTTTACTGACACAATAGCATTCATCCTGCATACAGTACCGCATAATCCAGACTGACTGCATTTGCTGAAATCCCATTCAGGGATTCTTATATCAACATCCTTAATGTGGCTAAGATTTATATCAAGAAGCAGGTGGTCGTTTGGGCATTCAACATCCATGTCAGCAAGAAGAACTTTTTTGGTTTTTCCAAGCTCGTATGCCAAGGATGTGGATATAGTTGATTTGCCAGTGCCTCCTTTTCCACCTGTAATGCCTATTATTTTCATTTTTCACTATTATTCCTATTATCTAATCAATTTCAATCAATGGCCGCAGCTTTCAATCTGATCATCAAGATTGTCCAGGTTTTCAATAACTTGCTTTGGTGTATTATAATTACCTGACCTGATTTTTACTCCTTTTTCATTGAATAATTTTATTGCGCGGGAGCCAATGCCCTTGGCAAAAACAATAGTAGGATTGGCTGCATCAATAACCTGGTCAACTGGAGATTTGAGATTATCAGAATGGTCAAGCTTGTTGTCAAGTATTTTCAGCTCTTTTGTTTCTGTGTCATATATTGCAAAAAACGGCGCATGTCCAAAATGCTCAGAGATTTCAGATTCCTCACCTTTATCATTGAGCAATGGGATAAATATTCTTTCTGATTTTGTATCTTTCTCTATCTTGGGTTCATTTACTGGGATTGTATCATCTTCTGCTGCTTTCAGCCCTGCATGAGCCTCAACAATATCAGTTATCTGATGAAGATTACCACTAACCAGATTATTTATGGCATCACTGGCTTTTCCTGAAGCATTATATGCCTTTATTCCAAGCTGGTTTAGGACATTTGCTGCATTTGGTCCAAGGTTTCCTGTTATGACTGCATCAACATTTAAATCACCTACCTGCTGAGCTGCCCTGAATCCTGCACCATGCCCCTGTATAGCACCCTGGTTCTCAAATGCTTCAATGTTTGTTATATTTTCTCCCTCAATATCAACTATCAAGAAATACCTGCATCTTCCAAACCTAGGATTGATGATTGTTTCAATTGTATCATTATCTGATGTTATTGCTATTTTCATTTTTTCACCTTTTAAATTTATAATTTATTTAATTTCTTTCCATAAAACTCTCACATTTTTGGCATTTTGTCTTGACACATGGCTGACCAGTGATATGCGGCTGTTCATGGCTGCATTTTGGGCATTTGCAAATTCCTCCTGTTCCCAGACCTTTTGCCTGCTTAATCTCAGGTTCATATTTTCCTTTCCCCTGCCATCCTACTCCAGACCTAAAATCACGCTTATAAAACCCTGATGAGATATCAAGGCTCTTTATCTGGATTACAATATATTCAAGAATATCAATCTTATTTATTAATTCATCCCTTAGATTGTTTGTCTTATTTGCAGCTTCTTCAACATTAATATTGCCTGGAAGCTTGACTTCAAGATTAGCTGTTATAATTGAACCTTTCTTCTGTGTTCTCAAATCAGATATCTCAATGTTATTCTCTTTTGCAATATTCCTTATTTTTTCATCAATCTCATTTCCTGCTGAAACGTCTAGCAGTGAATCAGTTGCTTCTTTTCCTAATTTAAATGATTCCTTAATAATATATACGCCAATCAGGAAAGCCATGATTGAATCCACATAAATCCAGTACCTTGAAAGTATCAGGCCTGCAAGAACTGCCAATGAAGTGTATACATCAACCCTTGAATGGATTCCATCTGAAAGAAGGCTTATTGAATTCTCTTTTTTTCCATAATGTATTTTTAATCTTGCCATGACTTCATTGATCAATGCAGATACAATCATTGTTCCTAATGCAAGATAGCCAATGCTTATCTCAACAGGATTAAGAAAACCTTTATATGCCTCATAGATGATTCCTATTCCTGTTATAAATAGGATTATCGTAATTATAAGACCTGTTAGTACTTCAAACTTATAATGGCCATATGGATGCTTTTCATCCCTTGGCTTTTTTGAAAGCCTTATTCCTATTAAGCTTATTCCTGATGAAAAAACATCCATGCCAGAATGTATGCCCTCTGCTAAAATAGCAGATGATCTAGTTAATAATCCTACTAGTATCTTTGCTATTGCCAAAATTAAGTTGGCAAATACAGACAATCCTGCTATTTTTTCTTTCTTTTCTTTCATATTAATATTCCTATTTACGATGTCTTTTTTTATTTCCTATCCATCATTGACCCGCATTTTGGGCATTTTATTAGGTTGCAGGGCTGAGCACGTGAATGAGACATCTCATTACCGCACTTTGGGCATTTGCAAAATCCTCCTGAACTTCCAGGAAAAAATCTTCCCATCAATCTTCTTCCTGCAACCAATCCTCGCCCTAATCCGAATCCTTGTCCTGCACCCTGGCCTCTGGGACCTGTTCCATCTCGATTTGGCATTTTTTTACCCCCAATTTTTTTTAAAATTCTCTGATCATATTTATTCCACATTTGGAACAATTAATTTCTGCGCATGGCGTACCCCTCTTATGAGACTGTATTTTTCCACATGAAGGGCATTTGCAATTTCCATAACCTTTGATCCTGTTAACTGCAATTTTATAATCACCACCGCTTATCCTTATAGACTTTCCATTGACTAAAGCATCTGTAACCTTACCAAGAGCCCTTGCAAGAGTCCTGTGAAATGTTGACTGATGTATTTGCATTTTTTTTGCAGAGCTTAATTGACTTAATTTCTCTATATGGCTCAATCTCATTGCCTCAAGCTCGTCAAGAGTAAGCTCTACTTCTGAAAGGTTGGATAATGGAACACCCCTTGGCTTGAAATATACTGCTTCAGGCTTGAGATTAATAAGTTTTATCTTTCTTGGCCTTACCATTATGCATAGTAATGCATAACTACTATATAAATTTTATGGAAAATTAATCAGTTTTTTAGGAAAAACTGCCGTCTCTTCCAGTAATTATGCAATATGCCAAAATCAAAGCTCCAATAGTTATTGCCATGTCAGCGACATTAAAAGCTGGCCAGAAATTAAAATTAATAAAATCTGTGACATATCCTATAAAAATTCTGTCAATAAGGTTACCGATTGCACCAGAGATTATAAGAATGAATGATATGGATGCTAATTTTGTTTTTGGATATTTGAAAAAGATGAATATTATTAATGCCAGAAATATGATATTGAACAGCAGAAGCATTACCCTATGCTCCTGAAGTATTCCAAAACCTGCCCCTGTATTTGATATAAATGTGATTGAAAGAAAATTATTGACAACATTATAATCAATGTTTGATATCCTCACAAGGTATTTAAATATCTGGTCAATTATGATAATTGCAGGAACAAGCCAATAATATCTCTTATGTGCTATTTTATAAGTTGCCATAAGCCTAACCTGTCTGCCAAGCCTACCATGATTTGGCTTTTTTCTCCTCGTCTAGAGCAATCCTCTCAATATTGTTCAGCCTGTGGCTTATATTATCAAGCTGCACTCTAAGTGTGTCCATCTTGCTTGACAGTATTGCAATATCCCTGCTTAATATCTCCATTGTCACATGCTGCTCATGTGAAGCAGTCTGCGCTGGTTGGGAAGCCTGGAACTGTGCAGGAGGGGATGGAGGAGGAATAGAAGCATATGGATCAGCAGTTGCCTGCTGATTATGTATCTGCATTCCTGGCGGTGGAATCTCGCCAGGGGGTGTTATTTCTGCACCATATCCTGGCTCAGGTGTCTTAGGCAGTCCAAGATCATCCCTCGGTCCAAGCTCAGGTATAGCTGGCTCTTCGCCAAATAGCGACTTATCAGGAGCCTTAAAATCAAGATCATCCTTTTTCCAAAACATCAGCTTTTCAAACATAATCATCCCTCTTTTGTCCAGAACAATATCTCCTTAAAATAATCAATTATTTTCTGGATAATATTTATTTTCTCTTTTTCCGGTTTTTCTGTTTCTTCCTGAACTATAGTATATTCAATTTCCTCATTAAAAGGCATAAAGACCTCAACTGTTACAGGATCTGAGGCAGTCTGGTATTCCCATAATCCATCTGAATACTTCATCCTTGCATTGCTCAGATTATTCTCTCCAAGGTTATCAAAAGTCATGTTATATAATATTATCTTTTTTGAATGCATACCAATCTCAGGTATCTTCCATTCATTAGTATTATCCCATATTGTGATATTTTTTGCAAATCCTGAGCCAATATTTTCCACCACAAGCATAACCTCAAGAGATTCATTGCTCATCAAAGAATCACGGGCAGTTGTCTTGTTTATCATCAGCACAGGTGAATTCAGGTTCTGGTGCTCAATTGTTACGATTCTTTTCTTGTCTGTCTTATTGAACTCATTTCCGTATAGGTCTGAATAGAATAAGGTTATTGGTTTAAGGCTTATTTTTCCTTCTTCCTTAGCCCTGACCCTGAATTCTTTTTTTGCATTCCAAACTTCCCCATCATCCAGTCTTTCAGTGCTGATTGGATCAAAATTGCTGACTATGTCAATATTGCTCTGCAATGGCAGGCTGAACCAGATATCAATTGCAGTTTCTTCATCATTATTTCTGATAGTATAATCTATATCAAAGAATTCACCTATATATATCTCAGAATCATCAATCTTCTTATCAATCCTTAAATCTATCTTCTTTGGCTTTACTGTAATGCAAGCCTCTTCTGAAACATTATATGCTGACTGTTCAGAAAAATAAGTGACTGTTGTATTAATGCACTTCTTTGTATTATTCCTGACATGAGGGGCAATAAGCTCATACTTGTAAGCATCAATCTTAATGTCAGGCTTGATTTCTGTTTTTTGGGAATTTATCCCGCCTTTGAATATGAAATCCCCAATATTGTCACTGGCACTGACATTTAAAAGTGAATTCTGCCTGGTATTCTGAAGGTTTGTAGTGACATAGAATTCCTCGCCTGATTCAACTGTACTCTTGCTGAATTTATGTCCTATCTTCAGGTCTTTTATTGCCTCAACCCTTATCTCCTTATCTATTGACTCTTCAATCCTTTCTCCGAATTCTGTAAGCCATGATGTATTTATCCAGAATTTATATGTCTTATCCCTTTTCAATTCAGGCATTATCAGCTCCCTTGTATCAACAAGTATTGAACCAGATTTAGGTATATAATCAATATGATATGTAATGTCATCCTCAAGCATATCAGAATGAAGAATAATATCAATATTTTTCAGTATAATGTTATTACTGGGGTTATTTACCCTTACTTTCATAACCTCTTTCTTGCCGGATTCTGTTTCATATCTCTTGTCAAGATAGTCAGTCCTTGTATAATATCTTGTTCCAGGATCTCTTTTCTCAAAAGCTATTGTCACAACAGGAGATATATTTACTAACTCAATAGTCTCCTTGATGTCATCAATCTTAAAGCTTTCACCCTTATATGCAAAATCAGCGCTGGTGTATATGCTGGGGTGTCCTGTAAGCACTGCAGTCATGTCCAGTATGAAGTATTTCCTGTAGTTTTCAAGATTTCCGCTCCACTTGAAAAGATTGGGAGATATTTGTTGAAGGCCGATTGAGCCTACACTCTTGTTTTTTGATTTGTTATAATATATCCTTACTGAAGACTCATGGATATCCATAATATTTGTTGGAATCCTTATCTCAAGATTATTGATTTTAATGCTGTCTTCTTCAAACTTATTATTTGTTAGTTCAACAATCATCTTGAAATCCTCGCCAATATGCACTTTTTCAAGGGCCTTGCCAAGGATATCCCTTGTGCCAAAATTTGTCCTTATCTTATGGTTTTTTCCTGAATCAATAATATTGTCATATTCTGATGCAAAATATTCTACATCCACAAGTTTTGTTTTTATATCAAGTATATTTTCTGCTGTAATCTCAACCGGCTTTGTAACTATCTCCTCGCTTGTCCTCAGTGTATTGTAATTTAACACTGCAGCAATCTTTCTCTTGAACTCATGATTAGGCTTTATCATATAGCTGAATTCATATGAGTCTCCATCATCAATTGCTGCCTTAGACCATAATACTGAATTGCTTTCGATAAAACATCCTTTACATTGCAATATCTCAAAATCTTCAAGTGTATCAATATATTCCAGGTCATAAGCAGTAGATGAGCCAGTATTGGAGATTATAACATTAACTTCAATCTCATCACCAACAATAATATCAGTCTCTTCAAAAACACGATCTATATCAATTTCAGGTTCTCTTAAATATAGAAGCAAGTAAGCCTTGAATGCGCCTTTTTTTATGTCATACTCATATTCCTCATAGCATGCCTTTATGGTACTGTTTGTTCCTTTAAGCACATCGCATTCTCCTTCATCTATGGTCTTATAATAATCACCATACCTTATCCTCATCCTGTCAGGGTCTTCAAGAAATCTAAAGCTGAAAACAAGGTCATTAGCAGTTATTGAATCGCCAGGATATTTCCAGCCGCTGAATATCTTTTCTTCTGATGCAGAAACTACTAATGGAAGTATAAGCAAAATAATAACAAAAAATATTATTGGTCTCATTCTCTATCAAGTATCTTCTCAATCATCCATGTAGGCATCTTTTTTATGAACCTTGTTGTCTTG
>Ga0208279_1001096_pt1 | contig 16100 bp, 18 predicted proteins | sample AntAceMetag02UKM_FD_184766 | JGI IMG/M metagenome (GOLD analysis project Ga0208279, IMG submission 184766) | Saline lake microbial communities from Ace Lake, Antarctica - Antarctic Ace Lake Metagenome 02UKM (SPAdes) (version 2) | ecosystem: Environmental > Aquatic > Non-marine Saline and... | reverse complement strand
AAAACAAAACTGACGCCTATCGAATTCAGACGTCAGTTTGTATAATTACCCAAGAGAGGGTTTTTATTTATTTGTCCACCGTATGGGGTGCACTCCAATAAATCCCGGGTTTTTAGTTTAACTTACGCAGATAAAAACGTTTATTTTGGTATTCTGAGACCACAAGACGTCCGTCTAAAAGCATTTCTTCAATGATCTCCATCTTTCCTCCGGCCCGCCCCAAAAACTCTTCTACGGCGTCCTCCCGCATTGGGTGGACGGAAGTAATGCTGAGAAGATCTTGCTCTATATTTCCTGTGAATGCAAATTCATTGCCTTCATATCCGATCAGGTATTCCACATTTAATCCGGCACCCTGAAATATTTGGAAAGCGTTGTTTAAATTCTCTGCTGTGGGAGGTAAGACCCAATTTTCCGCAGGCGGCCTGGTAGGGATACTTAAATATGAACTGTCTGGATTGATCGAAGCCAGGAAGGCAGCATTTTTTTGGCAGTTTTCCTGATCATCATTGAGATCCTTGACCAACATGGTCTCGGTCAATAGCTCCCCGCCAAATTCTCCAGCGAAGGTTTTGATGCCGCTTAGAATGTTCTCCAAATCTATTCTCCCGTAGGGTCGGTCGATCTTCTTCCAGGTTTTTTGATCGACAGCATCGACTTTGATTGATACAAGATCGGCTTTAGACAGGTCCTGTCTTACTCCAGGGTCATCTATCAGTGTGGAATTGGTGATCACTGCGACCTTAACCTCTGATGTTTTGAGGATGTCGATTAATCTCCCTAAATTCTGGTCCAGGGTTGGCTCTCCATCGGGAACAATGGTCAGATAATCAATCTTTTCATTATTTTGCACCAGGGATTGGACGGAATCCAATACTTCCTTCCCCAACTCTTCAGGATTGTAATATTCTCCCCTGTGGTTGACCATTGATAAGGACCTGCCTAGCTGGCAGTAAACACAAGAATAAGAACAGATCTTGGGTGGGATATTATTAATCCCAAGGCTCCTTCCCAGACGCCGGGAAGGAACTGGTCCAAATACTCTTAAACTATCCATTAGTCAGTTCCCCTGATATTTAGGCATATTTTTCTCTGGTAACTGCATCGCTCAGAATTCCTGATAGATATTCTTTTGCTGGTGAGGTTTCAAATGTTCCCAGATGGGTGTGCATATACAAATAGCTGGGTGGAATAGGGTGGGTACCGACGATGACCTTAACCGGGTACCTCTTTTCTAGGAATGCAACGAAAGTATCAATATAGGGACAGGGTGGGTACCCGACCACAAGGCCTGTGGCCAGGTGAATGACTTCAGCACCGTTCTTCACCATTTCAGCTCCCGCATATTCAATGTTGCCCCCAGGGCATCCATCACAGGTGGTATAACCAACCAACTCAAGGTCCGAATCTGAATAAATACTGAAAGCGCCTTCTTTTTCTTTTAATGACCGGAAGCATTTACCTCCAGCACAGCGCCGGTACCGATCACAGATAATAATCCCGATCCTGGTGACTTTCTTCATGCGAACTCCTGATAAAAATATAATACACATGTACCAAAATAATTATACTCCTGTGGATATTTAAAACCACGGGAGTAAATTTATATTTGTCAAAATATTAATAATAGGAGTTATTGATTGGATTGCTCTAGATCCAGGAGCCATTTCTTGCGGTGCAATCCACCACCGTAACCAACTAATTTCCCATCGGATCCGATCACTCGATGGCAGGGGATGATGATCGCAATTCTGTTATGCCCATTGGCCGACGCGACCGCTCGAACAGCCTTGGGGTTACCAAGGATTGTCGCTTGTTCCAGGTAGGAACGGGTCTCTCCATAGGGAATATTCTGTAGAACCTTCCACACTGACTGTTGGAATTCAGTTCCTGGAGTATGCAGGGCAACACTGAAGGATTTTCTTTTCCCTTGGAAGTATTCTTTGATTTGCGTTTCAGTCTCTTTTAGATGAGGATTTTCGCCTGGAAGGATCACTGCATTGAGCCTTTTTCGCAGGTCCTTGAATTCTGTCTCCAACATCCTGCGGTCAGTGAATTCCAGTAAACATAAACCCTGGATACTGGCGCAAGCGAACATGGGACCGATCTCTGTTGTGAAGCGTGTGATATGGAGAAGTTCCTTCTTCCCGGGGGTAGTAGGAGGCTCCCCGAATAACGATTTATAGCTTTCATTGAAGCCACTGAGTGAGCTGTAACCGCTTTCCAGGGCTGAATCCAATACTGATTTTCCGTTTTCTATGTTTTGATAAGCAGTATTGATGCGCAGCATACGCTGATAGGCCTGGAACGTCATCTGGTGATGGTGTTTGAACCAGCGTCGGATCTGATTGGGCTCAAGCCCCCTGTCCACCAGATCTTTATCCTTGACCCGCAGGTACGGGTCCTGATGCAGCTCCTTGATCAGAGTAGTGATGTAGGAGGGTGTTTCTTCTAGCTTTTCCATCGGTTTACAGATCTTGCAGGGGCGGAATCCGTGTTGTAGGGCGCCCTTGGCAGAATCAAAAAAGATCACATTTTCTGCCTTAGGTTTCCGGGCTCTGCAGGAAGGCCGGCAGAAGATCCCTGTAGTTTTAACACCAGTGATGAACAATCCTTCATATGAAGGATCCTTGGTGCCGATAATGTTATATTTTTCCTGGAATGAAAGGGTGACCATAGTGTTATTAAATCCTTGTAGAAATATTTATAATTCACTCTGTACAAGAATTTATCAGATTGCCCGAGATCAAGCTACCGAAAAATTGACAAGTAATTTTCACACTATAAACTTCGGAAATCTTTACGGAAAAACTATCGTGTAGATGTCAGCCTCAAGACTTCTGAAGTCTTCCTTAATTTAAGAATTCTTCCAGCTTGGATAGGGCTTCTGGCATATTCTTCCGCCCGAAACCGATCCGGAAATGATTTCCTGGATGGTCATAAACTGTTCCAGGCAGCAGCATTACGCCCTGGTCTTTGACCAACTGGTCACAGAAGGCATTCACATCCTGTCCGATCAAATGAGGAAATGCAATTGGTCCTGCTTTGGGTTTTATCCAGCTGAAGGTTTCATCATGCGCAGCAAAAAACTTATCCAGCAAACTCAGATTAGAGGTGATGATCTCCAGGTTACGTGCCACAAGTTTTTCTCTATGGCGCAAAGCCAGCTCGGCCAGGAACTCGCTGGGAGCGCTGCTGCAGATTGAAGTGTAATCTTTGAGATGGGAGATTTTTTGATATAGGTCCGGGTTCTTAGTGGCAATCCAGCCAATTCTCAAACCTGCCAGACCATAGGATTTCGACATCACTCCCAGGGAAACTCCGAAATCCCCCATATCACAAGCGGCGGGGAGTCGGTCGGCCGAATCGTATTCAGATTCCCTATATACTTCATCACAAAAAAGGTAAATTCCATTGGATTGGGCAACATGCCAGGTTTCTTGGTAGATTTCCGGGGACATCAAATAACCGGTAGGGTTGTGGGGAGTGTTGATCACAATCGCTTTTGTATTGGGCTGGATCAACCCTTTTAGCTCATCAACATCCAGCTCCCAGTTGTTATCGACCATCGCCTCCCAATTGGATATTTGACAACCAATGCTGGTGGCAATTTCAAATAAGGATTGATAACAAGGCCAGTGCACGATCAGATGGTCACCCGGGTCCAGAGCTGCCTGCATAAAGGTAAAAATGGCTTCCTCGGCGCCAGAATGGACGAGGATTTGGTCTGATGTTGTTGATTCGTACATTCGGCTGATCTCTCGTCGTAATGAGGGGCTTCCTAAAGATTCGGTGTACCCCAACCAATGCTCCCTGAAGGATTTTTCTGAGTTATCTTCAAGTGCCAGTAGATCAGCAATCGAGAGAGATTCACAGTCCGAACTTGCCAGCAGGTATTTAGCGCTGAATTCGTATTTTGCGAAATACCGTTCCAGCTTAAAGGGATTAATCTTCATTCGTATTTCCTTGATTTTCTACGGTTATTTCCAGTAAACTCTGTCGTCCTCGATTGACGACCAAGCGTGTGACATCAGGGCGTCCGTAATGGCCGGCAGGGTCAAAATTCTGTCTTTCTTCCCGGACGAACTGGTGAGAGATTTCAGCAGTAAAAAGTCCTTCTTCCTCAACAATTGGCTCAATGACCCAATCCCCATCTGGCCCAGCCAGGCAGGAACCGCCATCGGCTTGGGTATCCTCAAAATTATCAAGCATCAACTGGCTATGGGGTAGATCAGTTGAAATATCCGATTTTCGCATTAATCCCGATACGGAGACCACATAGGAGCGGGATTCCTTGGCGATGAATTTTGTGATATCAAAAGTGTTGCGCTGGCTTCCCGGCCAGACCGCTACGTGTAAATCTTCTCCCATGCCGTATAAGGCTGTTCGGGAGAGAGGCATCCAGTTCTCCCAGCAGTTCAAACCACCAACTGTGAACGGACCCAGAGGATGGACCTGCAGTCCGTGCCCGTCCCCGGTGGACCAGACCAGGCGCTCTTCATAGGTGGGCATCAATTTTCGGTGAACTGATTGGATCTTACCCTGTGGGTTGATGTAAATAAGGGAGCAGTACAGGCTGTGTCCTCCCCGATCTTGAGGGCGTTCTATGGTGCCAAGGTATACTGCTAAATTATATTTGCTGGCCGTTTTCTGCAGGGAATCCAGATGCCCGGCTTCGATCTGTACTGCTTGGTCTTGATAATGAGCATGGAGCTCTTTTTGGGCTTTGCTGTTGAATCGGGCGCCGTCCGTGCGCTCCACCCAGAAAGGATAACCGGGAACGATCGCTTCCCCGAAAACCGCCAAATGACAATTGTCTTTGCTTGCTTGGTGCAGGTAATCCTCAACTTTGCTGAGGGTTTCTTCGCGGTTCAGCCAGATTGGGGCCATCTGGACCAGGCCGACTTTGATGGTATCTTCCCTTTGAGTAGTATTTTTTGACATAAGCTTTCCTGTTATGCCTGCAAAGCAGGGCTTAGATTATCCTGTTTAATGAACGGGATTTATTTTATAAGATGGTTTGAGTGCTGTTTATAATCTGGTTGTGATTCGAACCAGAGACCAATAATAAGTCGATTTCTAAACCTGCTGCTTCTAAAGCCAATGAATCTTATTAGCTGGAGGTGATCGTAATATATTCCTTTAGATCTGATATCAGGATCTGTTTTAGCTCAACTTCATTCTCAACGCTTGTCTCTGTGAATAAAAATCCGAAAACAGGATATTCTTTATAATCGAACTTCCGCAATTCGAGGGGATTTTCAAAATCAGAAAGCAGTTTTTGGTAATCAAATCCGCTGATTCTTTCAGGTTCAATTCCAGTGGAATTGTCCAGGATGATGATGCTGTATAGTTTCCCAGATTTATCTTTGAGGATCTCTTTCCAATCCGGCTTCATTTGGGAATAATAATAGACGTATGGGTTAAAGCCAAAAGCGTGATAGGTCAGATCTGCCGTAGTGCACCATCCCCCAAATCGCAGAGGATTGATCTCTATAGGAACCAGGGTGCCGGCAGCATCCTTTCTGAGTTCGATATGAGCAGGGAAATTCCTGACCCCTGCTAATTTTCCGATAGACGTCGAAAATGTAGTGAATTCAGACAAATTCTCGTTAATAATATCTGCTGAAGAAGTATATACCCGGTCTCCAACATCATCAGATGAAGAAAATGTATGCTTCAGGATGTTGAGGATAACTGCTTCGCTGTTGCCATCGAAATAGGCATCCACGGCGTACTCTTCTCCCTCGATACATTCCTCAATGATCAGGGATGTTGAATCAACAACCTCTGGAGGATATAGATCACTGGAATTTTCCCTATCGGTCAGGATCCTATCCTTTGTTTGATCCCAATCAGCCGCATCGAATACCTTATGGACTCCTTCGCTCATAAAACCTGTTGCTGGTTTTATTATCAGGGGTTGATCCAGCCCGGGATAGGGCATGCTGGCCAGGTCTGCCATTTTCACAGCCTGGAAGTAGAAATCAGGCACCAGCGATCTAGTTAATTCTCTGAAAGCCACCTTATTTTTAAAAATCTCGATTTTCTCGACAATATTGCTAAATGGTAAATTATTTATGATCCATCCCAGGGCATTTTCTGAGGTGGTATAGATCATTTGTTCCCCGGGTTCCAGGATAATGTCGATCGCCTCAGTTTCTGAGATGATCTTGGTGCCTGGATACAAGCCTAGTGTTCGAGAGATTTCTGTGTCTACTACAGGAATCGCATGATCTCGAACTGTCTCTTTGAAAAAATCCGAAACGAAAGGTTTGTCTAAGAAAAACAAGCTATCCTCCTGAAAGTTTTTTTGCCCGTTCGGCTTTACTTATCTTAGGTGGTTCGAACGTGAGAAATTGCTCCAGCAGGCGTTCAGGGTTGGTATCGATCAGTAGCATATTACGATGTTCTTGAGCGACAAATTCATCTTTCACTAGGCGGTCCAGGAATTTAAGAAGCTGATCATAAAAACCAGCAATATTAATCAAACCACATGGTTTTTGATGGAAACCCAACTGGGACCAGGTGAGGACTTCCATTAACTCTTCAATTGTGCCCATGCCACCCGGTAGGGCTATAAAGGCATCAGCCAGATCTGCCATCAAGGCTTTACGGCTGTGCATATCATCTACAACCCGTAGATCCTGCAGATCGGTATAAGCGACTTCCATTTCAGCAATCGCCTTGGGGATGACACCGATCACATTTCCGCCCTGTTCCACAACTTCTCTCGCCAAAATTCCCATCAATCCGACGGATCCACCACCGTATACCAGTGTGATATTTTTGGTTGCCAGGACCTTTCCAAGCTCAATCGCAGCATCTTTGTAAACCGGATTCTTTCCGGGACTGGACCCACAGTAAACAGCAATTCGTTCCATAAATTATTTTCCTTAGGAGGAGTGTATCACTGATTTGAGAATGGCTATCAGGGAAGAGATAATGAGCGATGGAGGAGGGGGGGCCGGAACCTTTTTATTTCAGGGTTAGTCACAGAATATAGAGGATTACAATTCCAGTTTGAGTACTTTTTCATCATCTTCCCATTCCCCGGTCTCTTCAAAACCGAGTTTATAGTAAAAAGGGGAAGGATTACCGTCACCTGGTACGTAGCTGGTGAGGAGTTCTTTGGCTCCCGGCAGGGTTTTGACATGGGCAATGACATGTTCCATGGCCAGGTAGCCGTAGCCTTTACCCTGATGCTCTTGATCGATCATCAAGCGCTATAAGTAGTATTCAGGCTTTTTCTCATAAGCATAAAGCATAACAAAACCTACCGGTATCTCTTCATCATAGATGCCCCGGAACCAGGCTTCCTTGCTGAAATAGGCTTTAGCGATGGAGTTGGCGTTGGGCGCTACGAAGCTTTTTTGTTTTTCAGCAACGTTGAGCTTCATGATCGGCCCGACAGTTTCAGCTGTGATTTCTTTAAGGGTGATTGTAGTGTTTATTGGGTTCATTAAAGTCTCTCTGGTCAATCAATCTTACGAGATATGTAAGAAATATATTATCAGTTTTTTCTCTAATTGGTATTGAATGATCTTCATATTCAGTCCAATATCAGGTCTTCGTAGTGTAGCCCAATAATTGTCTGACTTTAACTAAATGGGGGTAGGTATAAGGATCCTGGCAGAGGTCAATGCTCCACTTGGATATATCTTTAAGATCAAACCAGCGCACAGCTGCGATCTCAAAGTTTACCTCAACCTCTGGCTCAGACCCGGGTTCCGGTTGGCCTCCAATAGGTGTGCAGATATAGGATTTGAGTCTTTTATACATGCCACCAGGATAAGCTACCTGCTCGATGAGCAATTTTCCAACCCGCATATCAAGGCCTGTTTCTTCCTTCATTTCCCGTATAGCACATTCTTCGTCTGTTTCGCCAAGTTCAGGGCCGCCGCCTGGTATAACCCAAAAAGAAATACCTGTCCGCCATTAGTGGCCTCGGATCAAGAGGATTTTATGGTCTTAGATGATCAAACCTTGGATTCTGGTGTGTCTGAGCATAAGTCAATAAGCAGTGAATAGAACTCTGTGATCAAGGAAATGATTAATGAGGGCCCATAGATTTTTTTGTGTGTGTGATTACTCATTTTTCGCAATGAGATCTCTTATCTCCCCAGGTGTAGCGTAGATGACAAGTCCTTCCTGGTGTTTAGTGTCGACATAAGAAAGAAAGTCATCCAACGCTGTCAGAGATTCTGGAGTGGGGGCGTTTTCTCCTTTGCCTCCAACAGCATATTCAATAATATGCGTCACAAATCCCCATGTCGCAGGACGATCAGGTCGGTTCTCAGCCATGTAGTTAAGTGCGCCATCAAACATCCCTGTTAGTTGAGAGAAATGCCGAGTATCCAGAACATCGGGTGGAGCAGCTTCATCCGGAAGGATCAGCCAATTAATAGAAACATGATCGATGAATAACATCTCACCTTGAGGATTGTGGCTGCAGGGGTCTTGATGGATGTAATCCGGCCGCCAGGGGAACATCAGGTTTCCGGTCACTGCCCACATATCATTACCAATCCCGAACACATCCTTGCATTCAGAACTGATGGTGTTCTTCTCGCCACCGGGAGAGAGGTTTACCGTTCCCACATTCAGCCCTAGTTTTACAGGCACATCTATTGCAAAAGACATGGCGTTTTTGGATTCTCCAGGACTGACTTTTGATATCTGGGCTATAAATCCGGATGTAGTTTCAGGTGTGATGCCTATAAACTGCTGTATATTTTCGTATGCATCCTGAACGTCATCCAATTTGTGAGTGTGCACACCGATCTCGTGGCCGTTCTTGAGCAGCTGAGTGATGATGTTGTCCTCACCCTGGTAGAGATAGAAACCTTTTACTGTGGCAGGCAGGAATTGCCAGGATGCTTTGACGCCATAGTGGTCCAGAACCGCAGCGATACCTGCAATGGCTGCAATCATGTTATCGGCTATTTCTGGATCTATGGATGTTTGCCCGAGGTCACTGAAGGGCAGGAATTCATCTGATCCATGGGTATGAATGGTATAGAAGAAGTACATGGGTTGAATATCTGAACTTGGGTCTGATGGTGATATTTCCAAATCCTGGCAGTCAACCGGGCAGGATTCTGAGGTCTCTGGCCCGTTGCAGATTCCATCACCACAGCTTTTCTGTCCGCTGGCTGATTTCTGAGGGATGATCTCACCTTGGGTTTGAATCCCCGACTCGGCATTGCTGATACACCCCGATAGCAGAAGGACCAGGATTAATAAGATTCGATAGTATTTCATAATTAGAAACCTCCTGGATAGATCTTGTATTGCGGCGTGAAGGTAACTTCATTATTCCCTATTCTTCCATCCTGCGTTAATTGGATATTCTTTTTTTGATGGTATTAGGTTAGATCCGACTGGTTATTTCTAGGATCCAGTGTCTTACCAGAGGAAAAAGATCAATCCCAGCATTAAAGAGATCAGCACTGCCCAGATCCAGATCAGATCTGCAATTAATGGTGATGGCCCTTCCTGATCGACAGGATCAAAACCAACAAAGAAGACCCTATCTCTTTTATCTAGCAGATCTTCCAGGTTGGGTTCAATTCCCAGTGCTTTCAGCCAAGAACTAAAATGGGAATCACCCCCGGAATCAAATAGACTCTGAGCGACACCCCTGATCTCATTAAGATCTTCAACTCGCCTGGCATCCGCTGAATAGATCCTGTTTCCCGTTTGGATTGTCACTAGTGGATCCGCATGAAAATTCTTGACCCAATCTGCTTGCCGCCACCAGCCAGGGATCACGTAGTCTCTGTTATTAGAAGAAATACGCGACACCATGGTATGCCGGGGAAGTTTGCTTTTCCGTCCCAGGGTTGTCACCACCATCATCTTTTTACCACCCCTGCTGGGGTGGCTCAGGACAGGTCCGAATCCCAACCGCCACAGCAGCAGAGGAAGCTTGTAGATAAACCGGTTTAAGGATCCCTTTTTAGGATAGTCCATTGAATCAGCAAGATCATTCCCGTCCATGATATTTTCCTGATTGTGTGAGATTGAGATAATACACTGGAGGAAACATATTCTTCCTATATATTTATTATAGAGGGATTAATCAAACTCACAACCCAATTATCTCGAAATTCTTCATCCCCGTTGAGATATTAAAAAGAAAAGGTATTGTTTCGTTTGAAACAATACCTTTTCAGGAAATCTATATATCTTTACTTGTCAGTCGATCATATCTTTACCTTCCCGCAGACTGAAAGAGATAGCTACTCCCAATGCTAGCAGACTGGCAACAGCTATGATCAACGCAACGGTTTTCATTGTTCCGCCGGCAGCTGCCACACTGATGATCAATGGTGCGGCCAGCAGTGATACCAAGTTGACGACCTTGATCATTGGGTTGAGAGCGGGGCCAGCTGTGTCTTTGAGAGGATCACCGACCGTATCGCCGATTACGCTGGCATGATGGCGCTCGGAGCCCTTGCCTAGATTGTTTTCTGGGTCAGAGGATTCATCCTCGATCTGTTTCTTGGCATTATCCCAGGCGCCACCTGCGTTGGCCATAAAGACAGCCAGCAGCTGACCTGTCACGATGATGCCTGCCAGGAAACCGCCCAGGGCCCTGACACCGATCAAAAAGCCGACGATGATGGGAACCAGGATGCCGAGCATGGCTACAGTGATCAGCTCACGCTGAGCTGCGTTGGTGCAGATGCGGACTACTACGTCATAAGCAGGTTTGACGGTTCCTTCCATCACTCCGGGGATGCGGAGCTGCTTGCGCACTTCCTCAATGATCAACCTGGCCGCACGCTCAACTGCTCGCAGCAGGATTGAACTGAACAGGAAGGGTAAAGCTCCGCCTATCAGGAGTCCGACAAAAACCAGGGGATCAGCGATGTTCAGGCCTTCCGTCTCTAGACCTGTAACCTCAATGAATGAGGCAAAGAGGGCCAGCGCTGCTATTACCGCCGAAGCGATGGCAATACCCTTGGTGATGGCTTTAGTAGTGTTGCCAACACTGTCCAGGGTGGCTAGGGTTCTCTGGCTTTCAGGATCGGTAAAATCCTCTTTGGCCATCTCTGCAATACCGCCAGCATTATCTGCCAACGGACCAAAGGCATCCATAGCCAGGTTGTTGCCCGTGTGTGAAAGCATACCAATACCGGCCAACGCTATCGAATACATGATGAAGATGAATTCATGGCCAGCTGGAGCAGGTTCAAAGCTGCTGATGATCAAACCAACTACTACAACACCCACAGCTGAGAAGATACCATTTTCGATCTTTTTGGACTTGATGGCCAGGTAGATGCCCAGTAATACTCCGACAATCACCGATCCTATGATTATTGTCGACACAAGGGCTGCCGGAATTGTGACTGTGTAGATAGCAACCGATAGGAGGATAGCAATAACAATGATCAACGCTGCCCAGACTGTGCTTTCGTAACCTACTGCCAATCCGGCCAGGATGAGGGTAGCAGAACCGGTTTTGGCCGATTTTACTATCCTGTTCACCGAGGTCGTCTCGCGTTCTGTGAAGAGCGCCGTGTACTTATTAAAACCAACCGCCAGCAAAATGCCTGCCGCGGTGGCAGAAAAGAGTCGCATGTCTTGGGCATAATAGACTGCTAAAAAGAAGAAAGATATAGTTGAGATGATCGATGAAAGATCGTAGGAAAGATCCATAGCCCGGAAAGCATCGTCCTTGACCGGCCACATAGAAACGGCGTATGTTCCGATAATGCTGGAAAATACGCCGATGGCTCTTACCAGAAGTGGAAAAACAATCCACTTAAGGCTCTGGGTGGGATCAAGCTGCATCACAGCCAACCCCAGGATCATTGCCGAGACGATGGTTACTTCGTAGGATTCAAAGACGTCCTCAGCCATACCGCTGAAGTCACCTACGTTGTCTCCTACCAGGTCCGCAATTGCGGCAGCGTTGCGGGGGTCATCTTCTGGGAGACCTGCTTCAAGCTTGCCTACCAGGTCAGCGCCAACATCAGCGGCTTTGGTGTAAATGCCACCGCCGACTCGCATGAACATGGCCAATAAGGTGCCGCCAAATCCGAAGCCCAAAAGAACTTCTGGAGCATGTTTACCGTAGAGTAAAAAGATGATCGTACCACCCAATAAGCCCAGCCCGTCAGCCAGCATACCAGCGATGGTGCCAGAGCGATAAGCCACGCGCAGCGCACCCTCGAACGATCCCATGCGGGCCTGGTTGGCCACACGAACATTTCCGCGGGTGCCAATCAGACGCAAGCCGATCTGGCCGATTGCGAGTGAACAGGCGGCACCCAGGAGCAGGGCCGCGCCGCGGCCGATCGAGATGCTCAGGGGAGCATCAGCCAGGTGTGCAGTAAAAAATAACACAATCGACAGGACAAAGGCGAGGGGAATAACCACTTCCATCTGTTTGTTCAGATAGGCAATTGCTCCTGTCCGAATAGCGTCAGAAATTTCCTGCATTTTTTCAGTGCCGGGATCCTCACTCAGTACTTCGCGGGCAAGAAACCAGGCGTAGACCAGGGCAGCTATAGCTGTGAGCAGAACGACCCCAAGGCCGATCTGTTCGAAAAGCGTTGCGTTTTGAAGTGCTTCAAGTCCTCCCATAATGCCTCCTAAATAAAATAAAAGATTAACAAGATTATTATCAGCATAGGATAAACCAGTGCTGTTGTTTTTTGAGTGTTAAACATAAATTTTCTATTGATGGTATAGAACTCCCGGTAAATATTTTCACTTTTATTGTGACCCTGATATTGAGTGATGGGAGGGGCGATGAATTGTGATCACCCTTCTATAAAAAGATTGATGGCAATTACTAAAGAATACTCCGTAATTATAATGATTGCGGGGAATTTGACAAGCAGAGAATTACAAATACTTAGTGATTCTTATGATATCAAGCCCTCCGATAAGGAAATATTATCGTTTTTTGGTTGATACAGCCAAATAACTATCAGTTACCCCCCCCAGACCTTCTTATGATCCAAAGACAGGAGAGTGGAGGTCGTGAGATCTAACTATCATTCTGTATAAAATCCAGCTGGATTCCCTCAAACCAATTGGCAAATATATTGAAAAGACAAGCTTCCGAGAGTTCTAAAATGAAACCAAACGCAGCGAAGATGATCGGCATACATAAAAGTGCAAAAAATGCGAGCGCTGCGCCTGAATTCATCGAACCAGTACTGAGTAGATCATAAAAAGCTTCCCCAAATGAATAGAATATTCCGGCGAGCAACCCCACCAGGGCCAAAAGTACTGCCTGGAATTTCGCAAATGCGAACACTCGAAGTTTATTAGACTTTTCCATAATTTTCTCCTATTGAAATAGGGTATTTATTTCAGACGTTGATAAATTATTGGCATTATTCTTCCAGAATGCCAAGTTTATCATCGGAGTATAGCATAATCCATGCTATGCAATTTTGGGAAGCATTCTTGGGCTCGTTCCTCGGGAAAAGAAAAAAACCAGCTGAGGGAACTCAGCTGGTTCTTATATGAAATGTCCCATTTGTTTTTTTACTCAGGATTCAGGCCGAACTCAGTCCAGATCTCCTGCCAGGTGCGGGTCCGTAAACGGGCAAGCAAAGCCTCCGGGGTTTGATCGACCAATTCTGATGTTTCCAGCGCCAGGAGAATATCGGAAAACGCGTATCCATCACAATAAAGGGTCATGACCTCATCGTAAGTGATATCAAAATCTTCTTCCATGCCCTGGGCAACGGGATGCGGGTTCAGCACTGAACAGTTTGTTTCTGGAATTTTTGTGACTTCAATAATTTCTTCAGTTACTTCTTCAACAGCGATTTCTGGACGGGTTAGACTTTTAGATCTATTGATTTCACTGACACCGCAACCAGCCAGCACCAGCAGATTAGCTATCGTGACCATAAAAATCAATTTCTTTTTCATTTTTTTATCCTACTATATGACAGACACCCAGATTAAATCCGGGTGTCTGTTTCAATTGACCAAATTTCAGGATGAAGGATTATTTCTTCCCTTTCTGAAACCATTCCTGGGGAAGCCAGTCAGGAAGCAGTTCTTCCAGATCAAGTCCATCGCCTTCTTTTTTCTGCTGTCCGGGGGGAATTTTTACCTCAGGATCACCTTCGCCATCTTGCTTCTTTAGCTGTCCGGGAGGGGTGTCTTTGTCAGGTTTTACCTTGATTTCCAATTCCTGCCAGATCTGACCCCAACTGGAGTTTTCAAAACCATCCAGATAATCAGTGAAATCAACACCATCTAGCAGGGCTGCCGTCTGTAATGCCAGCATGATCTGTCCCAGGGGTACTGAAGGTTCGCCGCACAGGTAGTCTTCGATCACACTGTAGTCTACTGAATAGGTGTCTGCAACTTTGGCTGCCACAGGGTGATATACATACTCATTGGTGCAGTAATTGGAGTCCAGCTCGCCTTTCTGCAATTTGATCTGATCTTTGACGCGATCCATGATTTTGAGCTCAGTTAGTAATATGACATCATCTTCACCCACTGTGCCTTGAACAGTGATAAGATCGCCCACTAGGTGACTATCAAAATCAAAATTCTCACCAACCAGGATGATATAAACATCCTCTAAGGTCAAGGGATCACCATCAACATCAATGGTGATGGTGCCATCTACGGTATTGAGCTCCATAATATACCCTGTTACATCAATCTGATCGCCTTCGGATGCAAATGCTGCTCCGGTTGTGAGTATTGCCAGCAGTAATGCTAATAAAATTGTTCTGCCCAGTTTTTTTGTTTTCACGATTTGCTCCTTTTTCTGTCTACCATTGATAATATTACGTTGTTTCTCGTATTGCTGAGTGTTTATTTTCCACTACCTGTACCATTGCCATCTTCACTGCCTGGTATGCCCTCACCATCTTGAGATCCGGGTCCGTCTTCACCCTGGCCGGGAGGGTTTTCAGGCTTATTGGAATTGTCCTCTCCATCCTTTTTGCTCTGCCCCTGGTTATCAGAATTTTCTTTTTGTTCTTTAATGGTCTCCCTGAATACCTGGGGTTCATTAATGCTGTTACCCACCAGCTCCAGGCGCTCACGGATCTTTTCCTGGGCTTTCAACAAACCTGGTGAACCACTCTGGGGGTGTTCTTCCCCCATCTCTCCCATCATCTGGTTCTGTTTTTGAAGGTTTTGTTCTATTTGCCTGAGGGCATTACCTAGACCCTGTTCACCCATTTTGGCAGCTTCCTCGAGCATTTTCTGTGTGTGTTTTTCAAGTAAAGCCAAAGCTTTTTCAGACACTTCCTCTCCAGCATCAATCTGGGTCTGGATTTCTGTCAGGCGGAGGCTGGCAAATTGAGTAAAAAGATCCAACCGGGCTTGAGGGTCTGATTCCAACCCTACTTGAATGTCCTCAGAAAGAGTTTTTACGCTATAAAGAAGATCATTCGGTCCGCTGGCTTGAGCGGCGTATACGGTCCCACCTATACTTCCCAAGGCCAAGGCCAATACTGCAATAATCGAAGCCATCCGGAGTGCCCAGGAACGGCGGCGTCCTTTTTGGACCGGTTTATTGGCCTGCACAGGGTGGGGTTTCATAGTCCGAACCTGAGTTAGAAAATTCTCTCGCCCGGCATGGCTGACCTGCAGCCCGCGTTCGGGAACATCTTGAATATGCTGCAGTTCTTTTTTCAGTTTGGGGTTGATCTCTTTCTTATCCATAATAAATCCTCTATGTTCAAATAATAAAATCTTGCTTTCTACCCCATATGACGCCAAAATCCATGAAAGGATACGGTATTAAAAAGAAAAATCCCATCATAATGGGATCGTCTTCCGTTCAGGAGGATATTTGTTGGAATATTCTTTACTTTGATTCTTGTGGCTGGTCATTTTCCAGCAGGATGCGCTGCAATGCTGCCAGACCGCGATGCTGGAGAGCTTTGATCGACCCAAGTGATTTATCCATTGCCTGGGCAATTTCTAGGCCGCTCCAACCCTCAAGGAAGCGTAAAGTGATCACCTGGCTCTGCTCTGGAGTGATCAGGCGTAAGGCATTCCTGACCCGGTCGGCGTCCTCCAGATCAGCCATAATAGTTATAGGATCCGCTCCTTCCTCCGAAATCAGTTCTTCTTCTAACTCCAGGGGG
>Ga0208279_1001092_pt1 | contig 16166 bp, 13 predicted proteins | sample AntAceMetag02UKM_FD_184766 | JGI IMG/M metagenome (GOLD analysis project Ga0208279, IMG submission 184766) | Saline lake microbial communities from Ace Lake, Antarctica - Antarctic Ace Lake Metagenome 02UKM (SPAdes) (version 2) | ecosystem: Environmental > Aquatic > Non-marine Saline and... | reverse complement strand
CGGTAAGGCACTCCGCTGCAAAGATTTCACCCTTCAGAAGAGGCTTTACATACTTTTCTTTCTGCTCATCCGTGCCGTGCTGAACAATGGCATCGCATACCAGCTCGGCCCCCACGCCGAAAACGCACGCAAATTCATAACCGAGCGTTCCGATCTCTTCCATAAGCACACAGGTCGTTACCCAATCCATATCCCGGCCGCCCCATTTTTTCGGATAGCGACACCCCAGAAGATTCCTGCGTCCGGCCTCCCGAAGAAACTCTTTCGGAAACTTGATCTCATCCTTGTCCATGTCGAGAATCATCTGTTTGGGAACCCATTTGACAAGGTCACGGGCTTCATCCCTTATCTTTATCTGTTCCTCCGTAAGTAAATAATCAAACATCCCTGTTCTCCTTTCATTTTCTATTATTAAAGTTTGTCAAAAAAAGCCTCTACATCCCTTATATCGTGGGTTATACCCGCTGGCGGCAGTGACGAGACAATGTATCTGCCATACGAGTTTTTCACAAGCCGCGTGTCCAGTATGGCGACCACCCCGTACTCATCACGCCCCCTGATAAGCCTGCCGAATCCCTGCCGCAGAGACAGAGTGGCGTGGGGAAGCGCGAGGTCGTAAAACCACCTGCCCTCCAACCTGTTGCATCGCTCCTGATACACCGGATCACCCGGTGAACTGAATGGAAGCCTGACGATTATCACCAGACTGAGGTCGTCTCCCTTTATATCGATCCCCTGCCAGAATGTGGCAGTCGCGAACAGCACGGAACCGGGTGTATCCTTGAACCACTTGATAAGTTTCGGCGGCGGCATATCTCCCTGGCTCTTGAAGGGGTAGCTCGTCGCTGTATTCTCCGCGACAAAATCAAGGTGTCTGTATGATGTAAAAAGCACCAGCGCCCTGCCGCGTGACGCCTCGATAAGCATTTCAATTATCTTCAGGCTCTCTTGCTGAAAGGGGCCGCTGCTTTCGTTGTCAGGCTTTGGCAGATCTTTGTCAATATAAAGCAGGGACTGCTGCCTGTAATCAAAGGGGGAACCGATAACCTTCTCCGCGAAGTCTTCGATATTCAGCCTCTTTTTCAGAAAGGAAAAATTCTCGCCCGATGTCAACGTCGCGGATGTCATTATCACGCTTCCGTAGGCACGCGTAAGATTTTCAAAGGCATTCCCCGACTCCACAAGACTGCTTTTAATCTCCATACTGCCATTCGCCGACTCGGTATAATAAACCTTGTCCCCGTTCTCCTGCCCTATAAAATCATCCATATCCGTTGCGAACGATTCGATATAACCGATGGTTGTTTCCATCTTGTCTCTGAGTTCATCATCCACCGTGGATTCCCTGCGTTTTCCCAGCGCCGCTGCCGTCTTGCTCAGCGCAAGGTCTTTCCTCAGCTTTTTCAGCTTTTCTATAACAGGATCGGGCACAGGGCAAACAGACCAGGACGGAACATCACCCTTCTTGAAGAATGATTCCACCAGTGGAAAAAGATGGTCAACGACCACCTTTAATCCCCTGAGCCGGTAGAGAAGCCATACTGTTCTCGAATAATTCAGGGTGCTGCCGAGTACGGTTGATATGACATCCTCGATTTCGGGAGCCTCATCTATGATCAATTGTTTGTGGAACGGCAACAGGCTGAAATCCGAAAGCAGATCATATATCAGCAGATGGTGGTTGACCACGAGGAGGTCCTTGGCATGAAGCCTGCGGTAATGCCGGTAATAAAAACACCGGCCATAAAAAGGACACGCCCGTCCGCCGCAGTCCTGAGAATCGCCGCAGACCTCCGGCCAGAACCTCGGAGTGAAGGAAATATCGCTCCTTTCCCCCGTCTCAGTCTCCGACAGCCATTTACGAAATCTTAGATAAAACTTGCCGCTTCCGGCATAATCCTGTTCCCTCTTCAGGCACACATAGTTATTCTTTCCCTTGAGTATCCCAAATGAGAACTTCTGCGGCAGCGCCTTTCGAAGAAAGACAAGATCCTTCTTCACAAGTTGATCCTGGAGGGCCAGCGAGGATGTGGACACAACGGTCTTTTCGCGAGAAAGTATCGCGGGGATAAGGTAGGCAAAAGACTTTCCGACACCCGTTCCGGCCTCAATCAGCAGCCTCTTTCGCTCCTGAAAAGAGCCCAGGATCTCACCCGCCATCTCGCGTTGCTCCGGACGATCTTCATACCCCGGAAACTTCTTTTTCAATACGTCGAAACTTGATGATAAATCTTTCAAATGGTTATCCTGTATTTTGGAAAATTGTCGGAGAATTACACCTTACAAACGAGTTTTGGTTTGGGATCAGTAGGCTCATAGTTTCGTTCGCTTTAAGAAGATGAATCAAAGATCTTCAAGCGGACTGGTCATACCTCCGCATAACATCCCGCATATCATCAAGAATCTTACTTGACATGGCTTTCTTCCTGCTTTATTATTTTTTTCGTGATCGGAAACAATATACTATATTGAATATTGAAAACAAGCAAATTTGCCTGTTTATAGGTTCAATATCAGGGTATCAGGCAAAATTGCCTTTTATGTAAATGATAGGACGGAGCGCTTCGCGCTCTCGTCGCTCCTCCAGGCAGCCTCCTGAGTCACCAATGTTCGCGCTCGGTAATATTTGCCCCAAAAAGACTTGTGTGCGATAAAATATTACCGCACGGTAATATTTTGCTTGACAGGCACTCCACAGTACGGTATATTCCCGATCGGTAACATGAATACTATTAAGATTCCAGAGCAGATTGGCGCCGCTATTCGCGCAAGGCGTAAACAGTTGAAGGTCACCCAAAAGGATCTGGCGATGACCTGTGGTACGGGGCTGCGCTTCATTATCGATCTTGAGAAGGGCAAGCCAACCTGCCAAATCGGAAAGATCCTACAGATTCTCCACGCCTTGGGGCTCAAACTCCAGATCGCCAGCCCCGGCACTGACACTGGTCAAGGCGAAAAGCCATGAATAACTTGATCGTTTATCTGAACGCCGAGAGAGTCGGAATCCTCGAGCAAGACGATAGTGGTTTGATGCAATTCTCCTACAATCAGGCATGGCTGGACAAACCGGGCGCTATGCCCCTCTCCCGCTCACTGCCTCTCCAAAACGAGGTATTCCCGGGAAAAAAGGCCAGACCTTTCTTTGCAGGCATACTGCCTGAAGAGGAACCACGAAAAAAGATAGCGGAGATCCTCGGGATCAGTGACACCAATGACTTTGCTATGCTGGAGAGGATAGGAGGCGAGTGCGCCGGCGCTGTCAGCCTGCTTCCTGAAGGCGTTGCTCCCACAGATCCCGAAAGTGTCCGGCATCGCGAACTGTCCGAACCGGAGTTGCGGCAAATCATAGCCGAGTTACCCGGTCGTCCCTTAATGGTTGGTACGGATGGACTGCGGCTCTCACTCGCCGGTGCGCAGGACAAATTGCCCATTATCGTTCATAACAACGGAATATGTCTCCCTCTTGGCGATACTCCCAGCACCCACATACTGAAACCGGACCCAGATCGTTTTCCGGGGCTGGCCGCCAACGAGATTTTCTGCATGACTTTAGGGCAGGCAGTTGGATTAAACGCGTCCAATACGGAATACCGTCTGATCGGAAAAAAACCGTGTATTCTAATTCAAAGATATGACCGAGCGACTGATGAAGACGGCAGTACTACCCGACTCCACCAGGAGGATTTCTGCCAGGCACTGGGATTTCCGCCGGAGCGAAAGTATCAGGCAGAGGGAGGTCCAAAGCTTAGCGATTGCATTTCGCTGCTTCGGGACTGGTCCACCGCACCCGTTCTTGATATTCCAGACTTTATTAACAGTCTGATTTTCAATGTGTTGATCGGCAACGCCGATGCTCACGGGAAGAACTACTCTTTATTATATTCTGGTAGCGAACGAAGGCTATCTCCCTATTATGACCTTGTCTCTACCGTTGCCTGGCCTGGCCTTTCCAGGAATCTCGCGATGAAAATCGGTGGCTCCGAATCAGTCAACGCATTCACGATTGGTGACTGGAAAAAGATGGCAAAGAAGAGCGGCCTTGGTTGGCCGATGATACGAGAACGAATGGCGGAAAGCTGCCACAGTGTTTTGAACGAGCTCGGCAAGGTACAGGCACAGACCAGAGAATACAGTGAATCTATGGCCACACTACTCCATGAAACCATAGGAGGCCGAGTGGACAAAATGCTCGAAGCGCTTTCCAGGCAAGAGCGATAGCCAAACAAAGGATACAGCCGACTCGTCACACTCTCGACAACGAGATCCGGAGCTATCTTTACCGGACGCAAAAATCCGGGGCAGGGGGAAAATCAATGGCTGAAAAAGTATGTCCTATATGGGTCGGTTATCTGCTTGCCAGTCCTGTTCGAAGATTATTTCAAAATCCTGACAAGATACTCGGTCCATATATTGAAGATGGTATGACCGTTCTTGATATTGGCTGTGCCATGGGATTCTTCAGCCTGCCTGCCGCTCAAATGGTGGGACCGAATGGAAAAGTCATATGTATAGATATTCAAGAGAAAATGATTAAATCACTTAATAAACATGCTTTAAAAGCCGGGGTGACAGACAGGATTGAACCCCGGATATGCACCCAGAATTCACTCGAACTCAATGATATAACAGAAAAGATTGATTTCGCTTTTGCCATTGCTGTCGCGCACGAAATTCCTGATGTTTCCGGTTTCTTCTCGGAAATATACAAGACATTAAAACCCGGGCACAAATTTCTGGTTGTCGAACCTAAAGGGCATATTTCACAGGCAGAGTTTGAAAATACTGTTTCCATTGCCAGGGAAAAAGGATTTACAGTAATTGACAGGCCCGGAGCACGATCCGATCGTGTTGTTGTATTGAAAAAATGAAACCGGAAGGCAGATCAAAATATGGGAATACCGCTGCTAAATGACATTTTCATAATATTCGGGTTGTCAGTTGCCGTTCTCTTTATATGCCATCGACTTCGCGTGCCAACGATTGTCGGTTTTCTTTTTACCGGAATACTGGCCGGACCTTACGGGCTTGGACTGATAAATGGTGTTCAGGATGTCGAAACCTTGGCTGAAATCGGGGTCGTGTTGCTGCTTTTTACTATTGGAATCGAGTTCTCGTTTCAACGACTGCTGCAAATCAGGAAATCTTTCCTGCTGGGCGGGTCGATTCAGGTATCGCTGACGGTACTGGTTACCTTTGTTATAGCGAGGCAACTGGGCCAGTCTGTTGGCGCCTCGATCTTTACAGGCTTTCTTATAGCGCTTTCCAGCACGGCCATCGTTCTCAAACTGATACAGGGAAGGGCTGAAGTTGACAGCCCTCACGGACGCGTAACTCTTGGCATTCTGATATTCCAGGATATCATCATTGTACCGATGATCCTGATCACGCCTCTTCTGGCCGGAGCAAACGGCAATCCTGTCGAGTCCGTCATCGTTCTCACCGCTAAGGGAATCGGGATCATAGCGCTCGTAATCGTCAGTGCCAGATGGATTGTGCCTAAGGTATTGTATCAAATCGCCCGAACACGAAACCGTGAACTTTTTTTGCTGAGCATTGTTGTAATATGCCTCGCGGTCGCATGGATAACCTCCAGCGCGGGACTCTCACTTGCCCTGGGCGCGTTTCTCGCGGGACTGATTATCTCCGAATCTGAATACAGCCATCAGGCGCTCGGAAACATCCTGCCATTTCGCGATGTCTTCACCAGTTTCTTTTTTGTTTCCATCGGCATGCTGCTGGATGTAGGTTTTCTTTTCAGGAACCCGGGAACTGTTGTGCTGATCGCTTCAGGCGTTCTGGTTTTAAAATCCATCGTTGGCGGTTTTGCGACAATCCTGTTGGGTTTCCCCCTCCGCACTTCAATCCTGGTCGGTCTTGCGCTCGGCCAGGTTGGTGAATTTTCTTTCATTCTGTCGAGGTCGGGGATTGAATATGGCCTGGTCACGGAAGACATTTATCAAATGTTTCTGTCCTTTTCAATACTTACCATGGCTGCAACCCCTCTGATTATGACTATCGCGCCACGCCTGGCGGATGTTGTCGTTCGGTTGCCTCTGCCCGGGAGATTAATTGCGGGCTTTTATCCTGTTTCAGAGATAAAGGTTAAGGCCAAAAAGGACCACCTTGTTATAATCGGCTTTGGAGTAAACGGGCGGAATGTCGCTCGCGCAGCCGGGGTTGCAGGCATCCCCTACGCAATTATTGAAATGAACCCGGAAACGGTGAGAAGTGAACAGGCTCAGGGTGAGCCAATTTATTATGGCGATTCGACCCAGGAGGCGGTTCTTCAGCAGGCAAACATCAAGGCCGCGAGGATCGCTGTGGTCGCAATCAATGATCCCTCTTCAACCCGCAGAATTACCGGAATCATCCGGAGACTTAACCCGAAGGCTCACCTGATTGTTCGAACGCGTTATCTCCAGGAAATGAAGCCACTGTATGAATTGGGCGCTAACGATGTCATTCCGGAAGAATTTGAAACGTCGGTGGAGATTTTCACCCGGGTTCTCGCTAAATATCTCATCCCAAGAGAGCAAATCGAAGGGCTCGTCGCTGAAGCCAGATCTGATGGTTACGAAATGTTTCGAAGTTTTTATAAAAAGTCGTTATCTTTATCGGATCTGAAACTTCATCTTCCTGATGTCAAAATCAGCGCCTTGACGGTTGCTGAGGGATCTGCCCTGACTGGCAAAAGTATCGCCGAAGTTGATCTGAGAAAAAGATTCGGGGTTACAGTACTGGCAATACGCAGGGATTCGCAAATATTGTCGAATCCGGACGGGGACACACAACTGCTTTCCCAGGATGTAATTATTGTCCTTGGTCTCCCTGATAAAATTACCGATCTGATGGAGTTCATTAATGATTAAGTCTCAGGCCCTCCATTAATGTTTGCGGCTGGCTGTCCTTTTAAAAAATGGGTTGACTACTGACCTGCTTTGTCTTACTGTAAGGTAAGAAAACAAACAATAGTAAGGAGAAAGATTCCTATGGCATTATCGACACTCACAAGCAAGGGACAGATAACGATTCCGAAGGCAGTTCGGGATTCTCTGCGGCTGCACTCAGGAGACAAGGTCGAGTTTGTGATTACTGAAAGCAGAGAAGCTCTTCTCAGGCCGATCACAAAGAAGGCAGCTGATGTATATGGCAGGTTATACAAGCCGGGGAGAAAACCCGTTTCTATTGAGAAGATGGACGCTGGAATAATGCAGAAAATGCGGGCGGATTTTAAATGAAGGCCCTGGATACTAACGTGCTGGTTCGCTTCCTCGTAAGGGATAATGAACAACAAGCTGAAACCATTTACAGGGCATTCAAACAGGTTGAATCCGACAAAGAAGTGTTGTTCGTGCCCCTGCTTGTTGTCCTTGAGACCGTCTGGGTGTTGGAATCTGTTTATGATATTCCGAGACAAGATATACTGGATTCCATTAATGATCTTATACTGATGCCCATCCTGGAGTTTGAGGCTCAATCAGCAGTTCTGAACTTTGCCACTTCGACTCGAGAAACCAAAATGGATCTTCCTGATCTTTTGATCGCGCACTCAGCAAAATTTTCGGGTTGTGAATGTGTGCTTACATTTGATAAGAGAGCATCAAACTGCAAGCTTTTTGAACTGCTCAGATAGAAAAACTCACAAAAGGGAGATTGCCAAATGGCCACAGAGATCACCGCTCAGGAACTTAACACTGAACTATTCACTAATGAGAAGGTCGGAGAAATCAGAGAAACAGTCGGGGACGGAATGGCGATTAACGCCCTGTCTGGAGGCGTCGATTCATCCGCGGTCACAATGATAGGGCACAGGGCTCTGGGAAAACGTCTCAGGACCGTCTTTGTCGAAAACGGCCTTATGCGCGAGGGAGAAGCCCGGCAGGTTGTGGATTTTTTCCGGAAACTCGGCGTTACGGTCGAAGTAGTCGATACGCGCGAAGAATTCTTCGCCGCGCTGGCCGGAATCACGGACCCGGAAGAAAAGCGCGAGGCGATTACTCAGACCTTTTATAAGGATGTTTTCGGGCGAATCGTCAGAGAAAGCAAGGCTAAACACCTCCTCCAGGGAACTATCCTGACCGACATCGACGAGACCGTCGCGGGTATAAAAAGGCAGCACAATGTATTCGAACAACTCGGGATTGACCCGCAGGAGACTTTCGGCTACCACATCATCGAACCGCTTATTCAGCTTCGCAAGGACGGCGTCAGGAAGGTTGGCGAGGCCCTGGGACTTCCGGCTGAACTGTTCGATCGTATCCCCTTCCCCGGGCCGGCCCTCGCGGCTCGCGTGATAGGAGCGGTAACCCCGGAGCGCATCGAAACGGTAAGAAAGGCGAACGCGATTGTCGAGCTACTGCTCAACGACACCAACGCCTTTCAGTACATGGCCATCCTTCATGAAGACCGCGTGACCGGCATGCGTGACGGAAAGCGTGACTTCGGCCAGCAGATTGAGGTGCGCTGCTGGGACAGCGTCGACGCGCGAACGGCAACACCAACGAGGCTTCCATTTGAAATCCTTGAAAAGCTCGCCGATGATATTATACGAAAGGTTCCGGGTGTTGTCAGCGTTACATACAACATAGCATCAAAGCCCCCTTCAACAATCGAGGCGATCTGACGGCAGTTGGATGTCGCGTATCAGAAATAGGGAGATAGCGATGGATCATCAGACAAATAAAATCGAATGTCCCAATTGCGGTCATAAAATTGACGTGAATGATCTTTTGTATCATCAGGTTGATGATGAGCTGAAAAAAAAGTATAGCGCCAAGTTGACCGAGGAGAAGAATAAATACCAGAGTAAACTGGATTCGCTTAATGAAGAGCGGGAGAAGCTCGAAGGTGAAAAGAAAAAGCACGATGAGGCAGTAACCGACGCGATCAAGGCAGGTCTGAAGGAAGAAAAAAAACGTTTGCAGATCGAGATAAGGGCCCTAATGGAGGAAGAGCAATCAGAGCGTATCCGAGCCCTGCGGGAAGAGCTTGATCAGAAATCCGGGCAGTTAAAGGAATACAACAAGGCAAAATCAGAAATCGAGAGGTTAAAGAGAGAAAAAAGTGAGCTGAAAGACTCAATCGAAGCTGAATCAGAAAAAAAACTCAGTGAAATAATCGGCGAAGAAAAAGAAAAAATCCGCAAAAATGAAGAGCAACGATCTCAATTGAAGTTGTCCGAAAAAGAAAAGGTCATTGAGCAACTGAATGAGCAGTTGAAAGAGGCGCAAAGAAAAGCTGAGCAGGGCTCAACACAGTTGCAGGGCGAGGTGCAGGAGTTGGCAATCGAGGAGTGGCTCAGCAGTAATTTCCCCTTAGATACAATTGAAGAAATAAAAAAGGGGGCAAGAGGCGCAGACTGCATGCAAATCGTCAATACAAGAACAAGGCAGAATTGCGGAACGATCTACTACGAAAGCAAACGAACAAAAGGATTTCAGCCCGGCTGGATCGAAAAGTTTAAAAACGATATTCGAGAAAAAAGCGCCGATATAGGCGTGCTGGTCACCGAATCTATGCCGGCCGACATGGAGCGAATGGGGCTGAAAGACGGAATATGGGTATGCACATTCGAGGAATTCAAGAGCCTGTGCGTCATTCTCAGAGATTCCGTAGTCAGATTAAGTAATGCGGTAGCAATCCAGGAAAATAAGGGCGACAAAATGGGAATGCTCTATGACTATCTGACGGGCAATGAATTCCGGCTTCAGGTTGAGGCCATTGTGGAAGGCTTCACGCAAATGCATACGGACCTGGAATCAGAAAAGAGAGCCATGAACAGCATCTGGAAAAAGAGAGAAAAACAGATAGAAAAAGTGCTTTTGAACACAACCTATATGTACAGCTCGGTCAAGGGAATTGCGGGGAACGCCATTCAGCCCGTTCCGCTCCTGGAATTTCCCGCGGGTGAAGAAGCTGATCCGGACTGACCCCGAGATAGATACAGGGAGGAGAAAGATTTGCAACCCGATCCAACAAACCTGATTGAAAAGATCGGACTGAAAACTCCCCTCATAGGATTCTACGACGCGCCTGATACAGGTCCATTCGAGCCGCTGGTGAAGCCCAAAACGGGTGTGTGGGCGTGTACTTTCGCCTTTTACAAACAGTGGCTTTGCGGGCTGGGTAAGGAAAGTTTCCTGTACAAGCCGTTCTGGAAGGACCTCATGAAGGCAAGAGGGGTCGCGGATCTGCAGGAGCTTCTGGAAGGCGTCTCAGAAACTAATTTACATAGCGAATTTGATACCGGAGCACCCACAGGAAAAGAGATCTGGTAATGACGGATAATTATATTCCAGACAGAGGCGATGTGGTATGAATAAATATGAATCCACAAGGCCGGCCATGAACAGGCTGGAAGACGCCCTGCCTTTGTTTTATCGCCATATCCCTATAATGCCAAAGTCGGCCTTGCCTTATTCAGCCCGATATCAACCCGGGTTAAAGGTTATCCCTTTGAAGTTATTCTCCCAAAAGGTTTTAAGGTAACCGGGGCAATCTTATCCGATCAGGTTAAAAGTCTTGACTGGAAAACAAGGAATGTCGAGTTTTTTGATAAAATCCCTGAGTCAATTACTTTAGAGATCTTAACAAAGCTTGCTACACTGCTACGTATTAATAAATAGCTACTTCAATTTATAAAATTGCGGCTTGTTGAAGGCCTGACCGGAATCAACCAAGGTAGGTAACAATGTCAGCTCCCGATGAAATACATGAACTCATTGAACGTTTTGACCGCAATCTTGATACCTATCGGTCAGGCCGGTACAATGAGGCCCAGGTTCGACAGGAATTTATCAACCCCTTCTTCAATGCCCTCGGGTGGGATGTTTATAACAAACAGGGTTATGCAGAGGCCTACAAGGATGTAATTCACGAAGATACCATCAAAATAGGCAGCGCCGTAAAGGCCCCCGACTACTGCTTCCGCATCGGCGGGACACGCAAATTCTTTCTCGAAGCCAAAAAGCCATCGGTCAACATTAAAGAGGATATCCACCCGGCCTACCAGCTCCGTCGTTACGCATGGTCCGCCAAACTGCCGCTCAGTATTCTCACGGATTTTGAGGAACTTGCCGTATATGACTGCCGGATCAAACCGGTCAAGACCGACAAGCCTTCCACTGCACGCACCCTTTACTTCACGTATAACGAATATCCTGACCGCTGGGATGAAATCGCCTCGATCTTCTCCCGCGAAGCGGTCCTCAAAGGTTCTTTTGACAGGTATGTCGAATCCAGCAGAGCAAAACGTGGCACCGCCGAGGTTGACACCGCCTTTCTCGAAGAGATTGAACGCTGGCGGGAAACACTCGCCAGAAACATTGCCCTGCGGAATCCCGGCCTGACAATACGCGAACTGAATTTTGCCGTACAGCGCACCATCGATCGTATAATCTTTCTCCGCATCTGTGAAGACCGAGGCATCGAACCATACGGACGGCTCATGTCCTTGAGAAACGGCACACAGGCATATCAGCGACTATGCCAGCTCTTCCAGGACGCCGACGATCGTTATAACTCCGGCCTTTTCCACTTCAGAGAGGAAAAGGATCGCACCTCTTCCCCTGACGACCTTACGCTTGATATCGCAATTGACGACAAAACCCTCAAGGATATTTTTACGAATCTCTATTACCCTGACAGCCCCTACGAATTTTCCGTACTACCCGCCGACATTCTGGGGCAGGTTTATGAGCAATTTCTGGGAAAAGTAATTCGCTTGACGCCGGGTCACCGTGCTGTTGTCGAGGAAAAGCCGGAGGTAAAAAAGGCGGGCGGCGTCTATTACACACCAACATACATAGTGGATTACATCGTAAAACAGACCGTCGGCAAACTGGTTGAGGACAAGAAGCCGGGACCACGCGGGACTGTGAGCAAACTGAAAATTCTGGACCCGGCCTGCGGTTCGGGCTCTTTTTTGATCGGCGCTTATCAATACCTCCTCGACTGGCATCGGGATCAATACATAACCGATGACCCGGAGAAATGGGCCAAAGGGCGTAAGCCCTGCCTCTATCAGGGGCCTGGAGGTGACTGGCGACTTACGACTGACGAACGGAAGCGTATACTTATCAACAATATCTACGGCGTGGACATCGACGCCCAAGCCGTGGAAGTGACCAAACTTTCACTGCTTCTCAAGGTGCTGGAGGACGAAAGCTCTGAAACAATCGGAAAGACACTCGAACTCTTCCAGGAACGCGCCCTGCCCGATCTTGGAAGCAACATCAAATGCGGCAACTCTCTTATCGGCCCCGACTTTTACGAGGGACAACAGATCGGCATTTTTGACGAGGAAGAGATGTACCGCATAAATATCTTTGACTGGGAAACCGAATTTTCCGAAATCATGGGGGCAGGGGGATTCGATGCGGTGATTGGAAATCCGCCTTATGGGGCTTTAGTAGATAAAGGGCAACAACTTTACTACCGCTGTCATTTTCAAGCTTGCCCGTCAACGGATGATAGTTTTATGCTTTTTATGGAAAAGGCATCTTCTCTACTAAATAATGCTGGTCTTTTCGGAATGATCGTCCAGTCTGCTTGGGTATCCGCTCCGTCAATGAAACCCTTCCGAGAATTTTTCTCACTTCGATTCAAACCAGTAACATTTGCATCCATGCCCCATGATGTGTTCAGTGCTTATATAGACACTGTGATTGTTATTGCCGAAAGGGCTGAAAAAGATAGTGCATTGGCAGGTATGGAAAAGACACCTGTAAATCTTGTTGTTTTTCCCCCTCGGCATAAAATCCATTCTTTAGATGAATTTGCAAACTACTCGAAAAACGCTAATGCTGCCAAGTGGATTAAGAAAGATCGAAATGAATTTCTCATTACCCTATCCGATACTGAGCAGGATATCATCAACAGGATTGATAGAATTGGGGGAACACTGTCAGATGCTATGGATATTCAGCGGGGAGTAACCCCTTTTCACACTACTCCCGAAAACCCGAAGATCCATTCTTACTTAGCTTTTAAAGGAACGGTAAGACGTTACCGAATGGAGAAGGGCGAAAGGGTGTTCATCCAATATGATGAAACTCTTGCTGAATTCAAACCGTATAAATATTTCAACGGGTCTCGATTACTCTTGCGTGAAATGATAAGTCGACAATTCCAACTTCAGGCGGTGTATACCAATGAGGATTTCATTACAAATAAATCTATGCAAAGTCTTTTGTTAACAGACGAATCATACAACATTCTTTACCCCTTAGGGATCATAAACAGCAAACTTCTTTCATGGTACTTCTTGGCAATTCACAGTGTAGGGCGAAGGGACGATTTCCCTAAGATCGTATTAAAGCAGACGAGGGAATTACCATTCAGGACAATAGATTTTAATGATCCCGCCGAGAAGGCCCAACACTATCGTATGGTCGAACTCGTCCAACAAATGCTCGATCTCAACAAACAACTGGCCGAAGCCAGGGAGCCCCGGACAAAAACCGTCCTCCAGCGCCAGATTGAAACCACAGACAGGCAAATTGACCGATTGGTGTATAAACTGTATGGTTTAACAACCGAGGAGATTGCCATTGTGGATGAAAGCGTGGAAAAATGAGTGAACTACTCAAATTATTATTAGGAACAGCTTTTTCTCTGCTTGCAACTTTGCTTGTAGCTTTGCTCGCACCTCTCTGGCGGAGCAAAAGACACCGGAACTACATTTTACTTTCGGTATTTTTATTCTGTATAATTTTAACATTTTATTTCTCAGGTTTCTTCTCGGGATGGATAGCATCTATTCTCCTTGCTTTATTGGTGATTTATATTTTTGTCGCTTACTATGCTGCGACAATACCGATCTTTCCCGAAACTTTAGTGATTTCTCATCTATCAGATCTTGTCAGGGAAGGCAGATATACGGAAATTGAAAAACGATTCTCCCGAAAGCCTTTTTATCTAAGAAGCATACCAGGCAGAATAAAATGGAATTTACTTTGGGCCAGAAAGCTCATGACGCAAGAACAACCGAGATTAAGGGATGCCTACGAAATGTATTCCGAGCTTTTGAGTTTTCCCCTCTTCGAAAAAGAGGAAAATAATATCAGATTGAATCAGGTTCTTGCGCTTTTTCTGCTCGGAGATACAAATAAAGCGAAATCTATTTTTGAGCGAGCGAAGCAAAAAATTGATCAAAATAAATACTATGAAATTCTTTATTTGCAGTCTTTGTTTGATGAAAGAGCAGGCGAATTTGAAGAAGCGAGGCAGAATTTATTGTCAGCAGTGGGTGAACACGACAATGTCAAAGATATACAATTGTCAAGGATTTATAATAATCTTGGACGTATGGAGAAACTACTCGGAAATACTACCAATACTTATCACTATTACCGCAAATCAGCAGAACTTGCCCTCCTTTTCAGAGAAAAACATCTCATCCATATTGCTTACCCAAACCTCATAGACACTTATCTGCTTAATGGTGATACCAAAAATGCTGTTTCATTTTTGGACATATATTTCAACCTTATCGACAAAAATAACATTGATGATCTGCTCCGATTCAACAATTATAAGCTTGAATATGCGAGGCAGATAAAAAATAAAATGCTTATGTTAGATGCATTGACCCAGGGAAGAATTGAAATTTTGCCGAATATTTCTGTCCAAGAACAGCTTGTGTTTGAAATTAGCGAGCTCAGGATTAGATGGAATAGTGGATACGGATGGGACGAAAAACTGTTTTGGGTGAGACATTATTTGCCGGAATATCTCAAATTAGAGTTTCCTGGTCGTCACTTTGTGCTTAAAGAAGTATTTAACCTTTTGCGTGATCTTGCAAAAACGAACAATTTAGGGCCGTTTGCAGACCTATTTTCACAACTGATAGATTACATGGGAAAGTCCAACGATGATATAGACCGGTATCTTCTTGAATTGCCGGATTATTGCGTTTATGAACGTTGTTTTTGGGAAAAAGAAAAAGCATTTTTACGTAGGATTCAGAGAGAAGATGAACCACAAATAAATTTGATAGACTTTTATGAAGCTATTTTTGAACATTTACGCAACATCAAGGACATACAACTTCAACACGGGAATCCACTGCTGGCCATTGAGGCGGATTTGAATGTTGCCGATGAATGTATGGGAGTAATTCAAGCGATCCGAGATATAGCTACCATAGATTACTTACGAAAGAATATGCTGGAGCACTTGGACAATGCCTGCAGAGATTTTGAAAAATTCCGGCAACACCCGGCCTCAAACGAGTATATTGTGCGTATAGCCAGATATGCCCTTTTCCTGGGTGATAAAGAACGAGCCAAGGAATATTTTGATGATTTTGTTGGCTTGAAAATCAGCATCTATCATTATGCGTATTGGATACAGAAGTATTATTTGGATTTGTGTGGCGAATTCCAGGAACAGAATACTTAAAGGAAAAGGGGACGGATTTATTTGATTCGTTCTAGAAATCTACGTCCTATTGGCGTGGTCAGAGACTGACGGCTTTGCCCGCAAATGCTCGATCTCAACAAACAACTGGCCGACGCCAGGGAACCCCAGACAAAAACCATCCTCCAGCGCCAGATCGAAACAACAGACCGGCAAATTGATCGACTGGTTTATAAATTGTACGAACTGACAGAAGAAGAAATCAGGATCGTCGAAGAGTCATAAATCACAAGGAACTCATTTAGGAGAAACGCCAGTTCTGGCATTTCTCCTAAATACCGATCCGCAGTTCCCTTCTTTTAGTCGGTATTTTCAGGCGTTGACATGTGATGCTTTTGTTTGATAAAAATGCTGACAATATTGAAGATGATGGAGCAAGGCAAATTTGCCTGTCAACTCGGCATTATGTGGCACCTCTTGGCAGAAGGATTACCTGCATCACGAATAACGGCGACAAAACTATTCAAGAAACAATGACGTCAAACGGAATACTTAGCAGATGAATCAGTTACTTTGTCGGAATGTTGAACACCTCAAGTCTGCCCTCCTGTCTCTACCAGCTACAGGAGAGAAGGGCTTCGAGGGACTTATAGGGGCGACACTTCGTGAGATTACCGGGGTGCCTTTCAGACTTGCACGTAGCGGATCGCAGTTCGGAGTCGACGGCATGCCAGCCTACGAAGGAGATACTATTTGCTTCGAAGGCAAGCGTTATGATGGCACGGTGCCCAGGAATGAAGTTCTTT
>Ga0208279_1001089_pt1 | contig 16202 bp, 23 predicted proteins | sample AntAceMetag02UKM_FD_184766 | JGI IMG/M metagenome (GOLD analysis project Ga0208279, IMG submission 184766) | Saline lake microbial communities from Ace Lake, Antarctica - Antarctic Ace Lake Metagenome 02UKM (SPAdes) (version 2) | ecosystem: Environmental > Aquatic > Non-marine Saline and... | reverse complement strand
CCATCGGATAACGTGATCGCAGAGTTACAATTACCAATGGAATTGGCGTTGTGAATAGTCGCTGCATAAATAATCGGTTATGCTCTATTTTAGGTTTCTGCCAAACCAACATTCCCTTTTTGCCTTCCTCCTCATTTTTGGCAGCCCAAGCCAGAACACCGCCAACGCCCTCCCACTCGTGACTCGCACTATCAATTATAAGGGCATCGTAATTGCTTTTTTCTGCGAGGCTTATAGCCTCTCCGTAGATTTTGGAAGAGAAATTGCCAGATATTGAAATAACATCATAATTGCCAATGGGTTGTTTGATGCCTTTAGGGCTTAAAATGGTTTCACCTGTGAATCCCTCGCTTCGACCTCCCTCCGTTTCTATCATTACAATTTTGCCTTTATCTCCAACGTAGCCACGTGCCAATAGTAATGCTGTGCAGGTTTTACCGTCTCCGCTCGTAGAGTGGAAACAGATAATTGGTTTAGCTGATGATCGCTTTGCTTTTCTAATGGATAACGCCATTATCATCCTCCATATCTAAATCTTCGTGAATTGCGTATGCTGGAGCAATATAGTAGAGAATGTCTGTGGGGTAAGAATCCCACTTACCGGATTGCAGACACTCTCTCCATATCTTTAGTGCTCGCATAATTTTGTTTTCGCCTACCAGTTCCATTGAATTCTCTAATCCGACCACAGAGCAACCATACGGCGGCTTATTCTCCTGAACAAGGAATATAAATTCCGGCAATACGCCTGTCAACCGATAAATACCACTACGATAATGAGCGGCTTGCATATCGTAACCTTGCGCTATGATGTGACCACGCGACCAGGTTGCCGGTTTTGCGTTCGTTGTAGTCTTATAGTCTACAACGTGCTTGTAATCGTTTGCAAGGATGTCCAAGCGCGCCCTGCACAGAACATTACTCTCTGTCCAGATCAGCGTCTGTTCGGGTTTGCTGTTGGCAAAGATTTCCTTTAATAGTTTATGTGAGTCAATGAACTTCTTGGCAACCTCGACCATTTGTCTTGTGGTGTAGAGGTCTTTTGAGAGCAATGGAGTTAATCCGTTTGCATAAGCCTCATATCTCGCTTCTTTCGCCACTTTAGTTTTGAAAGTGTCAAATTCCAACTCCGCTATTTTCTCTTTCCCTTCGAGTAACAGTGAATGAGCAGCTCTCCCGATGTCAAATTCCTTTTTATTGGTCGGCTGATAATTTGGATTCAACTTCGGATGAGCGAGCCAGGCGTGATACGGTGAACGCTGGATTATGATTTTCGCAACGCTATTAGACAACGAAGGCTCTGAACAGGGATCAGCATGATACTCTTTTTCGCTGATCGTATGGATCCCGACTGGCAATCCCTTGTGTTCGGGAACGTTGAACGGCAGTTCCTTGCTCGGCGTTGGTTCGTCAACGGTTGGATCGAAGAATTCTAATTTTTTAGTAATTATTTCTCTCATTCTCTGTTGTCCTTTGTGATTTTGCCGTCTTCGAAATAAACTCCAACCTCTCCCGATGTTTCAAGTCTTTCGATTATGACGGTGCAGTTATGTTCTTTTGCTTTTTCTGCCAACCTTTTGAGTAATGGCATTCCAAGTCCCGAACCCGATGGAACGATAACGAACGGCAGATCATATGACTTGCTGATTGCTATCTCAATACAAGCATCGAATCGCTCCGACTCGGATGCTCCTCCGATTATCGGTTGACCATTCAATGTAACAACTCCATTATCAAACGACATTCCTTCAACCGGGAACTTTGCTCTTAGCAACGCATCCCCTTTTGTGCTGTCGATCCCACGCATATCAGTATTGCACTTATCGACATTTGCCTGTTCGCCGCCACGTTCGGAAATTTTCTGTTTGATGGTGTCCCGGTGCCTGATAAGTCGATTGGTTTCGTCAATGTTAGCAAGCTTTTTATTGAGGGGTTCAATATCAGGAATCACTGTTTTGGCTATTATCTGATCAATATTTGAAACCGATTTCTGCTTTCTGACAATCGCACTCTGCGCCTCACTGATAGCCTTTTCAGCTTTAATAATTTTATTCTTGACATCTGCAATCGTTTCTTCGTTTTTGGTTATTGCGTCACGTTGAAACGCAATCTTTTCTTCTTGCGAATCAATAGACACGAGATCTGCCTGCCTGTCGGTTTTATTCTTGTTCAGCACAATCTTTTGGTCATTAATTGTAGCAATCTCGGCGTTTATACTGGCAGAGGATTCTTGTTTTTCAGGTAGATCATCTGGTAGTATTTCCGCATTCTTCAACTGCTGAATATGTCCATCTAACCGGGTGACATTTCCGTTAAACGCTGTGCGCTGGTCATAAATCCTTTTTCTATCTACGTCAAGCTGTTCAATGTCAACATCGAGTGTGACCAATGGAAACATAGCCTCGTAGAATTCCGCATTTCTTTTTATTTGGAAAAGCGGTAACGGATTGACCATTTTATTACGAATGCTTTCGAGGATCTTACCGGGAGGTATATTAACCTTATTCCCGTCACTTCCTGTTACGAGAAGCTTCTCTCCCTTGCCGAGAATCCTCTTGATCCGAATATCATCAATCACTCCATCAAGGGGGAAATTCGCAACATCTGTTTCCAGTATTGCGCTCTGTTGACCATTCCGAACCGAATTTCCGGTTGCTTTTGCTTTGCCCTGGATGCAAACTTCAATTCCTTCCATAAAGGAACTTTTCCCATTTGCGTATTCCCCGGTGATTTCAATAAGGTTTCCGCCCTCATCGAACTGCAACTCTGCATAGCTTATTCGCTTATAGTTCTCGGCAGAGAACCTTGTTAGGCGAGTTTGCTTTTGAATTGTTTTAGCTTTCATTTTCAATTACCTCTGTTTTGTGTATTGGAAACTTCTTCTGATATTTTTCAACAGTTTCCAGAAATACCCTAAAAGCACTTTCCATTTCTAACTCGCAGTGCTTAATGCAAAGCTCGTGAAGTTGTTTCTTGAATTCAATGATTGTGTGAACTTCGCAACCAATCCTTACACTTCCCTGACAATACTCATTTCCTATATATTTGCCATAAATACACATAATTGGACGAGTATTGAATAGTGATAGATTATCGCCAAGCTCCACCCCGTTGCCAAGCTTCACCCCGTCGCCAAGCTTCACCCGGTCGCCAAGCTTCACCCATTTGCCAAGCTTCACCCCGTTGCCAAGCTCCACCCAGTTGCCAAGCTTCACCCCGTTGCCAAGCTCCACCCCGTCGCCAAGCTTCACCCGGTCGCCAAGCTTCCCCCCGTCGCCAAGCTCCACCCAGTTGCCAAGCTTCACCCAGTCGCCATTGTCAAGGACGTGCCACCCATATTCATTGATAGGCGCGTCCTGTATTTCTTTAAGTGTTCTAAATTTCATTGGTTATCCTCTGTTATTATTTGATTTAATTTTAATGCTATCGGTTGCTGATCTGATTGCGATCCGGGACACAACTTCACGCGGAAGCCTGTCGTTTTTACGTTTCCTCTCCCGTAATAGCAACCAGAACATAGCTACAATCAACAAGAAGATGATTGCACAGAATATTACCCATACAGGTATTTCAAACATTAGATTTCTCCTTTTTTAATACGGCCATGTCCTGGATTGTGAATATTCTCAAAGTTGAAATCTGAAAACACCTCGCCAATTGATTTCAAAGCAGGTCGGATTGCGTTCTCGAGCGACTTAATTCGATGTCTCAAATACCGCATTTCCTTAACAACGTTATTTGCGGATTCTTTTAGTTTATCAAGTTCATTCATTGTCATTTCCTTTCTGTTTATCTGGTTTCCGGGTCCTCGCCTGGATTTCAAGTCGCTCGATTTCCGCTTGATTTCCACCCCTGGGTGAGCTGCTTGGAATATACGTACCAGCTTCCCATTTGCAGATAGTGCCCTCGCCTGACCTTGCGCCAAGTCCAAGTCGGCAGGCGAGGTCATATTGAGTGATAGCGAACCCATCCTCGCCGAGAGCCACGCGTAGTAAGTAGATTCTGCCAGTGGTCCCTTCCCACTCGTTACGTATTCTATCGGGACACTCGTCCCGGGATTTGTCAGTTGTCATTATTTCCCCTTGTTTCTGTGTTTGCATTCAGCAATAGCAAGTTCTTTTGTGAGATATATATCTTCTTCGCTGTAAATTCTACTATCATCCCAGACCCTGTACCATTTTCTAATCTTATTATTTGCCGTTACCTCAACGACACAAGCCTTGATTGCCCTATAATGACAAGTTATCCACCCAACACTCGTACCCATAAGCATATCCCGCATCATATCATTAGCCGGAGTTGCTACTTGAAGAAGCCAATAGGCATTTTTCTTATCATAAGGTTTGTATGGTACGGGATCGTACTTAAAGTCTATCTCAATTTCCATCATTTCCTCTTGGTTTATTGTTATTAGCGCCTGCAATCCGATTGAACGGGACGCCTAAAGCGTTGCAGGCAGGTTAAGCGGAGCGAACTCTACGCAGGTTTGATGCCAAATTCATTTTCCAAAAATTCCAGTCCGCAGCTTCCGGCGTCATCGGGGTAACCGTTAATTAGGCTGCCATTAGAGGTTACCTCTGCGATTATTTTGCATTCAGGATAATTAAAGGTTTTCTCGTAATCAACCTCATCGACTATTATATAGTCGCCATAGAGATCGGCGCATGAGTAGTTTTCTGCGTCGTGGTCAACGCAGATAGCATATAGCCCGCCTGCATTATCTTCGACGATGTAGTAACGATTATTCATTTTCAACTCCGTTTGTTTTTATTTATTAAGAATTTTAAAACCCTTCTTCTTCGTGGTCCATACAGCGTTGTGGATCTCGCTGGAATTTCTCATTTTGCGTGAGGTTGTTCCAGGTGCGAGGATCTATATTTTTTTTACTTAGTACTGGTACTGGTACTGGTGTGTTGGGAATTGCATAGATAAGCTTATGATCATCTATTATTGTTATGGCAACCCATTCCGCTGATTTCCAGAGTGTTCCCTCTGATAGGTCTCTAATTGTAATATTTCTACTCGCAATATCCGACCGTTCAATAAGAATTGAAGAAGTATTATCTATATCTATGATAGTATGGTATGCCTGAGCATTGGCATACTTATGATGATCATTATCGCCTCTTTGGCGACGTCCGATGATTTCGTTGTTGCGTAGCAAGTTTATTGATTTAAAACCGATTTTCATTTTCAACTCCTGTGTTTCGTTAATTAAGTTGTGCCAATCAGGTTTTTTTCGATCCAGGCTTTCATTTTATTCTCCCATCGCAGTTATTTAAAATACTATTTATTTCCTTTTTCCAATTTGTGGGTACTCTCTTCCACCTAATACCATCGGATATTATATCCGATATAATATAGCATTCCACAGCCCCGCGCATCGGGGAATCGTGTGTTATATAGGTGTTGCCGCGCCTCGTGATGTGTGTTTTATGAAAAAACATATGTCTATTCGCATCTTCTCCGTATAGATATGTTTTGACAACACATCGCGGGTCAAAAAATCCAAGATAACCAATTCTGTTATCTTTATTTTGCATTTTAACCAGTCCCTCACCAATAAACTCCCGTAAACTTTTTTTGTAGGGGGCCATTTTCAACTCCTTTGTTCTGTGTTTAATGTTACACTAAATATACACTCAAATATCAGTCAATACAAAAGAAATCTATCTATCTTATATCAGTATCTTATATTGTCATAAGTTGTTAAGTATTGTAATGTAATAACTTAAGCGTAAATTCAGGGGAATATTGGTGAAATTGTAAATGAGCATTAAATAAATATGCAGTAGTTTGAGTTGGAAAAGACGAAACCCGCAAACCGCATTATTTTATTATGCAGTGAATATAATTGAAAAAATACTTGATATTTGATAAATACGATATTATAGTGAACTATGTTCACTTAATAATATCGTATTATCAAATGGGCAAAATTGACAAAAATATTACCTTTACGCTGGTATGCACTGTTAATCCACCCAACATCAGTGGCAATGATCCACTTGCCAGCGTATCTAATTGATGACATAATAATTAAATCACTAATGAGTAAACAAATGCCTAATAAACCAGGTCAACCGACTAAATATGAAGGCAAGATGCTTAAAGCCGTTGCGGTTCTATGCCGACTTGGCGCTATTGATAAGGAAATTGCTGAAGCACTTGATGTTACCGAAACTACTATCAATAATTGGAAGCTTGCTCATCCTGAGTTCTTTGAGACCATTAAAACAAACAAAGATGTTATTGATGATAGAGTCGAAGCAAGTCTCCTTGAACGTGCTTGTGGTTATGAACATCCTGAAACTAAGTTCTTTTGTGATAAAGGCGAGATAATCACTGCCGAAACAACAAAGCATTACCCTCCTGATACAGCAGCAGCATTCATTTGGCTTAAGAATAGACGACCTAATAAGTGGCGTGATAAGCTTGAAATCGTTGGCAATATGGACATTAGTATAATTGATCCCGATGACGAACCCCCAGAAGATAACGATTGATTTCACAGGGCTTAACACCCTTGTAAATGATATATTTTACCCGCTCTTTCAAAATGAACAGCGTTATGTAAACCTGGTAGGTGGCGCCGGTTCCGGTAAGTCAGTATTCGCAGCACAGAAGATCGTTAAGCGAATTGTCAAGGAAAAAGGACATAAGATTGCGATCTTTCGTAGGATCGCTAAAACCTTAAAGGGCAGTTGCTTTGAAGAAGTCTTGGGTATTATCCATGATTGGAATCTAAGCAAACTATTCAAGGTTAATCTATCTGATTTAACAATTACCTTTATTCCTAATGGTAACCGGGTTGTATTTCTGGGACTTGATGATCAAGAAAAACTGAAGTCGGTCAGGGGTATAACGTCAATCTGGATCGAAGAAGCCACTGAGCTTTTGCCTAAAGATTTCGAGCAGATTGACCTCCGGTTGCGAGGTAAGACTAAATGGTATAAGCAGATAATTCTGACTTATAATCCGATTAGTCATCTTCATTGGCTTAAACCAAAGTTCTTTGATGTAACACCAGAACGATGCGCAGGACAGGATGATCGCTACAAGATAACCGGGAACGCGCTAACCCTTCATACTACTTATCAGGATAATCGGTTCATTGATGATGAATATCGCACTGTCTTGAATGGATTAAGGGGTAATGCGCGGAAGGTTTATAAGCTTGGTGAATGGGGTATCCTGGAAGGTCTAATTTATGAACCCGCTATAATGGACGTCTATCCGAAGTATTTCAATGAGACAATACGCGGGCTTGACTTCGGTTTTAATAACGCTATGGCGTTAATTCGACTCGATCTAAAAGATGGCGAGGCATACGTAACTGAAGAGTTTTACAATACCGGTTATACGACTAATGACCTTATTAAATGGATGAACGATCATCATATTGATGACCGCGAGCCTATATATGCAGATAGTGCCGAGCCTGACAGAATAGAAGAGATTGCGCGGGCGGGATATAATATTGTCCCTGCCGATAAGGGTCCGGGTTCGGTAATGGCTGGTATTGACCTATGTCAAACAATCAAAACTCATACCAAGCCAGAAAATGTTAATTACAATGCTGAACGTAATATGTATCAGTGGAGAGTTGATCGGAATGGTAAATCAATGGACGAACCAATGAAAGAGAACGATCACGGACAGGATGCCTTTCGTTATGCACTATGGTCGCATCTTGGCAAACCTCAACCTGCATTCTCGATAATGTAATGAAAATAACTAAAGCGATAAAATCATTTTTCAAGTCCGGTTTCGGGTCAATGTCAACGTCTGCGATTGTAACGCCCGGTCAACCGACATATCCAGCGTATGATAATTTTGAAGATTTCGCTAAAGGCGCTTACTGTAAAAATGAATTGGTTTACGCAGGTATTCAATATATTGCTACATCATTTGCAGAGGCGCCTCTCCGGATGTATAACCGCAAGGATGACTCTTTAATACCAGATCACCCACTTACACAGCTATTCAACAATCCGAATCCGTTTACATCCGACTATCGCTTCAATGAGCTACTCATTATTCACCTATACCTCGCCGGCACTGCGTTCCTCGAAAAAGTCAGAGCCCGAAGTGGTTCTGGCAAAATAGTTGAACTTGGTTTATTGCGACCGGATAGAGTCAGGATTGTGCCTGGCAAGGAAGAGTTAATCGAGAGCTATATCTATGAACTCGCTGGTCAGCGTCATCCGCTGCTACGTGAGGATGTTATACGGATTTCATTCAGCAATCCGCTTGACGATTACTATGGACAATCGCCGTTAATAGCTGCATTGAGACGGATTGCAACTGATAATGAGGCTACGGATTTTACGAAAGCAATCCTTGAAAATCGGGCTGTGCCGGGTGTGGTTATACACACTGGAGATAAATCATTAACAACCGATCCAGTTAAAAACACGATAGCGAAAAAAGCATTTAAACAAGCGTTCTCAGGTGATAAACGCGGCAATGTTATGTTTATGTATGATGGTGATAAAATAGAGACCATTTCGATGAATATGAACGAGCTCGCATTCCCTGAGTTGACAATGAATAATGAGGCTCGTATACTGGCAACATTGGGCGTCCCTCCCATAATTATAGGAGTTCTCGCCGGATTAGAGCATTCAACATATTCTAATTTCGCACTCGCTAATCAGATATTTCACGAGAACACTATTGCGCCGTTACATCGTAGAATCGCAGCAGATATAAACCTTCAACTCGTTCCCGATTTTGATAAAAGCGGGAGAGTATACGCTGAATTTGATACCAGCAAGGTTTCCGCATTCAAGGATATTCGTAAACAAGCTCGTGAGGAATCAAGGGTTGCATTTACAACCGGCGTGATTACTCGTAACGAAGCGAGAACTATTTCCGGTCAAGACAAGGTTGCTAATGGCGATATATTCTTGCAACCGATCAATTTGATTGAAGTTCCTGTAAATGCAAAGGCTATTAAGCCGGCGAAGCTTGTTAAACAGTTCAAATCCGATCGGACAGCGTTATTGCAGGGCGCATTGGGGCGCCGGAATGACGCTGAACTATGGCTTAAAAAGTTACAGGAATGGGCTGAAAAAGAGTATACTATCCGGTCAAAAGAGGTATCCGCAGCGATTAAAACGTCTGTCAAAATGAGTAATGATGAATATTTTAAACTGCTTGACGAGGTAGAACTGTTATTGCCTAAATGGGTTGACCGTTCATACAAAGGTGTTAATCCAATATTGCTTGAAATCATAACTAAAGCAATGCAGGGCGCAGCTGATGACATTGGTATTGATTTTGTAATTGACAGCACATTCCAACAGAAATTCGTACAAGATTATTCGTTTAAATTTGCACAGGGTATGTCGAATACCAGCGTAAACGATGTCCGGAGTGTTATCCGACAATCACAGGCAGGTAATCTGTCTTATGATGAAATGATTGTAGCGTTTCAATCTAAGTTCAATACCTGGACGAGTAGCAGGGCTTTTATGGTTGCCCGAACCGAAACGATACGGGCTTCGAATCATGGCGCTGAAGAAGCGTGGCGTCAAATGGGTATCGAACAGAAAGAGTGGATCATTGCCGGTGATGCGTGTCCGTATTGCACTGAAATGGACGGCAAGATTACTTCGATTGGTAGTAATTTCATTGAACAGGATGAGGAGTTATTTGTCGATGGCACTGACAAGCCCTTGTCTACGTCTTACGAGGCAATTCAGACTCCGCCATTGCATCCGAATTGTCGTTGTGCATTAGTTCCAGTAATTTAAGAGGTTCGTATGAAGGATAAACAAGAGCGAAAGCAAATATCAGTTGATGTAGAATTCAAAGAAGTCAAGGGTGAAAATAATGTCATTGAGGGATACGCCAGCGTGTTCGATGTTATCGATAGCTATGGTGATGTCGTTAAGAAAGGTGCGTTTAAGAAGACCATCAAAGAACGAATTAAGAAAGGCGTTGTAAAGTTCCTCAATGGTCATGACTGGTGGACGTTGGACGCTATTCTGGGAACTGTTACCGAAGCCAAAGAAGACGATCACGGTCTATGGTTTAAGGCTCTGTTATCCGCTGCTCAATCAGTTCAAGACATTAAGACCAAGATGCTCGAGGGTCATATTAACCGGTTATCAATCGGATATGGCACTATCCGAGAGAGCTACCCCGATGACGATGATGATAACAAAGGGAAGGTTGGACGTTATCTTGAGGAGGTGAAATTATATGAAATATCAGCGGTTACGTTTCCTGCTAACGAGGAAGCTGTTATACTTGCGGTTAAAAACATTATTCATCCATTCAAAACTAATCCTGTTATCATGCAGGACTTACATAAATTTACGGCACTCAATGACAAGGAGATGATTATTCCTCTTCCTTCTAAAAAAATTATCATTGAGCCGCCGCCGAAGCCAGCCGAGCCGGAGTTGAAAACGCCACTCACTGCCACCGTTGAACAGTTGCGGGATCTTCAAATCCTGCAAATCGAAAACGAAATTAAATTGAAAGGGGTTTAATATGCCACCTTTTATAAACCCAGCCTTTCAGGCTATGCTTGATAAAGCAAAGGCAAAGGCTGTCGAGGCAAACGAGATACGCGATAAAGCAGTTGAAGAGAATCGTGTATTAACCGGTGAGGAAGCCCTTAAGCTCAAGGGCATTTACACCGAATCCAGCGAGTTAGCCGATAACGCACGTGATCTTATTGCCATCGAAGAGAAAGCGAACGCCCCGGAATATAAACATCCGGCAGGGGATGGCGATCCTGATTTCAAAACATCCTCTCCTGAAGGTCAATTGACAAGCGAAGAGGAAATGACGGAGATTATGTCAAAGCTCGCTGTCGCAAAGGACTCGTATCTGCGCACCGGATCGCATGACGAGATTCGTAAATTCAAGGCGGATCACGAGGGTAAGGTTGAGGTGAAATTACTTTCACGTCTAACGGATCCGGCAGGCGGTTATCTCTGCGGGACTGATGAATCCGCCACGATAATCAGAAAGCGCGATATTGTCGATTTTATCCGTCCGCGCTGTAAACAATCGAAGACAACCGATCCGAAAAAGCTGATAATTGCGCTTGAGGACACCCTTACAATCTCAATGATTGGCGAGGGTGGAACGTATCCTGAATACACGGGCATGGTTGCCGGTGCAATGTATTTAACGCCTCACAAAGGGGGCGGGTTTGTCAAAATCACCGATGAGCAACTCGAGGATAGCAAAATCAATATGGTGGGTTTGATTACCGAAATGTATGGCACTGCGATAGGTAAAAAGCAACTCGAGCAATGGATTGACGGAACGGGCACAAAAGAGCCTATGGGCGTGCTGAGGTCGATACCGGCTGCGCTCAATCACGATATTGCTACAGGAACATCGGGAACGATTATTCCTGAAGACATTCAGGATTTCACAATGTTGCTTGAATCGCAGTATCTAACGCCTGGCTGCGCGTGGGTTATGTCTACCGCTACAATGATTCAGATTGTTTCATTGCGATCAAATGCTGATGGCGCACAAACCGGCACATTCCTCTGGGAGCCCAGCTTTAAAGCCGGAATCCCGAATATGCTGCAGGGCTATCCTGTCATTCGCGTGCCTGACGCGTATTGGCCAACTATCTCGGCTGATGGCGATCCTTTGCTTGCATTTGGGGATTGGTTGCAATATGAAATTTGCGACCGGACTGGATTCCGAATCAAGCGTATGAACGAAAAATACGCGGACGAGGGCAAAGTCGGATTCCGTGTCGAATCACGTTGGGACGGCAAACTCGTAGACGCCAATGCCTTTATACGTCTGAACAGAACATAACGGAGGCGACAATGGGTTTTGTTTCCTTGACGAAAAATACAATACCGGAAATCACGCAAGCGGTACTCCTATCGGAGCTATCGGTGTGGCGCATTTCCCCGAACTATAGGAGATTGAAAAATGTTTGAGGACCTTCTCAATAACACTAAATGGGCTGAATGCCTTGAATCCGATCTCGAGGATGTAGCTGCAAGCGTTGAATGCGACAGCGTTGATATAAAAGAAGCCGCTGGGGTTATATTCTCAATCAATGCCGGTGCAATCACGTGGTCTCCGGACGGCACAGACAAATTGGGACTTGTTTTACAGGATTCCGCCGATGATTCGGTATGGGCTGATGTAACTGACGAATCCGTTGTGCAGTTCAAGATTAGCGATACGATTACGGCAATGGAGGACGCGACGACCGGCTTGCTGAAAATGATAGACGCTGGCGGCGACGCTGATAAACTCTACTCCGCTCAATACGTTGGACAGAAGCGGTTTGCTCGCATTTTGCTTGAGCATCACGGCACAATTACCACAATCGACATTGGGGTCACCAGTGTTGTATTTGGATTGAGTCGCGCTGGAGCTTCCGGCGTCATCGGTTCGTAAACCATTTAACCAGGATTGGGGAGGGAGTGATAAAGACAACTCCCTCCCTTGAGGAAATCACAATGCGAAAAAACAAGATATTACGCAATGTCGCTTTCAGGGACATTGTCGTCTTTGAGCGTGGCGAGGAATATACCGACATCGAATTGGGTATAATACTGGGACAATCGCTTCGGAAAGCGAAATTTGCCTCGTCTGTCAGGATTGAGGTTGAAGACAAACCAAAGGGTGAGAAAATGATTGAAAAACCGCCTGAAAACAAGGCTATTACAACGCCACCTGAAAACAAGAAGAAGAAAAAACCAGGTAAATCACAGAAATAATGGCTGATTTAGTCACACTTGCTGAAGCGAAAATCTACTTACAGATCGGACATGAGGACGATGACGATCTGCTTAATCAACTGATTGACGGTTTCACCGCGGGAATCGAGAAGTATACCGGTCGCTCATTTACCGAATCAACCGTTGTGGATTATATTGATGGCGGGAATGAAGACCTCATTGTCAGAACTCCTCCGATTGCAACATTAACCAAGATTGAGGATACTTTCGACGATGACGAGGTGGTCAATAGCGATGACTATGATTTTGATCCGGACGCCGGACATATCTATTACAGCCAAGACGCAACCGTGAGTTTGATATTTGGAGCCAGAGGTAAATGGGGTTTGGGTCGTAGACGCTGGAGAGTTACTTATGAAGGTGGTTTTAACGGCGCCCCGGCTGACGTCAAGCAGGCTACACTCCTGCTTGTGGCTGCCAGACATAACCGGCGAGACGCATTGCAAGCGGAGAAGCTTGGCGATTACAGTTATTCCGGCGGTGATAAATGGTCGGATGAGGTTACTGGATTGCTTGATCCTTACAAACTGATTACATTCTAATGATTGGGTTGCGTAATAAAAAGATAACCGTTCAGCGCAAAGCAAGGACGCACGTTGGCGCCGGTGAGTATGTTTGGAACTTTGCTGATATCGCAACTGAACGAGGTCGAATAAGACCGGCGCGTGGAACTGATAAAATCGCTGGCAGCCAAGCTCAAGGCGAGGTGACTCATGTCGCATACTTGCGAGCTAAAGCCGATGTATCACTTGGAGATCATCTGGTGCAATCCGATTTAACGGTTAAGATTCTGACGGTTCGCAATCCCGCTGGTGCGGACCATCATCTTGAGGTTGACTGCGAGGAGGTGCAACGTGGCAAGTAAAATCACTTGGAATGATAAAAAAGTATATGCCCGTGCAATGAAGCAGCTTGAAAAGAATATGAATAAAACTGTTGCATTTTTAGAGGGCGATTGTAAGAAAAGTATGCGGGGAGGCTCTGCAATGGGCACTTATGTCGGCGGTAAGTATCGTAAGAAAAAGACAATAGTCCGTTCCGCGAAAGGTCAACCGCCTTTTGTCGAAACCGGTACATTGCGAACTAATATTGCGGGAGTGGTAAAGCGTGATCTTTTGGGTGTTAAAGGTTATCTTGGTGTTAAGGTCGGTCCCGCTGATGAATACGCAAGTGCATTGGAATTAGGAACGCCCAGAATGAAACCTCGTCCATATTTGATTCCGACAATTACAAGGAATCGGCTAAAGATTGGTAGAATGATTGCAGGTAAATTAAATTGAACGTCTTCACAGAAGCGTTTCACAATCGCTTGTCAACCGATACAGCATTGACAGATTTACTTGCAGATTATAACGGCAATTCCGGAGTCTTTAGTGGCGATCTTGTTCCAGAAGACGCTACTCCGCCGTATGTATTAATCGGAGAGGATGTATCTAACGAGTCCTTCGATACCAAGAATTCGTTTGGCAGGGAAATCATCCGGTATATATATTGTTATGACAACGATCAAGGCGGTCATTCGACAGTTGATTTAATTACAGAGCGAGTTAGAATGTTATTACACCGGCACAAATTAGTTATTACAGGTTTTGAGAATGCTATGCTTTGCACAGCGTCATTATTATCAGTCCCTTACGAAAAAGGGTTTTACGGAAAAATAGTATCAATTAGATTAATAGCAATGGAGGTTTAAATGGCAATCTTAACAGTTGAAACGTTAAACAAGGCGGGGCTCGATCCTACGTTAGTTGCAGCTACAGAAACAGGAGACGCATTCCTGAATAACGACAGGACGTTTTTCATAGCATTAAACAGCAGCGCGGGCAGTATTGACATTACATTCGTCAAGAAAAAGGATGAGTTGTCTGTAAGCGGTTACGGTGAACTCGCATTGGCGGACAATGTCGTAGCCGTTGGCGCGGGGAAAGAAAAGTTTATCCCGGCTCCGCCCGCAATTTACAACGATGGCGATGGAAAGGTGGAAGTCACCTATTCCGCCCACGCTGACCTGACTGTTGGCGCGGTTAAACTTGGGAGTGTATAATGGCACGAGGATCAACAGGATTCGATGTTGTCTTGAAGACAAATACCGGCACGGTTGGAGCTCCGGCATGGACAGAAGCTGGATCACAAAGAGATGTGAGCTTTAGTCCGACCAGAAATACTATAGATGTAAGCTCTAAGGAGGGCTTATTTGGACAGCATAGAATCGGAATGCACAACGAGACATGCTCGCTTAGCGCGCTTTTTATTCCTACAGATGCTGGTTTTCTAAATTTATTAGCTGCGGATCGCGCTGGAGAGGAAATCCAGGTTATGCGCGCTGACGCTAACGGCAATATCGAATGGGCTTATGCAATTATTACAGGAATGCCTCAGGATTTCCCTTATGAAGCAGAAGCAACTTTGTCCTGTGAACTTTTGATTAACAGCCACGACGGAAGTGATCCCTGGACGGCGGTATAATGTCTAATTCTCTACGTGGTGAAACTGCGATAACGATTGACGGCAAGGAGCGGGCTGTTAAATTCACGCTTGGCGCGCTGTCCGAACTCCAGCAACGGTTTGAGGTTGATGGCGTCGATGAGTTACTCAATATCAAATTCACAGACCTCAACAAATTGATAGAGGCTCTTTGGATTGGATTAAAAGTATCTGATCCGGATATAATGATTGAGGATATTGCAAGTGGAATTGATACTCCGATTATGGAGGTTATTAACGCTGTTCAGACTGCCTTAATCCTCTCTCTCGTAGGGGAGGAGGGCTTAAAAAACGTATTGACGCCGGAGGAGACTCTTCCGGCAGTGAAGAAGAAAGCGAAATATCCGAAAAGTGGAACTGGACTAAAGCGTTAAAACTTGCTCTTCGCATAGGGTTGACTCCGGATGAGTTCTGGAGTCTAACGCTATTCGAGTATAATCTAACTGTTGAGGCGTGGAACGAGAATCGAGAGGACAAGCTCGCTCTTGTCTGGCGTGCCGGATATCTACAAAGAGTTGACAACAAACACTTCCCTTCTCTTGATAAATTCCTCTGTCGAAAACCAAAACGGTTATCTAAATCCGAACTCGAACAGCGAAGAAAGGATCACTATAGACTCGTAAAGGAGTTTGAGAAAAAATGAAAATTTGGAATAAAATAAAGACTTGGCTGTATAATACGGATGGCTACAATCCACCTCCGCCGGGTCCGACTCCGAAGCCGCCTCCGGCGCCTCCACCGCCTATGTATCGAGTGAAATATGGCGGCTAATGTCGGAGTATTAGGTAGAGCGCAAGTTGAAGTCAAGGCTGACACTAAGAAGCTGAAAACGGGATTGAAGGGGGCTGAAAATTCCGTCAAAACCTCTACTCAAAAGATGTCAGCAGCTTTCAAGATGTTGGGAACGGCTGTCGTTGCAATGGGACTGGCTCGTATTGTCAAGGATGTTACCGCCGCTTTCAAAGTTCAAGA
>Ga0208279_1001078_pt1 | contig 16385 bp, 10 predicted proteins | sample AntAceMetag02UKM_FD_184766 | JGI IMG/M metagenome (GOLD analysis project Ga0208279, IMG submission 184766) | Saline lake microbial communities from Ace Lake, Antarctica - Antarctic Ace Lake Metagenome 02UKM (SPAdes) (version 2) | ecosystem: Environmental > Aquatic > Non-marine Saline and... | reverse complement strand
CTTATTGAATATGTTTTTCCTACCTGCCTTGCACCTCTCAAAATCAGCGGTTTACGGCGACGGCTGTTTCTCCATTGTTCCAGATCATGATCTATAAATCGTTTCATTATTTTTGCCCATAATATTTAAGGTCGTAATTTAATATTACAAGGCTTTATTACAACAAATACTTTAAAAAGGAAAGGTTTTATTATCCTCTCAATTACTATGGTGGTGTCGGACGGATTTCATCTACCATTGATTTTATAGTTATTTTCCTATCTATGAAGGTTAATAGTTTTCTGGATGACATGCAATCTGATGTGTTATCCGGCATCAGTTTGCCAGAAAACCCAATATCAGTCAATTGCAGATATATTGGGCACGAATTATGTTTCCAATTCAGAAATTAGCAATTTTTTGCAAGGTCAAGGGTTTCCTACGGGTTTATACACGCACCAAAAACCATGAATCCTACCTGGTCGTCAGTGACTGTTATTGTCATCTTTCCTTTAGCTTCATTGATTAACATACTCCAACCTTTGTTGTTTTGGGCACCTACACTTCTGGTACTGTTTTGTCAGAACCGGTCCGCAAAGCTCTTTTTGCCTGTTGTCCACTCAAAACTTCCAGGCCATATTAAGACTGATAACATGGGCATGGAAGGGGTCGTACTTGCCGGCCAAATCGCCCGACAGAGTGCCGGACTGCTCCAGTTTACCCTCGCCCAGATCAAGATATTCATAGGCAACACCGACGGTTATGTCCTGATTCCAATCATACTGCAGGCCGCAGGCGTAGCGGTACTGGCTGTCTAAAGCGAGATCGGGCGAGTTCTGGGTTTTGTCATCGACCGGCGAGCTGTCATAGGCAAAGCCTACAGACAGAAGCCAGGGTTCGGAGATCCGGTACTGGGCACCGATAGCGTAATGCCAGGTATCGTCGTAATCCTTGTCAACGGTCAGCTTATTACTGTTCTGATTCTTGATCGTAAACTCCTGCTTGCCGAATTCACTCCAATCCTGCCAGCCCAGATTGGCGGTCAGGGCCAGCTTATCGGTAAGCTGATGGTAACCGCTGAGCATCACCATCTGAGGGATCGTCAGATCCAGATCAACCTTTGTGCCGGTCAGGAGCGTAAGCGGCGGCAGAATCCCTCTGGCGCTGGCGATATCTCCAAATTCCAGGTCAACCTCCGAACGGTAAGTCAAACCAAAGCGGGTCCCCCTGATCGGCTCATAGAGAATTCCCAAATTAAAACCATAACCGATATCATCTTCATCAAGTTTGAGCTGGCCATCCGGACGTCCGGCCAGGTTATTGACCGCAATCTCCTGGTAGAGCTTACCATAGACAATACTGACTCCGGCCCCGATCGAGAACTGTTCACTGATGCGATAGGCAATACCCGGATTGACGGCAAAAGTTACCAGTTCCGCCTCCTGACAGTAGTAACGTCCGGCCCAATCATCATCGTAGTCGAGGCCGAGACCGAAATAGGAGGCAGCGCCAATGCCGATGCTGAGATCAGGGGAAATCTTTTGCGCGTAGCTGAGGCTGCCGGCCGGTACAAAACCGCCGGCATTACCGCCGTTGCCGCCGCTTCGATTCGCTGAGGAAATGTCGAATTTGGCATTGACATCGAGACCGACAAAACCGACCAGTAATTCGGAACGTTCAAGTCGGGTCATGCCTGCCGGGTTGGCGCCGACGGTCGAAGCGTCACTGGCCAGAGCTGCACGGCCGGCCGCCGCCATACCGCTGTCCGGGGTCCCCTGCTCGTAAAGCCAGAGCCCTGCGGCAGAGGTCAGGCCTGGTAACATGAAAACAATCAGTATCGATAGCCACAAAGTGATGGATCCGATACGTTTAGTACTTATGTCCATCTCACAATTCCTCCTTTCTTGTACTCACCCTATAATTTTATAAACAACACATCTGCTTGGATGTTCAGCACCTTTTGCGTCTTTTCCTTGTTCCTTCTCTCCTTTACCTAAAATCCCCTCATCACTTCCCTTTCAACACCTCGACCAAAGGTATGCCCACCGAACCCGAAGGCGGTTTGATTTCAAGGGAAGTTGCGATGGTTGCAGCGATATCATAGGGTGTCACAGGCCGCGTTATTCGCTGGGCAGGTATGTCGTAACCCGCGAAGAAGAGTGGCACATAGGTGTCATAGGTCCAGGGCGAGCAATGGATAGCGGCAATCTTCGTGGTCGTTTCCATCTCGTAGTAGAAGTACCAGAACTGGTCCGCTATAACATGGATATGGCCGGATCGCTTGAGATGAAAGTTATTGAGGATCGTCATGTTCACCGGTGTCGGGGCAAAGGACCCTTTCAACAGATCAGTTCGGGTCACGGCTCCTATTATGCCGGGGATCTTGATGATTTCTTCCGCCACTGCCGCTTCAATATCAGCAACGCTGTATTTGGTTTTCTTGATTTCCTCTTCGTTCAGATAGACGTAGGGGTATTCGAAAAGCCGGATCACATCCCCGTGCACTCCCAGTCGAGCTTTAAGACCATCTTTTATAGTACCCTTGACGATCGTTTCGGAAGTAAGACGGCCCACCTCAAATCCCAGGCCCTGCATGAATTCCGGAGCCTCACACATCCCGTGATCAGCGGAAACTATTATCAGGGTCTTATCCAGTCCAACCTGATCGTCTATGAACCGGAATAGATCAGCCAATAAACGATCAACCCGCAAGACGTTGTCTTCAGCCTCAAGACTCGAGGGCCCGAATACATGACCTATATAATCAGTTACGGAAAAACTAATCGCCATAAAGTCGGTATGTTTGCCCTGTCCTAACTTTTCCGCTTTAATCAGCGTTTTAGCAAAGTTCGCTGTCAGCTCATCCCCGAATGGGGTGGCTATCAGTGATGCGTAGAAATACTTTGAATCTCCCTTTACAGGATGCGGGAATGTTGTGCCCAGACCAAACATATCTACCTCGAAAGGACGATCATCATTCTTGCCGAACACATACGTTGAAACGTCATGCAATAACTCCCACGATGTATCTTTGTATTTGTCAGCAAGCTTTTTAGCGTTCCACTTCTTGACCCAGCCGGGATATTTTTTGTAGTAATAGGTGCTGCTGACAAAGGAACCATCGCTCTTGGAATACCAGAAGGCCTTGCCGGCATGACCGCCGGGAAGTATTGCGCCGCGGTCCTTTATCGACACGCTGAATATCCTGGATTGACCGTTGTTGGAGATCACCAATTCATCGCCGATTGTGGAAGACAATAAATTAGTGGGTGCTCTGCCTTTTCCCTTGGCCGGTTTTTTCCCGATCATCGGATAACGGTCATCCTCACAATTATAAATAACTTTTCCCTTATCCATGTCAAACCAGTTGCCGGCGACAATGCCGTTGTACGCGGGATACGTGCCTGTAAAAAGCGCTGCATGGCCGATGGGCGTCTCCGTATCGGCGTGCTGAAAATGGGCGTTTATATAATGGGTTCCCTTCTCCATCAGATAGCGGAACCCGTCTTCTCCCAACCGATCTTTATAACGCATGGGAAAATCGCCACGCATCTGGTCAATCGTGATCTGAAGTATCAGTTTTGGTTTTTCGTTAACTGTTCCCGAAACTGCCCAAGCTGAAAACACAAACACCAAGAGCAGAATTATCACAACGGAAAATAATCTTGCCTTCATAAGTCCTCCTATTTAATTCGTAGAAGAAATTTAAGGTTTCCGGCCGGAAAATGTTTTTTCGTAGTCTCTGCTTTTCCTGGCTAAAAAAAATCGCTTCCGGATGGACAATGGTTATGAAATACAAAGCCGGCAACAACTTTTCCTTGCCACCGGCTTTGTTCCCTAAGATGAAAGTCACTTAATTCGAGGCTGGTTTAGCCAGTTCCTCCAGCACTTTGTCCAGGCTGAAGCTGGCGGGCTTCTGGCGTGGCGGGAATTCCTTGAAGGTCATCATGAACTTTCCGACATAGGCCTGGGCCGGAACCAGCAGAAAAGCGCGATCTATCATCCAGTCATAGTAGGTGTTGGAGGTGAGCTGGGAACGCTCGTAAGGATCACGGCGCAGGTTAAACATCAGCGGTATCCGCAGCGGGGTAAATGGATTGGCCCAGATCTTGAGGGTTTTTTCGACGCGCTGTTCCATGAAAATCAGCTTCCAGTCAGCATAGCGCAGGGCGGTCAAATCACCGTCGTCGGAGAAGTAAAAGACCTCCTTGCGCGGGCCATTTTCCTCCTTACCAGTGAGATAGGGCAGGAAGTTATAGCCGTCCAGATGGACTTTGTAGGTATGGTTGATGGCAGAGACACCACCTTTTTTGAGTTTGGCCTTGATGTCGGGTTCGCCGGCAGCGGCCAGGAATGTGGGCAGCCAGTCCATGTGGTGCATGATCTCGTTGGACCATGTACCGGCCTTGATTTTGCCGGGCCAGCGTACCATAGCGGGTACGCGCCAGCCGCCTTCCCAGTTGGTGTTTTTTTCACCACGGAACGGGGTCATGGCGGCATCGGGCCAGGTGTTCATATGTGGGCCGTTATCTGTGGAATAAAAAACGATAGTGTTATCGGCAATGCCGAGCTTATCCAGCACCTTCAGGAGTATTCCAACGTGCATGTCATGTTCCACCATGCCGTCGGAATATTCATCCTGACCGGAGATGCCGATCAGTTCCTTCTTCACGTGGGTACGAAAGTGCATACGGGTGCCGTTCCACCAGCAGAAGAAGGGCTTATCCGCCTTGGCCTGACGTTCGATGAAGTCAACGGCCGCATCTACGGTTTCATCATCCACGGTCTCCATGCGTTTTTTGGTCAGGGGACCCGTGTCCTCGATCTTGCCGCCAGCAAAGGACTTGATCACGCCACGGGGTCCAAACTTTTTACGGAACTCTGGATTCTTCGGATAGTCCTCGTTTTCAGGCTCTTCCTCGGCGTTCAGGTGATAGAGGTTGCCGAAAAATTCATCAAAGCCGTGATTGGTGGGGAGCATCTCATCCCGGTCGCCCAGGTGATTCTTGCCAAACTGCCCGGTGGCATAGCCCTGAGCCTTGAGCAGACCGGCAATGGTGGGATCTTCTTCCTTCATGCCCTCTTTGGCGCCGGGCAGCCCCACCTTGGAAAGACCCGTGCGGAAAACACTTTGCCCCATGATAAATGACGAGCGGCCGGCAGTACAGCTTTGCTCACCGTAATAGTCGGTAAAGGTCATGCCCTCCTTTGCGACACGGTCGATATTGGGGGTCTGGTATCCCATCACGCCGTGGGTATAATAACTGATATTGGATTGCCCGATATCATCCCCCCAGATCACCAGGATATTGGGTTTCTTTGCCTTTGCGGCACTAACCGGCCCGACAATAAATGCCAGAACGGCCAGGATCGCAGCCACCATAAACATGCTTCTTGCAAAAAATTTCATTTTCATCCTCCTTTCCTTGTTTTAGAAGTTTGTTACTGATCACAGTTTTTACCATATCTCATTTTTAAAACTAGCCCTACAACGACACTTACCGTTGACACCAAACTCTGGATTCTGTCATGCCGGACTTGATCCGGCATCCAGAAATCGACCTATGGCCATGAGCTATACACAGCGTCCAAGATAAATGCTCATCAGTTTCATAAATCAAGCGTTTAACAGTTATACGACGAAATATTGTGCGCAACTATTTATGACGTTCAGTATAAAATAGCCATTATCCAGATCGTTCTTACTGGATTCCGGCTTTCGTCGGAATGACGGAGTGGAAGGTCGTTGTAGGGATAGACCTATCATCAAACATATATCTCCAATATTTTGCAAAAAATATGCAAACATATTATTGTTGGCTAATTATATGTTATATTTGAATAAATATTTCCAAGCCAATGAAACAAATATGTCTCGTTGCTGATATATGAAACACTTCTGTATCTTGACACAGTGTATCGATTGGTCAAGTAATCTCAATTTTGAGTAGAAGTGGTGTCAAATCATCTCATTCAACCGTCATTTTATTTCCCAGCGGCAGCCTTGGCCACACTTGTACGCAGAGCCTTTGATCCGGGGTTGCTCACAGAGCCTTTCACGATAATATCGATGGGACTCACTGCTTTGCCATAATAAGCTTCATTCCATTTGTCCTTGGTCTTGATGACGGAACCCTCCAATGAAATACCTGCGTAAGCGCCTTTGCTTCGCGTAAAGGAGACAATGTCAGCCACGATATTGGATTTGGCGCCTCCACCTACCGGCCCAACGGCGATGGAAGTATCACCCCCAATTTTGAAAGAAGAGGTAAACAGCTTATCCACCGCCTTCTGGGTTCTCACCATCATGATAATTTCTGCTGATTCCGCACCGATCTGAAGTCCAAAGGTTCCGGAACCGAGGGTGTAAAATGCCGGTTCACTCCATTGTCCGGTTTTATGGTCTTTGACGATGAGCACGCCGCTGCCTCCGGAACCCCCGACAATAAATCCGGCTTTTAGCAAACTCGGAACGATAATCAGTGCTTTGGCCTGGTTCAGGTGTTCCTTTAACCATGGCTGATTTTTATCTGCCATAAAGCTTTCAAGCGTTACACGCGCCTTATCCACAAGCCCCTGCTGCTTAACGGGCTCGTCCGCTGTTGCCGGAATGGCCAATCCAAAAACCATGGTACTGATAGTGATTGCAAATAGAATACTTAATAATCCCTTACTTGATTTCTTCATTGGTGTACCTCCTAATTAGTTTAGCGGTTAATAGTAAAAAATCCCCTATACTTTCGGATGCTGTCCAAACATGGAACAGTTGGCCGAGAAGCCGGGGTTGTAAAATTTATTTTCTAAAAAAGACCACTTCAAAAGTCTGTCCCATGGCGGCCTGGTAGTAAAAGCCGGCCAGTGCATCTTTCTCAGCGTAATAGTAAAGTTCATATGTCGATCCCGGGTATCCCCTGTCCTGTAATTTGACAAACAGTTTCACCAGGCCCTTTTGTACGGAAACGCTGCTTTCTGCGACATGAATCTCACCGGGGTTAAAATACCCCACATCTGCCGATCCATCAGATTTAACGTCCCGCACACGAATGGTGTAATCACCGTCATACCGAACCCATTCCCCGATAATAACGTTGAACTCAGTTTGCGCCGCCGATGTGGCAGTTTTTGCAGCCGGTATAAAAATCATACAAGCCAAAAGGATTACTAAAAAGCTTATTTTTATCCGTTTTATATGCAAGTCTTTTCCTCAGTGGTTACCGTCCCTGAACCAATTCCTGTACATCCAGTCAGCAGAATCACTACCAACTTGGCAATTGTTGAGTTGATGTGTAGCTGTTTAAATAAGAAAAGTGTGAAATTTCATCATTGCTTCACGCTTTCAGTTACTTTCCCAGTGGCCGTCTATTGACCATGACCGGATCTAATCCTGAAACTTCCCTTCAGTCCTTCGACAATAGCCTTGTCCCGACCGTATGGATCTTGCTTGAAATGTACGGTGCCGTCCTCATCTACTGCAACGGTCCAGTACAAAAGGAGTACCGGCATGGGTTCAGGTAGGAAAATCTTCGCCGTCTGTTTCGAGTTGATTATTTCCGTGATCTTGGCAGCATTCCACTTTTTTGGATTATTCAGCAACAATTCTGCCAACTCCAAAGGTTTCTCGACACGGATGCACCCTGAACTAAATGTCCGTTCCGACCGGCCGAATAGCGACTTGCTCGGCGTGTCGTGGAGATAGACAAAATGCTCATTGGGAAAAATGAACTTGACTTGGCCCAAGGCGTTATCCGGCCCCGGTTCCTGTCGGAGCATGTAAGACAAAGGGCGCCCTGGATACTGCGACCAGTCAATCGAACTCTGGTCGATCACGTTCCCTTCTCGGTCTATGACGTTAATGTTCCGTTTCTTCAAATACTCCGGATCCCTTTTAACAGCGGGCAAAATGTCCTTAGAAAGAATACCAGGCGGAATGGTCCAAGTGGGATTGAACTCGAGGTAACGGATTGCCGATTTAAAGACGGGCGTATTTCGGTATGGCTTTCCCACCTGTGCTCGGCTCGTCCATACGATGTTACCCTCCTCGTACAAGCCCACGTGAAAGCCCGCAATATCTACAATCACAAACCTGCCCTGGATATCGTGGAGCAGCCACCTGGCGCGTTCAAGGTTGGCGCGAATCTGATCGATTCGTTCTTCAATCGGCACATTGAGGGCCTCAAAGGTTTTCTCCCCAATGACCCCGTCAGTATGAAGGCGATGTCGAGATTGGAAGTGAATGACAGCTTGTTCCAGATTTTCATCAAAGAACATAGAATCGTCGAATTCGCCAGAAATGTCCCCTGTCACAGAAAGGCGTCTTCGCAATGAAATCACCCGCTCGTCACTTAGTCCTGCCTTGAGGGGAAGACCCGCGGGCACAGAACGCCAGCCGCCTTCTGCCTGGATTGCACGATACGTCGCGAGGGCCGATTTAAGACGCCCGTATAAGGGATGTTGCGGCTTCCACCTGTCAATGACCTTGCCAAAGGATTCAGAGGTGACGGCCTTTTCCATAAAAGCCACCGGATCCCTATCATCAATTGGATGAGTGAGATTCCAGTGAGGATGGTGACTTGAGGGATCTTCTTTGCCGAAAATGGAATGATAAGCAAGCCGTACAAGACTATCAGTCAAGAGGATGTCCAGGGAAGCCAACAAGGAGGCATCCTCGGAGTCGCTGCCGCGGGTCCTCCTGGCCTGTAGCCGTTCTATTTCCTCCAGGTGGTAATCACGGGGGTCAAGACCTTCATCGTACGTGTCTCTCACAGCAGTGATCAGCTGTTCAGTTCTCTCCCCATCCGTCCAGATGGGACGAAAGTTGCGCTTTGCATAAAACGGGGGCAAGACCCTAATGGATGAAATTTGAGCGTTACCGATGATCAGATTGCCGGAAGCCCTGAACTGCTCAACATTTGTTCTGATAAGCCCGGATACAAGCTCATCCTGTGTTTGGGCATGGCTAACGACACATGGCTGTGTCATCAGTATCAAGAAGACGGTCATCACATAACTTAATTTCAAATGCCTGAATGACATATGACACCTCCTGATTTTTCTAATAATGCCGAAACAGAGAGCAGATGGCCCAATAGCCAGAATTGTATGTTTAATAATTTTACAGCAACAACCATGCCAATTAATTCTATTAAATATGCAGTTGATATCTTGGAGAAAACGGTCTTAAGAATATGTTTCACTAAAGATAAAATGAAACACTTCTGTATCATGAGACAGGGCATCTCAATACTTAAAACATCAAGTTTGTGATATCTTAATATCCCCATGATTTGATAAACCATGGCTTTTTTAGGCGACTATTATCTGAAAACCAGTAGGCTTGAAGTATAGAGCGCGTTACGAAAATTCATTTTTCAGCCTACAGCTTTAGACTTTTCGCTGGAAAAGTTATCAGATCCGTCGCTTGTATTGGGACATGAAAGGTCATCGAGCCAGACCCGGAACAGCTTGAATCCTATGGATAAGATAACGGCCCCAACAAATAGACCTATAAATCCCATTGATAGAAATCCGCCGATCGCACCAAGAAAAATGACGAGCATGGGCACAGGAGAGCCGCGTCCCAGGATTATGGGCTTCAAGAGATTATCCAATAAAGAAACCAGAATAAGCCACCCCGTCAAAAATCCGGCAGTAAAAATGTCTGCACTGGAGAACATATAGATGATGACCGGAATGACAACCGGAAAAATCCCGATTTGAATAATGGCTAAAAACAGACAGAGAAAAGTCCAAAGACCAGCTGCCGGCACCCCAGCTACCAAAAACCCACTACCTGCCAACAGTGCCTGAATAATGGCCACACCAAGAATCCCCTTGACCACATTGTGAATGGTTTTCGTCGAAATATCAGCAAAGTCAGCGCCACGCTCTCCGGCCAGACGCACGAACAAGGCTCTTGCCATGATTCCACCTTCCCTGACATTGACCAACAAGATTCCAGCAATAATAATTGAAAATGCAAATTGAACCAATCCCACAGCGGTGCCCATCGCCGACTTCATCAGCCATAGCATCATTGCTTTGAGCTGAGGTTGAAATCGGGTCAGCGTCGCTGTTAGGTTTGCCGAAGCCTCATACCATACGCTTTTCAATGACTTGCCGATCAGGGGCCACGTATCGATATTATCTGGCGGGGGCGGCACTTTAATTTCGTTGCGCTGTATCCTCTCGCTGATATATTTTGTCCCATCGATAAGCGAGCCTACCATCTTAATGCTGGGGAGGATGATAGCAAGGAGCATAACTGCAGTAATTATGGCGGACGCCCACTTGACGCGACCGCCCAATACACCGCTGAATCTCCTGAAAGCGGGGTATAATGCAATAGCAAGAATGATTCCCCATATCACTGGAGAGAGAAAAGGCCTTAATATATTGAAACACAGTGCTATCAAAAGGGCTATAACACCAATTCGAATTGCTGTATCAATTACTGGTCCTGTGTATGCTTTTTCTCGGGTAATTTTGTCTGGTTCATTCATAAGGATTCCTCTGTTGACATTGGTATATTTATGGGTGAGCCTCTGTAAAAATTTATCTCTCGTATCTCTGAGAATAATATTCGGGAGCCGTTATCGACCTTGCGCTTCCTAAGAAGTGCCCAGCTTCAGACTACTTGCCAGAGTGTTCTATGATTCTTATGAACTATTCAACGAAGTATAGGAGAGGTAGTGTTGATTTTTAGAACCTATGGAAAATCCAACATATTATGTTTGGCCAAAAATCCAAAAATTAATGATATATTGAAACTATAGCACGAAAATGGATTTACCCCTTATGATATACGAAAACACAATGTTTTTGAAATTATGCCGAGCCTTGATCAATTGCAGTAACATGCAATCGGGGTTCGTTACAACTTCGTTGGAGGTATCAAAGGTTTCACACCAGATACAACCACCCCAATATATTGGATAGCCTTCCAAGTAAAGAATCCTGGCCCAGAGGACCAGGCTTTGGTTATCCCCAGAGGGGATTTGCTTTATTAAAAGTTCATTGACTTATTGAAATTCCAAATAACAAATCCCAAAAAACAAATAAATAACAATGACCGAAATTCAAAATCCCAAACAAAAAAACAATCGCTCACGCGGCGCAAGCACCTGCGCTGCGCGTTGAACCGATTTTGAATTTGTGATTTGTAATTTGAGATTTATTTGTAATTTGGTGCTTGGAATTTGTGATTTTAGACACAAAACTCCAAGGCAGAGCCATCTATCTCTGACCTAGCCCTAAGGACCAGGTTTTTTAGAACCCAATAAACAATCGTGGTATATTTAACAATCCACGCTTTCCATTTGATAAGTCCGGGTCAAAACCGTCTGGTTTCCTATCTCAATTATTTAACTTTCACAATGTCCGGTAATTGCCAGGAACGATCAAAGTAAGGTTGGGTCGGCGCATAAAAACGGAAATAAGTAAACCAGCCTTCTCCAGGTACGGTTTTGGTCCAGTTGGCTTTTGGAGCACCTGCTGGCAAAGCGGGGCCGAAATAGAGATCTACGGACCCATCTTTATTGAATTCCAGACCCATACGCGATGATTTGTCCGGTAATTCACCCGTATCAATCAAGCAACGGTCATCGTTATCATAAACCGTAACCGACCAAAATTGTTTAACCGGCGCATTAGCTGGAACAGTTAGTTTGTAATTCTTACCACCGTCAAGCCATTCGCCGTCGCTGTCTTTTTGAGCTTCTAAATATTCTTGTCCGGCTCCGACGATCTTGCCCATCATGCCATCGGTGACCCCTATTGCTTCATAAAACCACGAAGCTCTTTCATCTAATTGAGAATGCGTATCAAGATCTTGATCGGTGTCCGTAAGAAATAGTGATTTTTCCCAATATTTTCCTTTCCAGACTCTTGCTCCTTCAAAACGCTTTTCATATGAATTAGCTCTTGCTATTGCCTCGCCAACAATAGCTGCTTCCTCAAAAATAGCCTTTTGCTCGGCATTAGGATTAAATTTAACACCGGGCATAATACCGAGCGGACGTAGCATAGCCATGATCATATAATCACGGGGTTCAACCGGCTCGACTTCTAATATACTCGCAAGGCGCTCAAAGTATTCTAATCCTCGAGGCTGAAAGGCTTCCCAATCTTTTCCTTTTGATGAAATATGTCTGGTTGGCTTAGGATTTTTTCTTTCAGCATAAGGATATAATTTATGTTCCTTTGTCAACTGGGCAGCCACTTTAGGATCTGGGTGTAAAACACGATGCCCTAAAAATACATTCCAATGAGGTGAACGAACAACAATATATCCTTCTGGATTCATATCTGGATGCCCTGGACCAAGAATCAGGTATTTTGCACCCTGTCCTTTATCCGGACCTGTTTGCCCTAAATCTGAAAATGGTCTTTCCCAAAAATCAAGAAGCCCTCCTGCGGTTGGGCCAGCAGGAATTTCAAAAACCATCGGACCTGTCTCTTTTGTATTAGGAAAAGCCATCATATATGGCGTTGTTGCATTAGCTGTAAGTATTCCAAGCTTTTGCGTAAAATCTTGATAGGTAACAAAATCATTTGTGCCTGCTTTAAATACATCCTTCTGCGCTTTTTGCCATTCAGCCATTTCCACCATAGGCAGCCCCCAGATATATGCCTGAACCGCGCGTTGGAAATCGAGTTCATTGTAGAGCTTTTTGATTGTTGCATCACTTGGGTAGCCCATTTCAAATTGCAATTTGCCTATCCGAGTATTTACCGTCCCTTCAAGCGCCCGGCTAGATTTCTTTACAGGTTGTTTCGTTGCGGCAATACCTGTAGTGCTGAGCATCAATAAAGTTAGAGCACACAATAATGGAATAATTCTTCTCATTAGTTCACCTCATTTATTGAATGATTTTTTTTATGGTTAAATGCTCCTATTAGAATTTCACCGTCTTGAATTTCTTCTCAAGCGGAGTCCCTTTGTAAATAATATCCTTCGCTGTATTCCCGTTGAGTCGCGATGTCGGACCATAGTAACGGGCAAGAATGTAGTAGCCGCCATCCATTACAGGCATCCAATATGTCCCGTCTTTTGGATCTTTTTTACTGAAGGTAAATGTGACATTACCATTCTTGTCAGGCTTGGTACTAAAAGCATTGTATGCCTGAATATCATTGTTACCGATATCTGCTGGATTAAGCGGCAGGAACGTATTCGCATCGTAACGGGTAACAGACCAGAAGAGATCGACCCCTGGCTTGTACGGTAATGTTACGACAAAAGGCCCATTGGCACCTGCAAGCTTCTTTCCTATTCGGTCCACTGGAATTTGCTGATAATAGGCGTGGTGAACCGGGAAACCTAAATGGCCCAGCAAAGTACCCGCAGCGCGAACCTTGTGACTGCCACCGGCAGGATGGTCGACTGATTCAAACATACCCACATTGCCACTCACCCCTCCAGCCGCAAGAAAAGCTTTCAGATGCTCAAAGGTTTCCTTATGGACCGCAGGGGTATAGATCTCAGCCGCTTCTGCCATAAGCGCTTTGGTTTGGGGATATGGTTTGGAATTAGCTATGGTCCACTTGATCAAAGCTTGGGTATCTTTAGGGTTAGGTAGTTCAACAGATTCCCAAAGCCCATACATGCGCGCTTCATGACGAATTGAGTTAGCGAGTTTATCATTATTGAATGAAAATGATTGAGTGCGGATGAAAACAAAGGGGAAGTTGGATGTGGTCTTGACCACTGTTCCCTTAGGAAGTTTTCCATTGTAATCCTCATGGACCAGAACAAAACGCTCACCCTCTTTGACTGTAACCTTATCAAAAATAGCATGGTGTTCAACATCGAATATTTCGAGGCTGGAATAGCGATCATCCTTAGCTGGTGTGTCGATGATGACCGGACCAAATCGTACGTCAGCCACAGCCTTGCTATAGAAATGGTCCAGTGCAGGGGTAATTACAAAGGAGCGATAATCAGCAATGCGTGGGTGATCAAAGGTGTTAAAGCCAAATTTCTCAATATGGTCTACCACTGCTGCCATATGATGAACAATTTTGTACCCATAATACTGGACATCGGGGAGATCTTCATCCGTTTGAGCAAATACAGGATTTGCCAGCACAGCAAATGCCAATAATGTCAGTAATGCTTTTTTCATTTCCTCTTCTCCTATCAGTTTTTTAGTTCAATTTTTTAATATCCGGTAACTGCCAAGAACGATCAAAATAGGGTTGTGTTGGAGCATAGCTAATTTTAGTAACTTCATCCGATTTTTTAATGAATGATTGAAGTCTATATGGCAAAAAATATGCCAATATATTATCACTGGTTAACTAACTGTTATTTATGAAGTAAAAGCGTTGATCGAATGAATCAAGTGTGTATCAGAGGGATGGCATTGAGACACTTTTGTGTCTTGATTAAGTGTATTGAGCAATTAAAATATTTGATTCTTTTAATATTTGAAAAAGGTGGGTAGGTAAAATGGCTGGAAGGTAAAACTTATCAGAGTTGTGTTTTTCGTTGAGAGTAATCAAAATATTAGTCAATTACAGATATATTGAGAAGACCGCAGGACCAAACACCTCCATCAAAAGTTCATATATCGTATTTTTTACAAAAATGCAAAAAAGGCAAAGCCCAAAAATGAGATTTGCCTTTCTGATATCCGAAAACACAATGTTTTGAAATTATGCCGAGCTTTGATTGCAGATATCTGTAACGCTTGACATTGCCTTATGCATTTCACCCCAGTACGATAATTTCCTGCCTACGGGGCAGGTAGGGCAGGCTCACAAATTTCGGAAAAGGGCAATTTCTGGATGGAAACTAAATAGTATTTCAAAAAAAACTCCTTAGACCTATTATTTTCTACCCCAAATAGTATGTTTAAGACCAAAAAATGGTCGTTTTTAGAGCTCTTTTATCAAATTTTCAAATACTTAGCGCATCGCGGTAGGAATGCCGGTTGCCCGGCACCCCCCGCACAGATCCGTACGTGAACGATTAATTCATACGGCTCCTACCTTGGGTTGGTGACGCAAAGTTGTTGGTTCGGGTATGGGTGCTTCACTCTTGATGTGGGTAACCACGTCCTCACCAGCCATTTGAACCTTTCCCACGTTAGATTACGAGCCTTTTGGCTTCTACGCCTTAGTGCGTGAAACCACCCCCTCATAACCTCTGATCGAAAGGCATCTGTTGACTGCTTATTGCCGGGCACGGCATAGTAGTTCAGGTGGCCTTGTACGACGGAACGCAGCCACTTCCCCAGCTCGGGGACTGGCTCATGCCGTCGACGCAGGATTTCCTTCTTCACTTCCTTCACCTTTGCCCGCAGACGTTTGGCGATTGTCTTCCGCCGTATTGTGAACCGCTTGTCTTTTCTGGTTTTCGCACAGATATGCGTGAACCCCAGGAAATCAAAGGTTTCCGGCTTGCCCTCTCCTCGCTTGGACCGGTTTGCGGCTGCAAATCGTCCAAATTCAATGAGACGGGTTTTCTCCGGGTGTGGTTCCAGCCCAAATTTTGCCATACGCCCTTGCAATTCGTGCAGAAAACGTTCAGCTTCCTTCCGGTACTGGAACCCCATTACCCAGTCATCTGCGTAGCGCACGATGATAACATCCCCCTGAGCACTTTTCCGCCAATTATTTAACCATAGGTCCAAGACATAATGCAGGTAGATATTTGACAATACAGGAGAAATAACCGACCCCTGTGGCGTTCCTACCTCAGTCTCTGACCATTTTCCATCCTCCGACACTCCTGCCCTAAGCCACTTTCGGATCAGGCGGAGTAGTCGTGGATCTGCGATGCGATGCTCCACAAATTTCACCAGCCATCCATGATCGATGGTATCGTAAAAGCTGCGAATATCTGCATCAAGTACCCAATTTACCTTCCGTTGCGTGATTCCCACCCACAGTGCGTCCAGCGCATTGTGCTGGTTGCGTCCTGGGCGAAAACCGTAGCTGAACCCCAGAAAGTCCTCTTCGAAAATCTGGTTCAACACCCGAACCACTGCATGTTGGACTATTTTGTCCTCAAGTGCCGTGATGCCGATCGGCCGTTGTCGACCATCCGACTTGGGTATCCAGGTTCGCTTCGAGGGCTTTGCGCGGTATCTGCCACTTTGAACCCGCTCGTGGAGATCCGGTAAGTGGGTCTCCAGTTCCTCACCATATTGTCGCCATGTCACGTTATCTACCCCAGGAGCTACATCGCGCTTCAGCGCGTTGAAGCTGTCCCTAAGAAGATCCACCGTGATATGATGCATCAAGCTGGTGAAACGGAGGTTTTTATCCCTTCTTGCTGCTTCACGTATTCTGTCGAGTCTGTTCAATGCTTCCCCCTGCCTCCGCGTGCAGGTCGCAGTCAGCTTTTCAGAATTTCCCTTGGTCATCGGCCTTCCCTCCAGCACCTCCGCTATTGCTTACCC
>Ga0208279_1001074_pt1 | contig 16432 bp, 12 predicted proteins | sample AntAceMetag02UKM_FD_184766 | JGI IMG/M metagenome (GOLD analysis project Ga0208279, IMG submission 184766) | Saline lake microbial communities from Ace Lake, Antarctica - Antarctic Ace Lake Metagenome 02UKM (SPAdes) (version 2) | ecosystem: Environmental > Aquatic > Non-marine Saline and... | reverse complement strand
TTAAGTAATATTCGAACCTATGCCCGCTCTTATCCCTGGACAGCGATATATCCCGCGGGCGCATTTTTTATTGCCATTGCGGGTTTTAACCTGTTTGGCGAAGGGATTCGCCGCTTGATAGAAAAAGTGGGAGTAGCCGCAACACGAATATTTGTGAACAAATATTCCATTGCAGTGATTAGCGTTCTGGCTGTAGGATTCCTCTGGCTGGAAGGGACAACGGGGGCAATCGCGGTTTTCCGGGAACAAGCCAAAACGTTCAATGGATCAAAGGCCATGGAGAGCATTACTATTTTAGCGGACCCGGAGTGGCAAGGAAGAGCGTTGGGAACAACTGGATTGGACCAGGCTGCAGATTACATCGCCCAACAATTTAGGGAGTTGGATTTACAGCCTGCCGGAGAAAGTATGACTTATTTCCAAACCAAGCCCCGTTCCTTTCAAGAATTGAATGGCGCCCCTGATTTTTCAATTGAGAGTACACCTTACCAGCCGGTTTACCATCAAGATTATGTTGAATATGTAAACAATTACCAGAATCTTGGCTTTGCTGAAGGACCAGTACGGTTTATAGCTATGGGTGATTTGATGGCTGTCGGGAGATGGTCACAAACTTTCCCCGCCTTGGATGACCTGGATTTTTCTGGTGAAATCGTGATGGTTTTCTCAGAATGGGAAGCGTATCTTTTAAATACTACTCCAAAAGCAGGTGTATTAATTATCACCGACGATCCGCAACTTATGGCTCAAAATACGACTCTGGGCACTAAATCCCCTTATATAAATCTATTTGGAACAACCAGAGTGGTGCATTTGGATGTTCCCTATATGCGCATAAGTGAAAATGTAGCAAATCATCTCTTGAGCCAGACGGGATATCAAGTTCCCCAATTGAGGAACAAATCGGAAGAACTCGGTCAGGATGAGTTCTTTGAACTGGTTACAGATGAAAAAATATCGATGGAGATCAACGGTTCTATTCGGGATAAGGTTGAGGTGAGGCATGTCATCGGGCATTTACCTGGAGTAAAAGGACATGTCTTGGATCAGCTAGACAATCAGTTGATTGTTGTGCTGGCTAAATATGATAATCACCCTCTTATCCCAGGAGAACCCTTGGCAGTCGGAGCGAATGATAACGCGTCTGGGGTGGCTGTCATGTTAGAAGCCGTTAGGAACATGCAAGCGAGTGGATATCAGCCCAATAAGACATTTCTCTTTATTGCCTACAGCGGGGAAGGTTTGGAAGGAGGAGAATGGGTCACCCCAGATATTTCTAAATTCCTGCAAGCTAAAGTGGGTTTCTCTTCCACCTTTAATGTGGAGGCAATTGTTAATGTCCACGGTTTGGGTGCGGGGGAAGGAGATGGATTGCTGTTATCCACGGGCGGCAGCATGCGTTTAGCGAGACTCTTTGAATCAGCAGCACGACGGACAAATGTGCCTATGACAAGGATGGAAGATCAAATGGATCTAAGCGTGGTCTTTGACGAGGGAAATTATACAGGTGGGGGAGATGAAGCGCCTTATGTCGGATTATCTTGGGATGGCTGGGAGGTGAGTGCGGGTACCTCGTTTGATACCTCAGAGTCTATTGAAGAGGACCATTTGCAGAAAGCCGGAGAGGTATTAAGCCTTGCTTTAATGGTTCTGGGTCGAGAAACGCAATATTAATAATGCTATCCTAAATTTCTGTAATAATCTTTACTGGAAAACTGGTTGGAGAAATGAGGTCTGATGGAGTTGAGATATAAAAGGAAATATTTCTTGTCCCTGGTAATCTCTGCCAGATAAGTTTGTATATTTTGTTTATGACGATGGTTTGCTAAAATCTCCCCCCGGAACCGGGACTTTCTCCAGTATTTCATCCAGAATTACACTCTCATTCATATCTTGCAGACGCGCCCCCGGGGCTAGGATTAATCGATGTCCAAGAATAGGGGGCGCGATTTGTTTGATATCATCTGGAATGACATAATCCCGTCCGAGAGTTGCAGCCAAGGCTTGACTGGCCCGGTATAAACCAAGACTTCCGCGAGGACTTGCCCCTAAATAAACTTCCGGGTGTTCACGAGTAGCCCAGACTACACTGACAATATATTGTTTGAGTGCTGCTGATAGATACACTGATCGAAGGTCTTGTTGAGCCTTTAATACCTCTTCCACGGTTAAAACAGATTCTAATTCATCAACCGGATGCGTGTATTGTTGCAGGTCAAGCAGCTCTACTTCGCTTTCTTGATCAGGATATCCTAAGCTAACACGCATTAAAAACCGATCAATTTGAGCTTCCGGGAGCCGAAATGTGCCTTCATGTTCGATTGGGTTTTGTGTCGCTAAAATCATGAATAGAGTAGGTAAATTATGAGTGAATCCATCCACTGTGACTTGATTTTCTTGCATCGCTTCCAATAATGCTGATTGTGTTTTTGGTGTAGCGCGGTTGATTTCATCTGCCAGGACGATTTCCGACATAATTGGTCCAGGACGGAATTCGAACTCTTTGGTCGCTAGGTTGTAGATTGAGACTCCTGTTATATCACTCGGTAGCATGTCCGGTGTGAATTGGATTCTCCCGAATGAGCCTCCTAATGTGCGTGCTAGGCTCCGGGCCAGCATGGTTTTTCCCACTCCGGGAATATCCTCAATAAGCAAATGCCCTTTACATAGTAGGCAAATTATTGCCAGTTCAAGGGTTTTATTTTTCCCGATAATGACTTTACTGACATTATTTTTTACCTTATCAGAAAATGATTTTACAGAATTCATAGTTTTCCTTATTTTGACTTCCCAGATGGGATTGTGATAAATTGGGGGGCTGAATCCCACAACAAGAACCGTAAGATCCTGTAATGATATGATCGGATCAGCAACTCTAAATACCATAAACGAGGCCGTATTTTTTTGTAAATTTCAACAATTTTCCGGGGTTGGATAAGCTCTCCTTGCTTGGGACTGAAAAGGAGTTCATAATATGCTTCAGTGAGCTTAGAGAGTTGGGGTAGGATATCTAACAACCAATCAGCTTTTTTGCTGCCTGAGCCATATTGTTTTATTATGTGGAATAATTCCTCCGAAAATTCAATCGTTGTATCACCGGGTTTTGTAATAATTCCTGCCCGCTTGGCAAAGCGGAAGATCCGCTTGAATAATATTGGCAGCAGTATATTTGGCGGATAGCGTTTTATAATAATGTCAGAGAGGGACCATACAGTGAACCCCAATAACATTGCAAACAATAAGCTTGCTCCGAAGATTGAGAGCCATTTTAATACCCCTCGTTCTTTTTGTGGGACGAGAGGATCGTACGATGCCTCATAATCCTCAGATAGTTTAGAGATAGGGTCGGTGGGGTGATCTAGGGCTTGTCTGCCCCCAGTTGCTTCGAAGATAATCCAGCCGTATTCCGGGAAGTAAATTTCAGCCCAGGCATGCGCCAGATCAGCCGTTATGATGTAGGCTTCTTGAGTTGTGTCATATTTTCCACCGATATAACCAGTGACTAATCTTGCCGGTAATCCGGCAGCCCGCGCCAGAACTACCATTGAAGTTGCGTAATAATCACAATAACCTTTCTGGGCACTGAATAAGAAATAATCTACAATATCTCGATCTAAGGGAGGTTGGGGAAGATCCAGTGTATATGGGAAACTTCGCAGATACTGTTCGATCGCGACAGCTCGATCATAGGGGGTGGGTTCAGTCGCGGTTAAGTCTCGAGCCAATGCAAGGACCCTCTCAGGTACGGAATCTGGGAGTACCAGATAATGGTTAATTATCCAGTCGGGATACTCCTGCCCAGCCGCCCTCAGTTCGAATGTGCTACCTTGTGGTAGAAGGGAGTCCACCCAGTAGTTTTTTTCCTCGGTTAAGGATCCAAAAATATCATATATTTCCTGCTCGCTGTCATATACTCGCCAAGCCACACTGAAGTTTTGGTCAACACTTAGTGGGATACCGGCAGTGAAGGTCATGCCGTTTAAATTCTCAACTAGTTCTACTTTTTGGCGAATAATTTGATAACTCTCTGGCCAAGTTGAAATAGTTTTTTCCCCAGCTCTATAATCTTGTTCTACGCTGTCACTCGATGCCCAGCCTCTTCCCATGTAAAGATCATAGGTCAGGTTTCGCCAGTAGTAAAGGGATGGTTCTCTCACTTCGTCTAATTCTGAATCTGGGGATCGATGTTCTTCTACTTGGATAGTCATTACGACTTGATCTCCAAGTTCTACTTGCGATCCGATCAAGTGCCGGTTTGGAAGACCGCCAAATTGTAATTGACTTAAAATATCCAAAAACTTATTGTCAGTTTGATTTTCTATTCCCAGGGAACGGGCAATTTCGTCATCATTTATTTTATCCTCGGTATATTTGTTGATGAAATCAACGATTCTTTGTATTGAAAATGAAGGATTGATAGCAGAAAATAACATTAATCCAATAGCGAGTACAACTGCAGTGGTAGTTATTTTCTCGCGGATGATTCCTGCGTAAGTGGTTTTTTCCTGCTCCCAGAGACCTTCACGTGCATCATGCTTCACAAGTACGATTAAACCAACTGATAATCCTAATATTGGTATTAATGTATATGCCGATTTACCGATATAGACCAAACTGATTGAGATGATCGTCAAGGCAGGTAAAATACCGACCAATGGCTTTTGGTGACGAAATATGAACCACATTGTCCAGACTGCTGTGATCCAAAACAGAAAGCCCCAAACAAGAGCAATAACTACTGGGTCAAAAATCGGAGTGCCTTGAATAAAATCAGATGCCCAGATAACCAATCTGTTGACTATCGTATACAAGCGATCCCCAAGTTCAATAAAACCAATTTGGATTGTTTGTGGGTTTGGGCTATTCTCGGCTTGGAATAATTGCGAGATGTATAAAAATCCTTCTTTAAGGAGTGCAAATAAAAGATTACCGAGTCTTCCAACTCTGATGGTCACCAGAAGGCTGCCTACAAAGAGAGAAGAAGCCGCCGCAATCCGATTAGATTTTGTTATCATAGTTAATAACCAGCCACATGCTAATCCGCTGGCAATTATTAACATTAATAGACTATTTTCTTCACCCTGGACAGAATCTCTGAGAATACCTCCAATTAGGATGAATAAAAATAGAACAAGGACCCAGGTGCGGAGAGCTTTCCGATTTAGATGAAGCGCGGCGAATGATTGAAGTTTGGAGGTCATCCTAACGATCTCCAATTCGCTGTCCGCTCAGTAAGGGATGTTGGGGTCCTTATCGGTCGGTCACCGGTGAAGTCTTCTTGGTAGTTGGGATTCAGGTAAGAGAAATCATGGAGTTTATCACTTATCGTATAGTGTCTGATACCCATTCGCACTAATTGATCTCTAATTATTTGTGAATTTCCATACCCACCAAAGTCGCTAGGATTTAGAAGTAAAACAGTGGGGACGATACCTCGGAGCTGTAGTAAACCCAGATTATTTAACCAACCGGGATCAATATTGGATGTGATAATTATTAGACTAGTACGATAATCAAGGGAATTGTCTAATTGGGTTAGCATTTCCGGGAGCGCTGGACCGTTGGGTCTGACTAAAGCCAAGGAGCGTAATACTCGCCAAAGTTGTGTATCGCCCAAGGCAGGAGGATGCCAAATTAACTTTTCTTCATATGTGATTACACCAACTGGGATATCTAATTTTAGGTTTTCAAAGACCAAAGACCCAGCCAGGATCACTCCATATTCTTCTGTAGATTGCTGTCCTTGACCAGCTTGGACATTAGGATCCATATCCAATAAAATCCATCTATTACTGGATGGAGAGAAATCAAAAACGCGGACATAAGGGTGGTTTTTCCTGGCGGTAGTTGGCCAGTGGAGCCAGCGTAAGCTGTCTCCTGGACGATATTCGCGAACCCCCCCAGCTATGATAGTTTGTTCCAAACCAGAGTTGGTTGACTTCCCTTCGCCAAGTCGACCCCCTGGAGCAATTTCAATCTCGGGGAGAGAAATAATAGGTGGCACTACCATCATGGTAACGATCTCATGATAATCTATCTGTACTTTATATATGCCTAGTGGATCGCCTGTTTCTAGACTCGTAGGACCTAAGGTGTATATTCCTCTCCGATTACATACACCTGTAGTATACCAATGCAAATACCATTGACTTTGGACTGAGACTACAGTGCTGATATTGTATCCAGGCATTTTTGAGTGGTCAATAACCTTTACCCAAATAGCATTGAGCCAGCTGTTATTTTCGATTGCGATCCGTTCTTGGATATGATCACCGACTTGCATCCATCCAAAACGCATTTCTCTTTCCAGTAAGAGATTATTTTTCAGACTCCACACCCATAGATAAGCGATCAACCAGATTCCTGTAAAACCTGACGCCAAAATCGCCCAAACTTTATTTGGAAAGAACAGCTGAGTGGCGATCAGAATCAATGATACGGTAGGTACAAGATAAGAGTTTATTCGGATAGATCTGTTTGCGGGAACGTGCGTCGGCATTTTTTGATTATATCAAATTATCAGTTATAGATAATCTCGGTGAAGATAGTAACTTTCTATAAAAATCAGGACTTATTGTTTTATTATTCGCGGTGGTTCCTGTCCAGGAGATGAGGTATTTTTTTGTGATTTATGTCCAACCCATACACGTGGTAGATAAATATTTTGTAGTTCAGATGTGTATATAAATTATCCAACTTGCAACTTGTAATGACTGATTGGGTTAATGTCTTAATAAAATTGCAAGGTAAAAACTCCCTCTGGGGGTTTTTCTTATAGACCCGCGTGTTATGATATCAGCATGACGGATAAATTCCGGGTGTTAATTGTTGACGATCACCAGGAAATTCGTACTGTATTGCGTGCGAATCTGGAAACCCTGGACCGGGACTTGGACTTGGTTGATGTGCCTTCGGGTGAAGAAGCCATAGTTGAGGTTGTTGGGACAGGGATTGATCTGTTAATTGCAGACGTAGGGCTTCCCGGATTATCTGGTTTAGAGCTGGTCAGGAAACTGAAAACAACTTACGAAGAGATGCAAGTTATTATCATCACCGGAATGGATGATGATGATATTCATCAAGATATCGCCGACTTGGATCCTGAGGCTTTCTTCCTTAAACCGCTCAAAATGCCAGAATTTTTGAATGCAGTCCGCAAGACGATGGGGCTGGATCCAGTTGAAGAAGATTGCGAAGAATTTGTCAAACTTACTAAAAAAGCTCTCCATCCCGATGTAACATCAAGGATCGCTGATTTACGGGGAGAATTGGGAGCAATATCGATCATGGTGATCGAGTCCAGCGGAGTGATCTCAGCCGAAACCGGCATTGTGCCTGATACGGTTTATGAATCCCATGTCATGCCCTTGTTGTTGACCACCTTTAAGACGATCAATAAAATTTCCTATTATCTTGGAAATAAATCTCCTGAAAGTGTCTGGTATTTCTCTGGAGAGAAATATGACCTATTCTGGTCTCATATCAATTCCAGCTACGGGATGATCATTATTACAAACCCGGTTACTCAGAATAATGACCTGACTTGGGTTTTGACCACTGTTGATCTTGCTATTCAGGAAGTGACCGAGATTATCGAAGGGTTGGAAGATAATCAGAAACCGGCCGCTAAATCTACAAAAACAACCAAATCCAAACCCGCGTCCACCAAGAAGTCAATCGCTAAGAAAACACCCTCCAAGGCTACCAAAGCAGAACTACCCAAGGAAACCCCCAAGGGTTCAAACGGCTCAGCAAAGAAAGGAACGAAATCTACTCCAAAAAAGAGCCAGGTAATGAATACAGAACCTGAAAGTGTTCCTGAGGGAGAAAATGAGGTCCATGATTTCTGGAAAGCAGCCACGCTGGAAGAGGAAATTACTCGGATTGATAGTCCGGATTCCCTTTCCTTTGAACAGGCCCAGAAACTCGGTTTTATTCCCGGTGGGGATGCTTTATAGTCCTCTAAAAGCTCATGTCTGGGCTGAAATTTCATTTCCATTGTCACATTAAAAATCCTATGATACAATGCCTTGGCTGACGTTGGGGAGTGGTGCAATGGCAGCACAGAGGCCTTTGGAGCCTTTGATCTTGGTTCGAGTCCAGGCTCCCCAGTTTACCTTTCTTATCGAATAAGAAATATAAAGACTCTCCTGAATAAAAAATGGAAAACCATCCCTTTAGCGAGCCAGGACTAACCCCGATGTCCCGCTCGCTTTTTTTATCAGACACTATCGTTGAGGATATTCTATGACCATAGATGTTGTGATTCTAGCTGCTGGTAAAGGAACCCGGATGGTATCCGATCTTCCCAAGCCTTTGCACCCGCTGATGGGAAAACCTCTTATCAATTATGTGGTTGATGCTGCAACTCCCCTGGTTGAACAGCCCCCGGTGATCGTCATCGGTCATGGTGGAGAAAAAACCAAAGATACGCTAGGAGACAGTTTGAGGTATGCAGTCCAGGATGAATTATTGGGAACAGGTCATGCAGTGCAGCAGGCAGAAAGCTTGCTCGGTAGCCATTCAGATCTGATCCTTGTACTTTACGGTGATATGCCCCTTGTAAGGACCCAAACCTTGGAGAGCCTGGTCAAAATCCAGGAATCCAATTCAGGCCCAATGACCTTATTAACGCTGCAGGAAGATAATCCACGGGGATTTGGCCGGATTGCCAGAGATCCTTCTGGAATGATCAAAAAAATTGTTGAGGAAGTGGATGCATCCCCGGAACAGCTGGAGATCAAAGAGCTCAATGCGGGAATGTATTGTTTTAAAGCGGACTGGTTATGGGCCTCCTTAAAGAAATTGGTTCCATCTTCGAGCGGGGAATATTATTTAACTGATTTGGTTGAGTTGGCAGCCAGTGAAGGGCAGCAGGTCGCCTCAGTCCAGATCGAGGATCCTAAGGAATTGATCGGTATCAATACCCGGGTACACCTGGCTGAAACCGGCCAGATCCTGCGTTCGAGGATCAATCAGGAATGGATGCTTACGGGTGTTAGCATTCTTGATCCATCTTCAACTTATATCGATCCAGATGTTGTGATTGGCCAGGATACAGTTATCCTGCCAAATACCTATCTGCAGAAAGACACAACCATTGGCAAAAACTGCATAATTGGACCCGGAACTCGGATTTATAGCAGCCACGTTGGTGATGAGTGTGAGATCGAGTTTTCTGTAGTGGAGGAATCACGGATTGAGGACGGAGTGGATATTGGTCCCTTCAGTCATCTGCGCAAAGGTGCTCATTTAGGCCCGAGGGTTCATGTCGGGAATTTTGGGGAGATCAAGGACTCCTATCTTGGAGAAGGATCCAAGATGGGTCATTTCTCCTATGTTGGAAATGCCCAGATCGGAAAAGATGTGAATATCGGTGCTGGAACAATCACTTGTAATTACGATGGAGAAAATAAACATCAAACTATCATCCATGACGGTGTTTTTATAGGCAGTGACTCCATGTTGGTAGCTCCAATTGAGATTGGCGAAAATTCCACCACAGGTGCAGGTTCTGTTGTGACTAAGGATGTACTTCCTGATACGATTGTAGTTGGTATACCCGCCCGCCAAATCCGGAAAAAAAATAAGAAATAATTTGCAATCTTCCATCCCTTGGGAGAAGTAGTACAATTTTGTGACCGATAAAACTAATGGTTCGGACTACCAATACGACCGTTTCAATTGGTGATGAGGAGAGATTTCGTCATGGCTTTGACTGATGAGAAAAAACAGGAATTGATCAAGGCAGCTAATGAAGTTCGAGGTAAGGCTTATGCACCCTATTCTAATTACAACGTTGGCGCAGCGCTATTAACAAAAACTGGCAAGGTCTTCCTGGGCGTTAATGTTGAAAATGCTGCTTATCCAGACACCATTTGCGCTGAGCGATCAGCAGTTGTGAGTGCTGTTAGTGCGGGTGAGCGTGATTTCGAAGCTATTGCAGTTGCAACCCGCAATGGCGGTACACCGTGCGGGTCCTGCCGGCAGGTTTTGGCTGAATTTGGATTAGATATTGAAGTGTTACTGGTAGATGAAAGTGGCAATATGGTCCAGCACAGTACTGTCCGGGATTTGCTCCCTGGCGCGTTTCAACAGCAAGATCTATCAGAGTAGGGGGATTACCACTCCGGGCGGGGTGTTGAGATCAGTAATAAATTCTCAATTATCCAGCCATCCTGATCTGCCCCGTCTTCATTAAGAAACCGGATATTCAACCAATTTCGCCCAGCATCGTCGAACGAGGGGGATGGGTCCAATATCTCAACCACTGTGCTGTTAATGAGTGAGGTGAGGATCTGACTTTCCAGGTTGGGTTCACTGCGAATGTAGGCACCAGCAAATTCCTCAGAAACTGCAATCTCCGCATAGAAAGGCGTTGGCTTCGGTGTTGCTGTGCTGGTTTCAGTGGGAAGTGGAGTGTACGTAGCTGTTGGCACCGTTGGTGTTATTGTTGGTGAAGGTGGTATCGGGGTCTCGGTGGCTGTTGCGGTAGGAGGAGCTGGTGTACCAGTCAGAGTAGCCGTAGGTACAAGCGTAGGCATAGCGATCTTTCCTCCGATAACCGCACCTGCGCTGCTTAGACCAATTACTCCTAAAATACATAAGATCGCAACCAGGCTGCCCAGTGTATAACCAATGAATGTCAGGGGTTTGATTCCGAGAAGAATAAATACCACTGTCCCGGTGATGGCAACCACTGCCAGGTGGATACCATATACTACCAATCCATCTGGCCAGAGATGAGGTTGACCGCTGCCGAATCCAAACCCGGCAATTGCCAGAGGCACATAGAGTTCATAAGCAATGGCAACACTGGGTAAAACTGGAGTCTGACCCTTTTGTTTCAATGAGACCACTGCTAAGGTAGTTCCTGCAATTACCAAGACCAGGTGGGTCCAGGATACTCGGGCATTGTATATTAGGAATTGCACATTTGGGGTCTTGAGGACAAAAGATGCATAGCCTCCTAGAATTCCCACCAAGAAGACAAACCCGCTTGCTACCAAAGATCCAGCTAACCGCTGGCTGAAGAATTTGAGCGATCCAGTCGCGGTGCCGAGGGAGATCCCGATGAAGGGAGCCATGACTGGAGCTGTGAGGGCACCCAATACCAATAGAGCAGGTGAATCAGCCAGAATGCTGGCGGTGATGATGGCCGCAGATAGGAGAGAAAATAGGAAAAAGTCGAATGAGGGGATGGTTTTATGGGCCAGATCCTCAATACCATCTGCGATTTCTATCAGGTCTTCAGGGATTAACCCCCGGTCCGCTCGTCTTCGCCGGGCAGGAGTGAGATCTTCTGGATCGTCAGGGATCTGGTCTGTTTTTGGAATAGGCATAGGTTTTCCTATAAGGTTAAATTCTTAGGCTTGCTTTAAGTCGAGTTGGATTCAATAATATTTTCAATGCTGAATGGATATCCGGAACTACCAGGTCAGATCCAAGCAGTGTTTCCAGGGCAGAACCCTCAGCGGAAAGTGTGCAAATCCCAATCACAGCTGATTTTAACATCAGGGAATCGTTTGCTCCTTGGCCAACAGCAACTGTATTATTAGGGCCAAGGTTTTCCACATAATCTGCTTTTTGATGGGCCTCATCTCCGGCCTTGATCCGGTAGGCCTTGAGGTTGAGGATGCTGTCTATCTCAGCCTGTTTGCCATGGGTGTCTGCGGTAAGAAGGTGGATTTCTAGGTGGTCTTTTAGATTGTCTAGCAGTTCTGGAACTCCGGGAAGGAGCTGGCCATCAACAGCCAGAGTGCCGTTTACATCAAATACCACGTATTTCAGTTCTAGTTCACCTTTTCCTGGTATTGTTACTTTAATCATTATTTTTAATTATACTAGATAGAGAACATGCTTAGAAAAGTAGTAAAATAAACCCTAATTAGTATTAATTGAGGAGTAAGCTTTGAAAAAATATCGAGCGTTTTATTGGTTTCTTGTGATCATGTTGTTATTGACCGGCTGCGGGGCAATGGGTGAGAAAACGGTTTCCCCGGAAGAAGGAACATTCACAGCAGTTCCAGAACCCACCGCTACTCCCATAGATACTCCAACCCCACTGCCCCCGGTAGGTGTCCTTCTAACGCCTCCAGGGTCAGACCAGGGATTGATTGACGGACTAAATCCCATCATAGGGAGTTATATCCGTGATTTGGGATTGCGCTTCCAGGTTCTCATAAATCTGACAGCGGATGACTTTCAACACGATGATTACCTGATAGTAGTTGTACTAGCACCCTTCCCAGACCTCCAGACCCTGGCTGAGTCTACTCCCGATACAAAATACCTTGCTGTTGGGTTTAATGATCTTACACCCGGAGAGAATCTAAGCGTATTACGCTCCGGAGGAGGGGATTATGACATTCAGGGATTTATCGCAGGGTATATTGCTGCCTTGATCACGCCTGATTGGAGAGTAGGAGCACTAAGTGTTCAGGAGAATCCTGATGCGCTGGCGGCCCGGGATGGATTCAGGACTGGTGTGAAATATTACTGCGGGTTATGCAATCCCAAATATGCTCCAACAGGTATAAATTATCTGTATCCCAAGTATATTGATTTGCCAGTAGATGCGACAGATTTACAAATCTCTGCCAATGTTGATTTCATGGTAGATCGGGTAGTAAATACGTTTTATATTGTTCCGGGTGTTGGGACTCCGCTCATGTACCGCATGCTGGTCGTGTATGAAAAAAATATTATTGGACCGGGCAGTGATTATCAGGAGGAATACAAGGATAACTGGGTGGTATCACTCGAATATGACCTGATGGCGGAACTTGAGGAGATCTGGCCGCGATTTATTGAAGCTGAAAGCGGTATAGAACATATTCCGCCATTACTGCTGTCGGATATCAATTATGATCTGTTAAGTGAAGGCAAAGTGATGATGGTAGAGAAGATTCTGGAAGAGGTCAGCAGCGGTTTTATTAAAACAAACTATGAGTGATTCCTTGATTTAATGTATAGATTTTTGGCCCGGGACTCAAAACAACCCCGGGCTTTTCTTTTATTAGACTAGAGTTTTTCTTTTGCCAGATCGTCAAAACCCAGACTTTTTAACACAACATATAGGGACCGTTGGCGGGATTCGATAAACACTTTCGTCGCTCGATCCAGAGCGGCTTTCTTTTCTTTACGGTCCTTGGATAGAATGCCTGGCTTCCTTATTTCTTCCAGGTAATCAGCAGCCAATGAGACATCATCCTCTGCTTGTTTAAGGGCTTGAAGTGTGTACTGCTTCAGGTATTGTAAAAAAAGTTTTTGGTTCATAGTTTGTCCTAAATTTTCAAGAGGTCTTTTATTTCAGGTAGTTGCCAGGGTATGATCTGGGCAGAGGCTAATAATATTATCAGACTGGCTATCCCTACGCCAGCCAGAGTTGATTGGGGGTCTCCAAGGATATATTGCAATCCCAGGCTTAACCCAATTCCAACCAGGCTCGCCCCCAGAGCTCGCAGCAGCGTTCCAGTTAATCTTGGATTATAAGGCATGATCCGGTATAACAAGAAAAATAGAAGCAGTGTTTCTCCAGTATAGGCCAGTGAGTTTGCTAGGCCGATCCCTGGTGCGCCCAATTGACGGGAAAGAGGAATCGCCAGGACTAGGAATGTAACTGATGCGGCTGCGGAAGCTAATAAGGGGGTTTTCGCATTCTGCCGGGCGTAGAAGGCCCTGGCAGACACTTCTAATAAGGAATGACCGACAAGACCCACAAGAAAGGCCCGAACAGTCCATAAGACAAGATTAGTGCCTCCTGTATCAAATCCTAGTAAAACGATAACAGGTTTGAGATTAACTGCCAGAATAACCGCGATTGGAATAGTTAAACCAGTGATCACTCGAATGGTTTTTTCAAGGGTTGATTTGTAACTGGCTATATCCCCGCTGGTGATCTGTTTTGAAAGAGTTGGTAGTAGTGCGGTGCCCAAAGCTGTGCCAATTAAGGATTCTGGCAGCTGCATGAACAGCCAGCCATACACTAGAGCTGTTATTGCTCCCGTAGGTAACCTGGAAGCCAGGTTGTCCTGCATGATAAATACCAATTGAATGAAGAATACCGTCAATACCCGTGGGCCCATTAAGCTCACCACCCGCAATACTCCAGGATCTTTGATATCTAATTTTGCCTGCCAGCGGAAACCGAATTTGAATAAAGCTGGGAGTTGGATCAACAAGAATAAAAAGGCCCCGATAATCACCCCGTATACAAGACCGTGGATTCCGAGGTTATAGGCTGGCAATGTGATCGGGCCGATCTCAAAACCCTTTTCCGGGGCCAGGATCAGGATCCCGAATAAAGAGCCAATATCATACATGCTAGGAGCCAAGGCAGGTATTAGGAAATGCTGCTGGGCTTGAAGCCCGGCAATCGCCAACCCACCCAGCGAAAATAACAAGGTGGCAATCAGATTTAGGCGCATAAGATCTGTCACAAGTATCTTTTGGTCAGCAGAAAATCCCGGGGCAATGCCAATTTCCATTGAAACCAGCTGTTTTGCGCTTAGCGCAACCAGGATCGATACCACTGCTGTGACCAGGAACACACCATTTGTGATCTGGGAGAATAACCCCCACATCTCTGATTTTGGTTTGGAATCCCTGTATTCTGACAGGATTGGAATGAAGGCCATCGCTAGTGCGCCACCTGAGATCAAGGCAAATACTAGGTCCGGGATGTTATTAGCGGCATTAAAGGCATCAAGTTCAGTGGAAAGATTAAAGGTCCGAGCTATCAGGACATGGCGAATGAAACCGAGAACTTTTTCCAGGCCAAAAAAGACTGCTATGATCAAGGTTGACCGGGCGATGTGTTTCATGAACGGAGTATAGCATAGTCGCCTGGCCTCAACCCTCAGAGCGGAGGCTGAAAGCCGCAGTCGAAGAGCATCTCGACTTCCCCCTCGACTTCGCTCGGTGTCCGCTCGATGATTTGTTAGATAGAGGACTCTTTCCTTTTAATTTATAGGGTTCAGTGGTAAGATATAGCTTGATTTTATCCAGTATTTCCTGGGAATCAACTGGAACAAGGCATATAAGGAAAATATGAAAGTAGCACTTACTGGATCTATTGCATATGATTATTTGATGTCCTTCCCGGGACATTTTCAGGAACATATACTGGCTGATAAATTGGAATCTATCAGCCTTTCTTTTTTGGTTGACAAGATGGTCAAGCGAAGAGGAGGTATCGGTCCGAATATTGGCTATACTATGGCCATGTTAGGCGGAGACCCGATCCTCTTCAGCACAGTTGGGCAGGATTTTGATGAATATCGGGCCTGGCTGGAAGAAAAGGGTGTGGATACCAGCGGAGTGGCAGTGATCAAAGATGATTTCACTGCATCCTTCTTTGCTACAACCGACCGGGATAACAGCCAGATATCCAGTTTTTATCCCGGAGCTATGAGTCATGCAGCGGAAGTTAAGCTCACCGCCTGGGAAGGTGAAAAAATTGATCTGATAGTGGTCTCACCTACAGATCCGGCTGCGATGAACCTGTATATTGATGAAGCCGCAGAGTTGAAAATTCCCTATTTGTATGATCCCAGCCAACAAACTGTGCGTTTATCTGGAGAAGAGCTCCGCAAGGGGGTAGAAGGAGCTTATGGTTTATTTGTTAATGATTATGAATTTTGCCTGATCGAAAAACATGCTGAGTTATCGATCGAAGATATTCAGAATTTAGTTGAAATCCTAGTGATCACCAAGGGAGATCAGGGATCACTTATCTATGTTGAGGGAAAGGAAATTGAAATACCGGTTGTTCCTCCAGACAAGATCATCGACCCAACCGGTGTGGGAGATGCCTTCAGAGGGGGATTCTTGACAGGTATGAGCTATGATATGGATCTGGAGCTTTGTGGAAAGATTGGTGCCCTTGCGGCAGCATATTGTCTGGAAACAGATGGCCCTCAGAGTCATTCCTACACAGTGGATGAGTTCATCCGCCGGTTCAGACAACATTTTGACGATAATGGGAAATTGGATATATTGTTATAGGTTTTAATCTATAAGCTCAAGGAGTTATCTAAAACTGTGGGAGCTTATTATAGAGGAGAGTATTATGGATAATTTCGATATCAAAGATAAATCATTGGCTGAAGGTGGGCGCAGGCGCATCAAATGGGCAGAGCGGGAAATGCCGGTTTTACGTTCGATCCATGAACGATTGGTCAAAGAACGACCTTTTGAAGGCATTCGCATGTCTGCCTGTCTGCATGTGACCACTGAAACTGCCAACTTGATGAAAACCCTCCAGGCCGGTGGAGCAGACGTGGTTCTGGTTGCATCAAACCCATTATCTACCCAGGATGATGTGGCTGCTTCCCTGGTCATGCATAATGAGATCCCGGTTCACGCCATTAAGGGTGAGGATAACGTTACTTACTATAAACACATCAACGCTGCTATCGATCATAAACCC
>Ga0208279_1001071_pt1 | contig 16445 bp, 18 predicted proteins | sample AntAceMetag02UKM_FD_184766 | JGI IMG/M metagenome (GOLD analysis project Ga0208279, IMG submission 184766) | Saline lake microbial communities from Ace Lake, Antarctica - Antarctic Ace Lake Metagenome 02UKM (SPAdes) (version 2) | ecosystem: Environmental > Aquatic > Non-marine Saline and... | reverse complement strand
GCTCGAAAAGAACTATTTAACTTAGCTGGTAGTATATTTATAGCAAAACCAGTTTTTGGAGCTGGTGTAGGAATGTATGAATTTGTTGATAGTCCAGTAAAAAGGTTTTCTGCTAATGGAGTACACTTACATGCTCACAATACTTACTTAGAGGTATTATCTGAGATGGGTATAGTGGGACTTTTAGCGTTTTTATCGATTTTTGCGATGTTTTTTAAAAATGTGTTTAGAACAGTGCGATTGTGTCCGAATAATAATATTCAGGCAATTCAAATAGGATTAATAAGTTCAATTTTTTCTGGGCTCATTTTTGCGTTATCCTGTACAGTTATTACTGTTGGTTTTCAGAGTGCTGTGGTATTTTGGATTTTGTTTGGTGTTTCTTCTGGTTTAGGATCAAAAGATGTAAGTAATTCTGCCTTGTCTGGTAAGGTTTTAAGATGAAAGAAACTAAAGAAAAATTTTCAATTCTTATTCCTGTGCATAATGAAGCAAAGAGAATAAGACATAATTTAAAAGAGACTAAAGAGACTCTTGATGACATAGGGTATGATTATGAGCTCATTGCTATTGATGATGGATCTAGTGATAATTCTTATCAGATTTTAGAAGAATTAGAAAAAGAAATACCTCAGCTTATAATTGGTGGTAGTAAACAAAATCTTGGTAAAGGCCAAGCTTTAAAAAAGGCCTTTGAACTTTCAAGTGGTGATTTGATTGTTTGGCTTGATGTTGACCTAGGTTTACATCCTTATCAAATAAGAACTCTTCACGATATTATGGTATTAAGTGATGTTGATATTGTTATCGGTTCAAAGATGCATCCTAATTCTAAAGTTAATTATCCTTTATTGAGGAAAATTATAAGTGTTGGATATTATTGTATTATTCGTATTCTTTTTAATCTTCCATGCCATGACACTCAGACTGGCCTTAAATTGTTTAAGCGCAAGGTAATGGAAGATGTATTTCCGCGGATTTTAGTAAAACAATTTGCCTTTGATTTAGAGGTATTAGTTAATGCTCATCATTTAGGCTTTAAGTTAGCAGAAGCACCGATAGTTTTAGAGAATAAACGTGATTATGGAAGAATTGGTGTAAATTCAATATTTATTACTTTTCAGTATACCATGGCTGTTTGGTATCGTATGTACATTTTAAAATATTATGACCGTTAAATAACCAGAACACATCCTGCCTAAACTTACTTTATCAGGCTTGCCTTTTTTTGGCAAATTCCGAAAATCACCGTTTTTCTAAGAACATTTTTGAAGAATATCTCAAATTTGGCTAAAAAACAGTTTGCTAACTTACCTTTTTACTACTTATAGGTAGTATAAGAAAAAGGAAAAAAGAGTTTGACAAAGACTTTTATATAGTATATACTCTATATAGAATATAGGATATAATCTATGCAAAATGGATAAACAAATAAGACAAGCCCAAGAGATATTTTTGAAGGTTTTTGCAAAAAATGCTTTTTCTTTTGCTTTGGCCGGCGGAACAGCTTTGGAATTGTATTATCTTAATCACAGGTTTTCTGTAGATTTGGATTTTTTTTCACCTCGCTACGAGATAAAAGAAATTGATAAAATAATTCATTCTGCTCAAGAAGTTTTTGGTTCTAAGATAATTTTGGAAAATGAGTTTACTGTAGCCGCAAGAGCAAAGGTAAGGTTTTATACTGTTAATATTAAAGGCACGGCCCGTCCGCTTAAGATTGATTTTGTAGAAGATGTTTTTTTAGAGAAGCCGGATATTAAAAAGTTTAAAGAAGTGCCGGTTTACAGTGTGGAGAATATATATTATCAAAAGATTATTGCTGTCTCCGGGACAATACCGGAAGTGGATGTAATAGGCAGGCAGATTGTTGTTGGCCGTAGAAAAGCCAGAGATATATTTGATATATATAAACTTTCAAAGGAAGTTAAACCTTTAGCCGAATTTCTAAAGGATATTCCTTTAAGCTTTCAGCGCGGAACAATTCATTGGTATCGTACATTTTCACGAAGAGAATTTCAGCTAGATATGCTAGATCTTGATATATATGAGAAAAAAATTGATTCCAAAGAAATTATTATTTACTTAGAGAATCAGATAAAAAAATTTATAGCTAATGAAATAAGATGAAAAGGTTTATATATCTAAAATATTTTTGGGATTTAAATGACAAGGCCGTTATTGAATTAGGGAGTATCTTTAAAACCCCCAGTCACCCTAAATTCAATATGCGAATGGTTAATTTTTTTTCCCGCTGTCAAAAGCCAAAAGAGCTATTTAGTTTCATAGGTAAAAATGAGTTTATTGAATTCTGGCCCAAGGTAAAAAAATATTGGGAAAAAACAACAGGTTCAACAGATTTTGTTGATTGGTGGCAGACGATCTATGAGCAGCTTCTTCGGGAAAAAGGGATTGATTACAGGAAACCTTTTGGAATGTCGGTACCTTTTTTAGCAAAGATTGGTGCGAGAATAAAAGAAGCAAGAGTGAATAAGGGTTTAAGCCAGAAGGAATTGGCACTTCAAGTGGGAGTAAAACAGCCGGATATATCAAAAATTGAAGACGGTAAAGCAAATATAACTTTAATTACTTTATTTTCTTTGGCTAAGGCTTTAGCAATAGAGGAGATAAAGATTAAATAACGAAACATATCTATGACTATATCAATTATCATAGCCGTAAAGGCGTATTGTGAGAATTTAAGTGAATGTGTAAATAAGTGTCTGGAGCTTGATACTTCGATGTTACTCAGTATCAACTTTAAGAGTAAAGATTATGAGATAATAATCTTACCAGATTCGGACATATCTCAGGAAGATATTCTATCTCACTCTAAGATAAAAGTAATCCCTACTGGAGATGTTACTCCTCCTAAAAAAAGAGATGTGGGGGCTAGCTATGCAAAGGGGGAGATCCTTGCTTTCTTAGATGATGATGCTTATCCCGATAAAAATTGGCTTAAAGAAGCAATAACAATATTTAAAGAAAGTGATGATATTGGATGTGTTTGTGGTCCGGCAGTAATGCCTGATAGCGATTCTATTTTGCAAAAAGGGAGTGGTTTAGTTTATTCTTCGTCTTTAGTTTCAGGCAATCATAGTTTTAGATATATTCCTAAAGAGAGAAGAGAAGTTTTTGATTTTCCTAGCTGTAATTTTTTAATTAAAAAAGATTTTTTTGAAAAAATAGGCGGGTTTGATAAACCTTTTTGGCCGGGAGAAGATACTTTTCTTTGTTTAAAGGTTTCAGAAGCAGACCAAAGAATGATTTATGACCCGAAAGTTTTAGTTTTCCATCATAGAAGAGATTTATTTAAGGGACATTTAAATCAAATTAAAAGTTATGCTTTGCATCGGGGGTATTTTGCTAAAAAATATCCTAAGAATTCTTTGTGTATTGAATATTTTATTCCTTCTATTTTTGTTTTAGTTTTGTTAGTTGGAGGATTTTTAAGTTCATTTTTCCCTTCAATTGAAGGCCTTTATTCTTTTGTTTTGATTATATATTTAGCTTTTATTTTAGCCAGTAGCCTTTTATTAATCGTTGCAACTAAGGAGAATCGAATGGATAGAGTCAAATTGTTATTTCTTACTATTTCTGGTATATTTTTAACTCACTTTATTTATGGTATTTATTTTATAAAAGGTTTGCTTGCTAAAAAAATGCCCGAAGAATGATGCCTGCCTGTTCATGAGTAATGTCTTGCAATTTAGGTGTAACTAAATTATAATACATAATATGAAGGAAGAAGTATATACCTATTTACAATTAAGGGAAGTTTTTCATTTAGAGTTTTTAAGGCTGTTCTCGAGAAAAATTAACCCAAATTATTATGCTCTTAAAGGCGGGGTAAATTTGCGTTTTTTCTGTAACAGCTTTCGATACTCAGAAGATATGGACGTAGATATTCATACTATAGAAGTAGAGCAGTTGCGCGATATAGTTATGAAAATACTTCATTCTGCCTCTTTTCAGGATATCCTTAAGACATTTGGGATTGAAAGAATTATTCCTCCAGACAGCATAAAGGCAAAACAAACTCAAACTACCCAAAGATTCAAGGTTCATTTGATTACCCCGGCTAGTGAAGATCTTTTTACTAAGATTGAGTTTTCCCGCCGTGGATTTAAGGGAGAAGTTATTGTTCAGTCAGTGTTAACTCCTATTTCACGTTTGTATAAAACACCTCCTTTGATAATTCCTCATTATAATTTGCAATCTGCAACACTTCATAGAATAGAGGCTCTTTCTGCCAGAGCGATGATACAAGCTAGAGATATCTTTGATTTATATATTTTAACCTCTCAGTACAAACCTTTTAAAAAAGAGGGAATTGAAATAAATGAATCTCAGTTTAAGAAAGCTTATGAAAATGTTTTCGAAGTCGGTTTTGAACAGTTTCGGGATACGGTTATTTCTTATTTATCCGCTGAAGATCAAATTGTGTACAATTCATCTTCTTTGTGGGACGAAATTAAACTAAAAGTAGCTAATTTTATTGAAGAGATAAGGGGAACTTGTGTTTAAATTTTCTATTTTGAAATTTATTAAAGAATTGCACCAGCCTGTATTTACAACTCAGCAGCTAGCGCATTTTTCGGGAAAATCTCTATCAGCTACAACTCAAGGCTTGAATTTTCTTCAAAAACAAGAGGTAGTTTTTAAGATATATCGGGGAATTTGGGCCGAAGTTAGAAGTAAACTCTTAAGCCCTTATGCTGTAATTCCTTTTCTTCTTTCTAGTCAGCGGGTATATGTTTCTTTCATAAGTGCCTTACATTTACATGGGATAATTGAACAGATTCCGCAGGTTATCACACTTGCCTCAATGAGACACACTAAAATAATTCATACAAAAATAGCAACTTTTTCTATTCATCAAATAGCACCTTCTTTTTTTAAGGGTTTTAACTGGTATAAAGGACAAGGAAGTTTTTTAATAGCAGAGCCGGAAAAGGCTTTGGTTGATTGTCTGTATTTATCGACCCGTAAGAAGAAACAATTTGGATATTTTCCTGAATTGAATTTTTCTAAAGCATTTAGTTTCAGGAAAGCTAAAGAATGGATAACAATAATTTCGAATAATAAACTCAAAGTTTCCGTCCAGAGGAAATTAGATAAACTTTTTCAAACAAGATGAAAATACTTATTTGTTTCCCACCATTAAGCTCTGCAAAGGGTTGGCCTACTTTAGGTCAAAATAGGCAATTTCAGTATTTTAAACAACCAACCTATATTTATCCAGTTGTTCCTGCTCAAGCAGCTACTTTGCTAAAACAAGCCGGATATGAAGTTGTTTGGCTTGATTGTATTGCCGAAGAAATTTCCTACGATAGTTTCTTAGAGATTGTTAAGAAAGAAAAGCCGGATTTAATTGTAATTAAGGCTAAAACCCCGGTAATCAAACAAGAATGGAAAATCATAAATGATTTAAAAAAGCTATGTACTACGCCTGCCCGCCGAAGCCTTGGCGTAGGCGGGGACTATGAGCTACGAACTGTTCTCTTCGGCGATCACGTAACTGCTTTGCCGAATGAATCTTTTCAAAATTCAAAAGTCGATTTTATCTTAACCGGTGGTGATTACGACTTTCTTCTCCTCAATTTATGTAATTTTTTAAAAGATTCAGACGCAATACGCGATACACAATACGCAATTTAGAACATGGTATTTGGTATAGAGATGAGGGTTTTGAGAACTATTGAAAGGGTATTGAAAAATTTAGGCCATTTTGTTTAGCAGAAGACATTTTTAATCGCGCTTTTCCTGAAACCAAAACTTTGTGGGAAGATAAACAAAGGAGAGACAATAATGATGTTTGAGGAGAATAGTCCAGCAGTTGCTCGCTTACGCAATATTAAATTTTATATTTTTTGTATATTAGTTATTTATTAGATTTTTGTCTTTTATTATAGTAAATATAACGGATAATACATGGGCTGAGTGTATTGAGAAAAATTAAAAAAAGCTTTATTAAACGATAAGGAGGAAGGGTTGTGCAAATTTTAGTAACCGGTGGGTGCGGTTTTATTGGTTCACATTTAGTAGATAGGCTTATTGAGGATGGCCATAAGGTGAGGGTGTTAGATTGTCTTGAATTTCAGGTTCATCAAAACAAAAAACAAAAAAAGCTTTGGAAGGAATTGATGTTGTTTTTCACCAAGCTTCACAGGTAGGAGTTGGACAGTCAATGTATCAAATTCAAAAATATGTAAGCCATAATTCAGAAGGAACAGCAGTACTTTTAGATGCAATTGTAAATTCTAATGATAAGCTGAAGAAGTTAATTGTTGCATCTAGTATGTCTATTTACGGTGAAGGTACTTATAATTGTTCTGGCTGCGGCCCAGTCTACCCATCTTTACGAAGCGAACAGCAGCTTAAAGAAAAGCTAGGTTTTGAATCAAAAGTTTCGTTTAGTGAGGGAATGAAGAGATTAATTAAATGGTCGGATAGTCAATGAGCAGATGATTTGACTGATAAAGCCCAAGAAGAATTAAAATTAGGGGGGTTGGCAGAGTAGATGAGAATAGCTTTAATTCGTGATAAAGAAAGTGAAAACACTACAGCCAGCTATATCGAAAAAGTTATAAAAAGGACTGGCATTGATTACGTTGTTTTTGGAATTAAAGATTTTCCTTCTATCCCCGAAGGGTTTGATTTGTATTTTCGGATTGATCACGGGGATTATAAGCATGATATTCCAAATAATTTGCATCCGTCTGTGTTTTATGTTATAGATACTCATTTAAAAAAACCTTTTAAAAAGATCATAAAGCAGGTTATCCATTATGATATTGTATTTTGTGCTCAGAAAAATGGGGTTGAGAGATTAAGGGCTAAAACTAAGGTTGATACGGTGTGGGTTCCTTTAGGGTGTGATCCGGATATCCATAAAAAAATAGATACTTTAAAAATATATGATATTGGTTTTGTAGATAGAAATGCTCAAAAGTTTGATCGTGGCAGGCACCTGAAAATTCTGAACGAAAAATATCCTAAAAGCTTTATTGGGACAGCAGATTTTAAAAGAATGGGGGCTATCTATAGTTCATCGAAAGTTGGGTTTAATTCATCAATTGTAAATGATGTGAATATGAGAATTTTTGAAATTATGGCTAGTGGTTGTTTTTTGTTAACTAACATTATAAAAAACAATGGGTTGGAAGAATTATTTATAGAGAGAGAACATTTAGTAACGTATAAGAATGATAAGGAAATGGTAGAATTAATTGATTATTATTTAAACAATGAGAAAGAAAGAGAAGTCATCGCGGCTAAAGGCTATGAAAAGGTTATTGGTGAGTATACCTATTATCATCGAGTTCAGACAATGTTTAATCATATAGCTTTTAAATTTGGTGGTAAATATAATAAATTGAGAGTGTGATTGGATAGTATTCCTTATTTTTTCAGATACAATTATAAATTTAGTAAGAATGCAATATTTATGCGATGTAATAATGCTCACTTGGAACCAGTTGGAGACAACAAAGGTTTGCATTGAAAGCTATCTGGTAAATACTCTGGTTCCTACAAGGTTAATAATTATAGATAACGCCAGTAATGAATCTACTAGGCAGTATTTATCTTCTCTAAGGAGTACTGCTAATTGTAAAATTAAAGTAATTTTTAATAAAGAAAATGTAGGTTTTGTTCGGGGAATGAATCAAGGTATAGAAATATCAGATGCTCCTTATACTTGCTTGGCTAATAACGATTTGATTTTTACTAATGGATGGCTTAATGAGATAATTGAGGTGTTTGGTAAATATAAAAATTTAGGAGTTATAAATCCTAATAGCAATAGTTTAGGAGTTGCTCCTGGAAAAGATATTTTTTTAGAAAGTTTTGCTGATAGATTAAAAGAAGAAAATCGGGGTAAATTTATTGAGATGCCTTATTGCATAGGATTTTGTATGGTTATCCGAAAACAAGTAATCGAAAAAATAGGGGGATTATCAGATGAATTTTATCCTATGTTTTTTGAAGACACAGATTACTCTTTAAGAGCTAATAGAGCGGGTTATTTAATAGGTATGGCCAAGGCTTCATATGTAGTGCATAATGAACATTCTTCAACCGGGAAAATCGGCACGAAGAAAGAAGAAATATTTTGTAAGAGCAAAGAAACATTTGTAAAAAAATGGGGACGAATGTTAAGAGTAGCCTTGGTTATTAAAGATGAAAAATCTTTAGATAATATTTTAGGTGAAGCTGTAGAATTAGCTAGGAATGGTAATTTTATCCGGGTATTTGTTAAGAATCTAAAGGAAGATTCCAAAGTAATTTTTAGAAAAAACAATTTTAACGAACACTCAGGGATTAAGTTTATAAAATACAAAAGCATTTTAGGTCTTATGTGGAAAATATTAAAGAAAAAGAAGAGGTACGATGTTATTGTAAGTAACAGTAGGAACCTCAATGCTTTATTTACGAAGTTAGCGTATAAGACTTTAGAGATTTTGAATAAAGAGGAAATTTACAAAATTAAGATGAGTTGATTTGACTAGTTTAGAGGCTTAATTAAAAACTTGGAGGAATAATGAAAGGAATAATTTTAGCAGGGGGCAATGCGACAAGGCTCTATCCTGTTACTAAAGGGGTGTGTAAACAGATGCTCCCGGTTTATGATAAACCCCTTATTTATTACCCTTTATCTACTCTAATGTTTGCTGGTATAAAGGATATTCTGATAATTTCAACTCCTAAAGATACACCAAGATTTAAAGATTTGTTGGGAGACGGAAAAGATATAGGGATAAACCTTTCTTATGTAATCCAAAAAGAGCCGAAAGGCATAGCCGAAGCTTTTATAATAGGCGAAGAATTCATTAAAGATGATAATGTATGCCTGATTTTAGGTGATAATATTTTTTACGGACATGGGTTAACGGAATTGTTGGAGCAGAGTTTTAAAAAGGTAGATACTGAGGGTGGGAGCATTATTTTCGGCTATTGGGTTAAAGAACCTCAACGGTATGCTGTTGTAGAATTGGATGAAGAAAAAAGAATTCTAAATATTGAAGAGAAACCGAAAAATCCCAAGAGCAACTATGTTGTTCCGGGAATTTATTTTTGTGACAATAATGTGGTTGAAATTGCGAAGAATTTAAAGCCGTCCGAGAGAGGAGAATTGGAAATAACCGATGTAATCAATGAATATTTGAAAAATAAAAAGTTGAAAATCGAGTTAATGGGAAGAGGGTATGCCTGGCTTGATACTGGTATCCATCAAACTTTGCTTGAAGCAGGTAATTTTGTAGCAGCCATAGAACATAGGCAGGGATTAAAAGTTGCCTGCATAGAAGAAGTAGCTTATTGTAAAGGCTATATTGATAAAGAACAAATTTTAAGATTGGCAAAACATTTAAAAAATACTCATTATGGTAAATATCTTGAGAATTTAGCTGAGGAGTAGTATATGCCGTTTGTAAATACAGATATCCCGGATTTACTTATTTTTGAACCAGAAATATTTGGAGACGAAAGGGGTTGTTTTTTTGATTCTTACGATGAAAAAATATTCAAATCCGTAGGTATAAATGCAAGCTTTATAAGAGATAGCCAGACAGATTCGTCATTCAAGGTTTTAAGGGGGCTGCATTATCAGTTGAGGCCTTATGCTCTAGCTAAGTTGGTAAGAGTAATAAGCGGTAAAGTTTTGGATGTTGCCGTTGATATACGAGAGGGCTCTCCTAGTTTTGGTAAATGGGTAAGTGTTGAACTTTCCGAACAAAATAAGAAGCAACTTTTTGTGCCAAGAGGGTTTGCTCATGGTTACCTGGTTTTAAGTGAAAAAGCTACCCTTTTGTATAAATTCGATAACTTTTATCATCCTGAGTACGAAGTCGGTATTATTTTTAATGATAAAGACTTTAATATTGATTGGCAGTTGGATTTAAAAGGTGTTATTTTATCAGAAAGAGATAGAGCTTTTTCTTCCTTTAAGAAATCAAAAAACAACTTTGTTTACGGAGAAGCCTTATGAATATTTTAGTTACTGGTGCCTTAGGACAGTTAGGCAATGAATTCAAATACATATCAGGGGTATATCGGAATTATAATTTTATTTTTAATGATAAAGATGTCTTGGACATTACTAACCTTAATGAGATTAGAGAGTTTTTTGCAAGGAATAAAATAGACTTTATAGTTAATGCGGCAGCTTATACCGCAGTTGATAAGGCTGAAAGCGAACCTCAGTTAGCGTATGAAGTTAATGTAATTGGGCCCAGAAATTTAGCGATAATATCTAAGGAAACAAATGCTAAGCTGATACATATTTCAACTAATTATGTTTTTGACGGTGAAAAAGGAGAGCCTTATTGTGAAGAAGATGATACCAACCCTTTGTCTGTGTATGGTAGGACAAAACGTGATGGAGAAAATGAAGTTCTCAGTAACGCTGATGTAGCCGTAGTGGTCAGGCTTTCCTGGCTATATTCACGATGGGTTGGTTTAGAATGCGGAAAAAATTTTGTTAAAACTATATTGAAACTGGGTAAAGAAAAAGAAGAGCTAAACATAGTTTATGACCAGTTAGGCACTCCTGTTTATGCAGGAGATGTAGTAACATTTATAATGGGTATAATTAAGGAATGGGGGAATAAGCTTGAACTAGGTTTAGAAGAATCTCGAATTTTTCATTATTCTAACGATGGTGTTTTGAGTTGGTATGATTTTGCCAAGGCTATTGTTGAATTTACGAATATTGATTGCAAAATAAATCCTATTGAAACCAAAGATCGTCCCACCGCTGCTAAAAGGCCGAAGAATAGTGCTTTAAGCACTGCCAAGGTAAAAAGGTATTTTGGCATTAAAATATCTTATTGGCGGGATTCGCTTAAATTATGCCTGAAGTTAATCAAGGAGAACGAATAATGCCATCTTTGAAAGAACAAATATTAAATATGGTGGGTCAATATATTACCGAGGCGAAAAAAGAGTTTAAACCGGGCGAGACAATTATCCAATATTCAGGCCCTGTATTTGATTCATCAGAAATTAAAGCTATTGTTGGCACTGTTCTTGAGGGTTGGTTTGGTTTAAGTGAAGATTCTGTTAAATTCGAAGAACAAATTGCTAAGAGGTTATCTAAACAGTATAGTGTATTTACTAATTCGGGTTCATCGGCGAATTTGATTGCTTTAGAAGTCATGAAGGAGATTTATTTAAAAGAACCCGGGAGAAATAAAATAATTGTTCCTGCTGTGTCATTTCCGACGACACTTAACCCGATTATTCAACTTGGGTTTGAGCCTGTATTTGTAGATATAAACTTAGGAACCTACAATGTAATAGACGAGCAAGTTATGGATGCCTTAGAAGATCAATCTGTAATTGGTTTGGTCTATGCTCATTCTATGGGCAATCCGGTTTTTAATACAAAAAAATATTATGAAATTATCAAAAAAAGAAATGGCTTTTTGATTGAGGATTGTTGCGATGCCTTGGGCAGTAAATATGGCGATATCTTGGTAGGTACTTATTCTGATGCAGCAACCCTTTCTCTTTATGCGGCACATCACATAACGACTGGTGAAGGAGGTGTAGTTGCTTTAAATAATATTAAGGAAAAAAATATTGCTGTTTCTTATCGGGATTGGGGTAGAGATTGTTTTTGTTCTGGCAAAAATGTGTTATCCAAAAACGGCGCTTGTAATAAAAGATTTAGTGATTGGATGGGGGATGGGACTATTACCGATCACCGTTATGTATATACCAGGTTGGGGTATAATCTAAAACCATTAGAGCTTCAAGCTTCAATGGGTTTAGAACAAATCAAGAAATTGGATAAATTTATCCAAAAAAGAAAAGATAACTTTAGAATATTAGATGATTTTATGAAAAAATATGAGGATTATTTTATTTTACCTCAGGCTGAAGAGAATTGTGATCCGTCGTGGTTTTCTTATCCTATTACCGTAAAAAAAGATGCGGGATTCAAAAGGTCAGATATAGTAAAAGTTCTTGAGAACAATAAAATCCAAACAAGGAATTTTTTTGGCGGGAACTTGTTAAAACATTCTGCATATAAAAATATAAATCACACAGAGAGAACTTCTTTAAATAATTCTTCGTTTGTAACACAAAATACGTTTATGATAGGGGTGTACCCGGGAATTACGAATGAAATGTATGATTATATTTTTACGGTAATTAATAAGTTTTTTAGTGGGGCAAGGAGGTAATTTTGAGGAGAAAAAATATATTAGTAACCGGCGGCGCAGGATTCATCGGCAGTGAGTTTGTCAGACAAGCGGTGGCCAAAGGCTGTATGATTATAGTCGTGGATAAATTAACTTATGCCGGAGATTTAAATAGGCTAAAAGAAGTAGAAGGTAGATATAGTTTTTATAAGGAAGATATATGTGATAAGGTTAAAATGAAAACTATTTTTAAAAAGGAGAAACCGGAAATAGTAGTTAATTTTGCGGCAGAGACGCATGTAGACAGGAGCATCCAGGATGCCTCTCCTTTTATAGAGGCTAATGTAAAGGGAGTGCAGGTTCTTTTAGATCTCTCAAAGAAATTCAAAGTTAAAAAGTTTATTCATATATCTACAGATGAGGTTTATGGAGAAATAAAAAAGGGTAAATTTTCTGAAGATTCGGGTTTACAGCCCAATAGCCCTTATGCAGCATCTAAGGCAGCAGCAGATTTATTGATTAGAGCATATGTTAGGACTCATAAAATCCCGGCTATTATCTTAAGGCCTGCCAACAACTATGGGCCGTGGCAGTATCCGGAAAAGTTAATTCCTTTAGCTGTATCTAAAATTCTAGAAAATAAAAATGTTCCAGTTTATGGCAAGGGTATTAATATCAGAGAGTGGTTATATGTTGGAGATTGTGTCGAAGGTATATTTAGTGTAATAAGAAAAGGTATCGCCGGTGAAATCTATAATATCGGTAGCGGGGATGAGAAAAAAAATATTTACGTGGTTAAACAAATTATTAAAATAGCGAATAAGCCGGAAAAGTTAATAAAATTTGTTAAGGATAGGCCGGGGCATGATATTAGGTATTTTTTAGATTCAAGCAAAATAAATAAAGAATTAGGATGGAAAAAGAAAATTTGTTTTAGCGAGGGATTAAGAAGAACGGTGGAATGGTGTATTGTTCACAGAAAATGGGCTTCTGATAAAAAGAAACAAAAGGAGAAAAAATGAGTAAAATTTCTTTATCAATAGTTATTCTTGCTAAGAACGAAGAGGAGAGAATCAGGGATTGTATAAAATCTGTAGAAGAGTGGGCTAATGAAATAATTGTTATTGATGATGAATCAACTGATAGCACTCCAAAGCTTGCTAAAGAATTAGGTGCTAAAGTTTTAATGCACAGAATGGAGATAGAGGGCAGACACAGAAATTGGGCTTATTCAAAGGCTGAGAATGAATGGGTCTTAAGCCTTGATGCTGATGAAAGATTAACTGAGGAGCTTAAGGTTGAAATTGAAGCAATCTTAGCTGCTATTCCTAAGCAGAATGCTTTTACTATACCGCGTAGGAATTTTATTGGAGATTATTGGATACGCTGGGGAGGAATGTACCCTTCAGCTCAGTTAAAATTATTCCGTAAAGATAAATTTAAGTGGGAAGAAGCAGAAGTTCACCCTAGAGCATTCTTAGATGGTGAATGTGGGCATTTAAAAGGAGATTTAATTCATTACACTTATAGAGATTGGTCATCTTTTTTAAGTAAACTTAACAATCAAACTACTTTAGAAGCTAGGAAGTGGCATAAATTATCTTTAACTGATCCTAAAAAAGCAGGCTATAAAATGAATCTTCTTCATGCTCTTTGGCGTACGTGGGATAGATTTATGAGGGCATTTATTAGCAAGAGGGGTTATCGTGATGGATTCATTGGTTTTATGGTAGCCTATTTTTCTTCTCTTTATCAAATTGTCAGTTATGGTAAATACAGGGGTTTAGTTAAGAAGGATGAAAAATAAACTCAAATCTTTCTTAATAATAAATCCTTTTGGCATAGGAGATGTTCTATTTTCATTACCTTTAATAAAAAACTTAAAAGAAAGTTTTCCAACTTCTAAGATATTTTATCTTTGCAATAAAAGAACCTATCCAGTGCTAGAGAACAATTCTTTGATAAACAAGACTTTTGTATACGAAAGAGATGAGTTTGAAGCTGTAAAAAAAATATCTAAAGTTTTGTGGATTAAAAAAATTCGGAAGTTTATTTTAGAGATAAAAAAAGAAAATATAGATATAGCAATAGATCTTTCATTGAATCCACAGTTTGGATTTTTTTCTTGGTTTGCAGGGATAAAAAAGAGAATAGGTTATAATTATAAAAATCGAGGTAAGTTTTTAACTAAAAAGATTAAGTTTCAAGGATATGAAGAAAAGCATGTTATAGAATATTATTTAGATCTTCTTGATTTAATAGGGATTAAACCTAAATATAGACAAACTGAAATAGTTTTAAGCCAAGATCAAATAAAAAAAGCAAAAGATTTTTTAAAACAGCAAGAAGTGGATGATAACGAATTGGTTATAGCTATCGCTCCTTGTGGGGGAGCAAGTTGGGGGCGTGATTCTTATCGTAAACATTGGCCAAAAGAAAATTTTGTAGCTTTAGCTGATAAACTTATTGATAAATATCAAGCTAGAGTTATTTTGGCTGGCTCAAGCAATGAGAAAGAAGCTATCGAAAAAATAGAAAGTTTAATGCAAAAAAGTTGTATAAAAGCAATAAACTTACCTTTGATGGATTTCTTAGCTCTATTAAAAAGTTCAACAGTATTAATTGCTAATGATGGTGGCCCCCTACATATGGGTGTATTTTTAGGAGTAAAAACAGTTTCAATTTTTGGGCCAGTAAATGATTTAGTTTATGGTCCTTATCCTAGAGATGAGAAAAGACATGCAGTTATAAAGAAAGATTTACCTTGTCGTCCTTGTTATAAAAAATTTAGATTACCAGAGTGTTTGCATCAGATGAAGTGCCTTAAGGATATAACAGTTGATCAGGTCTTTGATTCTGTTAAAAGATTGATAGATGATTAACAAAAAGTATTAATATATATATATATGGAAAAAGAAAAAATTTTTACAGTCTTAGAGTTGAATGCTACAGTTCGTGAATTAATTCAAATAGCATTTCCTCAAAGTGTCTGGGTTTGTGGTGAAATTCAGGGTTTACGACCAGACCGCGGAGGAAGACACACTTACTTTGAATTAGTGCAAAAGGAGGCAGAAGGAGAAAATATTGTTGCTAAGGTTAAGATGGCTTTGTTCGCTGGTAGGAAACCGCTGATTGAGAAACGGATTAAAGAAGTAGAAGGTGGTTTTAAATTAAAGAATGATATTGAGGTAAAGCTTTTATGTGAAGTAAACTTGCATCCACCTACAGGACAATATAGTTTGGTGGTGGTTGATATCGATACAGTATATACATTAGGTAAGGTTGCTCAGAATCGACTTAAGATTATAGAAGATTTGAGATTAAGAGGCCTGCTAGAAAAGAATAAACTATTAACTTTGCCGCTACTTCCTTTGCGAATTGGCTTGATAACTGCTTATGATTCAGCTGCTTATCATGATTTTGTTAATGAGCTTAAGAGTGGTGAATATAGTTTTAAAGTTTTGACTAAAAATTGTCATATGCAAGGTAAAGCTGTAGAAGGAGATGTGGTTAAAGCGTTACATTTCTTTAATAAATTATCTATAGAGAAATTAGATGTCATTGTTATTACTCGAGGTGGAGGTTCAACGGCAGACTTAGCTTATTTTGATAATAAAAAAATCGCTGAAAATATTGCTAATTCAAGTATTCCAGTTATTTCTGCTATAGGTCATCAAATAAATACTACTATTGCTGATATGGTTTCTCATACATTTTGCATAACTCCTACAAAAGCAGCTGGGTTTTTAGTTGAGAAAATAAGAGAGGTTGCAGAAAATTTAGAGTTTTTAGAAAAAGAGATAGTTAAAACAAGTGAAAGTCTTTTGTTGGATAAAAAAAATCAATTAAAGGATTTAGCCGTTAAGGCTGAGTCATTATCATTAAAATATTTTAGGGTTCATCAAGATGTTTTGCGCGACAAGAAGCATAATGTTGAAAGTGCTTTAAAAATTGTGGTAACTAAAAATAAAGAGTTTTTTAAACGAAGTGTGAATAGTTTGAGTACATCTTTAAATAAGATATTTAATAATTCGCAGGATCAACTAAAATATTTAGATCAGAAAATAAAAATTCTTAATCCTGAGAATACTTTAAAGCGAGGGTATTCAATAACTTCAAAAGAAGGAAGATCAGTAAAGTCTATTGATGATTTAAGAGAGAATGATTTGATTAAGACAATTTTTTATAAAGGAAGTGTAGTGTCTGAGGTGAAAAGGATAAAGGATAAAGGATAAAGGATAAAGTAAAAAGTAAGAAGGATAAAGGATAAAGTAAAAAGTAAGAAGGATGAAG
>Ga0208279_1001068_pt1 | contig 16480 bp, 14 predicted proteins | sample AntAceMetag02UKM_FD_184766 | JGI IMG/M metagenome (GOLD analysis project Ga0208279, IMG submission 184766) | Saline lake microbial communities from Ace Lake, Antarctica - Antarctic Ace Lake Metagenome 02UKM (SPAdes) (version 2) | ecosystem: Environmental > Aquatic > Non-marine Saline and... | reverse complement strand
GGTGGTACATTCTTGCCGAAATTAGATGGTACATTTACGTGTGCTAATTGACAAGCCGACTTAGCCTTCGGCTTAGAGTCTTCGTCGTTATGTTCTTTTGTGATGATGTAAGTATAATGAACCTGGTTCTGCATAGCCGGCTAAGCGGCTGAGCAGTAGTCCGTTAGCCTGCCTTACCGCATAATCATTGGTAAATATCCAAAGGTGAGATAGCTATGTCAAAATACAAATGGGAAGTAACATTAGATGGTAGTTTGCACCAAATTGAATTTAGGCTTAATGATTTAACAAATAAACGGTCTATATTTGTTAATGGTACTCAGATTGAGTTGCCAAAGGTACAAAGAAAGATTCAGTGGGACACCGGTACAAAACACATATTCCAAGTTGCTAGTCACGATGCCATAATTGCAACCCGTTCATCGAGATTCAAATTTGAGCCAAATCTCTATATTGACAAGATGAACGTTGACACCAATTTCGCAATAGACTTTGAGGATCAAACAGAAGACCAAGAAGAGGCTATTCAAGCTCGACGAAAGGGAGTATCAATTTTCTACTTAGTAGCTGGCGCTGTTTTACTAGTGGTTAATATATGGATGCTTCTATCACTTGGAAGACACTTCCCATTTCTTGCAATTCTTGGACCAGCCCTCATAGTTATGGCTGTTTATTATATGGTTTTCTCAGAAGATCCCTGGGGTTTGCCCAAGCCAATCCCATTTCGTCTCATACTCATGTTCATCTTGGCATTTGGTTTGGGGATAGCTAACTGGTGGGCTACAAAAAGTGGTTGGTATTTCTATATGTTCTGGTCAGGCTAACCCACGCTCCGCCCGACAGCCGGTTAAGGTGGGCGTTTTGGGATGTTGGATCGTCAAAACAAGACTCGGCTGCGGGTGAGCTCATCCGTTAGCCCGCTATCCTCATTACTTTATTCGAGATAACAAATAAAAAAGGAGACCTTTTATATGGATGCGCTTACCATGGAGGAGCTAAAAACCTTTATAACCAGAAGTCCTGGCTGGCATATTTCGCTGTTTATGCCCACTCATCAGGCTGGTCGAGAAACTGGACAGGATCCAATTCGCTTCACGAATTTGCTTCGAGAGGTCGAGGATCGCTTGCTTGCCAAGGGTTTGCACTCCTCGAATGTGGGGGAAATACTGAAGCCAGCTCAGCGTCTATTGCAGGAGTCTGACTTCTGGCAGCACCAGAGCCACGGCTTGGCGGTATTTATTGCGCCAGAAGAGTTTCATTCCTATCGCCTTCCTCTCCCGTTTGAAGAACTAGTGGTGATCTCTCACCGTTTTCATCTCAAACCGCTGCTTCCGTTCTTCACCAGTGACGGCCACTTTTACATCCTGGCTCTTAGCCAGAACCAGATCAGGTTGCTGGGAGCCACACGGCACACAGTGGATGAGATCGACCCAGAGAGTATGCCGGAAAGCATGGCCGAGGCACTTCAATATGAGCGCTTCGAGAGACAGGTACAGTCCCATTCCGCCATATCACAAGGAACGGCAGGTCGCTCGGCTACATTTCATGGGCATAGCATCAGTGATGAAGGCAAAGACAGGATTCTGCGTTGGTTTCATATGATTGACGATGAGTTACCCAGCCTGCTTATTGGCGAGCAATCCCCTATCGTGCTGGCCGGCGTCGATTATCTCTTCCCACTTTATACCGAGGCAAATACGTACCCTCATCTTTTGGACAAGGGAATTTCGGGCAACCCGGAGGAACTTGGAGTCGAAGAATTACACACCCGAGCCTGGGCTCTCGTACAGTCTTTCTTTATGCAAGCCCAAGAAAAAGCGGCTGCTCAGTACAGTCAATTGACCGGTACCGGACAAACCACCGCCGATGTGAAGGAGGCTGTTCTGGCAGCGCATCACGGGCGGGTGGACGTATTGTTTGTCGCCGTCGGCGTTCAGGTGTGGGGTAATTTTGACCCGGACACAAATATGGTTCACATCCACCAGTATCCTGAACCCGGTGACGAGGATCTGCTCGACCTGGCTGCTGTCCAGTCCATCCTGAAAGGGGGAAAGGTCTACGCTGTTGAACCAGAACAGGTGCCCGATCATGCTCTCCTTGTAGCAGTGTTTCGCTATTGAGATAGGGTGGTGAAATGGTCAAATAGATGGGAACCTCGCCTCCATCAGTACAATGGATTCTTCCCCTCCTTTTTTGGGTATCTCCCATTTTACAACCGAAGGGATGAAACCAAGACTGCCCGGACTTAGGGATGGAGAGCCTCAATTTGGGCAAGGAGCTGCCCGGGGCGAAAGGGCTTATCAAGGCAGGTATTTGCGCCAACATGCATATATTTATCTTTTGTATCTGCTTGGGATTTAGCGATGAGAATAATCACTGGAATGGATTCTATTTCCGGGTCTGCGCGCAGCTTTTGCAGGAACTGCACACCGTCTGTATCTGAAAAAGGGACATCCAACAGGATCAGGTTGGGGACTATCTGTTTTGCGGAGAGGAAGCCTGCTCTACCATCTGGTGAGAAGTGGACAGTATATCCTTTTTGAGCAAGAATGGACTGGAGAATTTTTTGGGTATGGGGATCGTTTTCAACAATGAGGATTTTCATACAAATACATTCCTGAAGTCTTTGTGTAATCGATAAACTAGTGATCTAGAGCGGAAAAATGCCTACTAAGTTTTCTGCTCTCCCCTGGTTCGTGAGGGGATGCTTCCCTATAATAAATATATGTCTAAGTAAAAGGAAAAGACCTAACATATTTGTTAAGTGGCACAATCCCAACCCTTTGTGAATGAAAGCATTGCTAGAATCTTCCACTCGCCAGCTGTTTTAGATTGCACAAGGGCAATTTCATTATTTGCAGTGATCTCTTGGGAGACAGATAAGTTTACAGAACTGATAGGCAAAACGCGCTCTTGCCAACGCATTCCCCGGGGATCACGTTGTTTTTTACTATTGTGGACTATGGGAAAGAATACCCAAAACCAACGGAATAGATTATTGGCCTAGAGATCAAATTGATAGCCAACTCCGCGCACGGTACGAATGATCTTGGGGAGATTGGGGTCTTTCTCAATAATCTTGCGCGGCCACTCTACACGGAAATGCACCTTGCCAATAATAAATCTTTCCGGATAGTAGGCGTTCACCTGAAAAACAAGGGGATCTTCAACACCCAGGAGTGGGCTGCCTAGTGGGACCAGTGGGGGCAAATACGTCGTGTCCAAAGATTACCAGCGGCTGCTGTAATCCGGGGATGGGTCCAAGGCTGTACTTGACGAGGACGACCAATCCATGTATACTCATTGTATATCCTTCGACTGGTTACAAAGAACGAGGTAATTCATATGAGAAAAAAGATCAATAAATGGGGGAATAGTCTTGGGCTGCGAATTCCGAAACTGATTGCTGCTGAAGTCGGGCTTGAGGAAGACTCCTTGGTAAACTTAACAATCGTCAATGGGTCTATTGTAATTTCTCCCGAGAGAAAGACCCCGCTAGAACTCGAAGCGATGCTTAACCAGGTGACAGAAGAGAGTCTTCATGGCGAAGTGAACACAGGTCCCGCTATAGGTAGAGAAGCGTGGTAAAGAAGGATAGGGACTATATCCCTGAGCTTGGGGATGCAATCTGGATCACGCTGGATCCCCAAGCAGGACATGAGCAGGCGGGAAGACGGCCCGCTGTTGTTCTGTCTCCCAAGGCATATAACGGCAAAGTAGGCTTATCCATTCTCTGTCCGATCACAAATCAGACCAAGGGTTATCCCTTTGAAGTAAGAATACCGCCTGGCTTGCCCGTTGAGGGAGTGATTCTGGCCGACCAGGTTAAGAATTTAGATTGGGAGATCCGGGATGCCGAGTTAATCTGTCGGCTGTCCAGAAGCACCATCGTTGAAGTGCTGGAAAAAATCAACGTGTTATTATCTTTTGAGGATTGAGACAAAGGCCTTCGTTCCTTGTAATAACGTATTAGTGTATTAATGAGGTGTGCTGGACCCTGAGAGGAAGCCACTGATAACCAATCCGTGCTACCTACCAGCAGATTTTGCCATTATCAATCTTAAATAATCACCATAGATTCATAAAAAATCTAATCGAATAATCATTGCTTGCAGCCTTTTTTATTTAATGTATAATACTTGCGTAAACGATAATTTGCTTAATAATTTTTGATTGTTGATTAGATTTGATCTAAATTGAGAATAAAAAAGAGCCCATTTTGATTTTCAAAAACAGGCTCTTTTTTTATGATCGAGACACCAAACCAGATGATTTAGTGGAAAATTCCCGGTGAGGTTTCAATGCCATTAGCACACCATTTAGCCTCCTCCCCTCTGTAAGGGGAGGGGGCTTTCATATATATAGGAGATGAAATGAATTTCGTCTCTTAACCCATTCAATTTTCTATTGAATGGGCTTGACTAAACCAACAAAACACTCCATAATGTGTGCAGAACCTTAGCTTTTACCTAAGGAAATGCACACATGAATAAGCCAAATTATGATGCTCTTTATAATATAGTTGAAGATCAAGGGGGTTATTTTACTGCTGCACAGGCGAGAAGTGTAGGTTTCTCCTGGGAGAGACTCTCGAATAATGTAAAGTCTGAACAATTCGATAGAGTATCCAGGGGCGTCTACCGTTTTGTGAAGTTTCCAAGTTCCCGATACGAAGACCTATTTATTGCGTGGCTCCGGTCAGGACCAGAGTCTGTAATTTCACACGAGAGTGCGCTATCTGTTTATGATGTGTCTGATATTATTTCAGTTGAAATTCATGTGATTATTCCAAGGACTGCTTCGCGTCGTCGAAAAGGGATCAAATACCATACGAATAAGCTTGAAGAAAATGAAGTGACAAGACGAGAAGGACTTCCTGTAACAACATTTCCGCGAACCCTTGCTGACATCTCAAAGTCTGGTGTTGCCGAAGAGCAGGTAGTCATGGCGATTCGAGATGGGATAAAGAAAGGTTTAGTTACGTTTGAAATGCTTCGATATGAGGCTGAGAAGCGTGGTGGGCGGTTCTTTAATATCCTGAATAATTATAAGAAAGAAGATAATATATGAAGTATTCCACAGGCGTAGCTTTTAGACAAGCATTGGGAGACCACATAAGAAAGCTAAACCTGGAATCAGGTGTACCAGTTGATAGAATCCGGAAAATGATAGCTTTCGATCGTTACCTGGATCGTTTGCTGCAGATGTATCCAGATCGTTGGGTTGTAAAGGGCGGATTTGCTCTCCAGCTAAGAATTGGCGATCAAGCAAGAACAACCAAAGATATTGATTTATTATTGCGAGAGGAAGGCATAGATATCTACGATTCTCTCCAAACCGCAGGTTTCATGGATTTAGGAGACTGGTTTTCATTTGAGGTGCCACCATCGCCTGGTGAAGCTTTTGGAGTGCCAGGCGTGTCCCGCTATAATATTCGGGCAATATTAGATGGTCGGTTGTTCGAAGCGTTTCACGTAGACGCAGGAATTGGGGCTCCCTTGGTCGGCTCAGTAGATATATTGATGTCCACAGATTTACTTGGTTTTGCAGGGTTGAAACCTACTCAAATTCCTTGTTATCCGGTAAACCAACAATTAGCAGATAAAATCCATGCATACACCAAGCCACGTGCAACAGGAGATAATACACGTGTGAAGGATTTTGTAGATATCTTACTTTTGGCTGAGTTGTCAATAATTCAGTTTGATGATCTGGCCGCAGCTATTAACGCTACATTCAAGTTTGAGGGGACACACCCTCTACCTATGGAATTGCCTATTCCTCCAAAGAATTGGGGATTGTCATTTAGTAGACTAACCCAGGAGGTAGGTTTGGGAGATGTTACCCTGGACGAAGCTTTTCAACGACTGCAGGAATTTATTAATCCCGTATTAAAAGAAAATCCAGAATTTACGGAATGGATTCCTGAAAATTGGGAGTGGAAATAATCCGTAAATGTTCCTTTCAAGCCGGTGGTGAAAGCGAAAAATAGAATGTACGGTCCCCATCATCGAAAACAGGCAAGCCATAAACCGCTTCTATTTCATCTGTCTCCAAGATTATTAATCGCTTTGTTACTGCTTTGTTGGATTTTTCTTCAGCTATACGCACCCGCTCCTCAAACCTATTTTAAACAAGATCTTTCTGAGACTCTCAAATTACTCAATGATCTATAGAGGTTTGATCAGAATATTGATACCAGAAATGCCTTTAGGCGTCTACCATTTTGTAGATTGGGGGCGATTGCTCAATTTGAAATGGAGCTCGTGGTAGAATACCAGCGAGAACACATTCGTTAGGACAAAAAGAGGTTTGATGAGTTTGGCACATAAAGGAAAGGAGAAATCCGCGGAACATAAACATCCCCTCTGCCTGTTCTAGTCAACTATTGCTGCAAAAGTAGGGTTGTTCTCATCTGTAATATACCTTTTTGGGGGGATATGCAAAAATACCCATTATGAGGGGAGGAGCTCCGCGCAGGGAAGCCCCAACCGAGGACATCCTGGCGCTGAAACCCGAGCTGGCGCCGCCGAGAAAGCATTTCCCTTTTACTAAATAGGATTGAGACCGCATGCTGGCCGAACGTACTGGTAGGCGTGGAGTGTTTTAATTGCACAAAAAAGCTCAAGCCTGCGTCGGTCCTGCAGGAGTGAGCCCATTGATTTATGTATTACTGGCCTTTTCAGCGAATTTCCTTATTCACCCTTGACGCTGTTACTTTTATACAAAGAAGATTGATATGCTTTTCTGGACGAGACAAAAAATCTGCCATTCATTAATAATTTGACAGATAATTTAACACCTTCACCTATCAACTAGTCACATAAATTTCACCAAATGAGTTGTGACGATAGAGACTTACTCAGTGTCTAATATATAGGCATGATTAAAAACAGAAAAGGAGAATGTGAAAATGTTTGATGATATATTGGTCCAATTAACAACCTTGCTTAGCGAGGATATGCTGAACCTCCTCGCGGGTTTAGGAATATTGCTCATCGGCTGGATCATCGCACGCATAGTAAAGGGACTGGTCTTCCGCTTGATGAAACGTATCAATTTGGATGAGCGCCTGGCGGGAGCTACGGCTGGTGGGGAGGAACCGACCAGACTAAACCTGGAAAAATGGGTCTCCATTGCAGTGTACTATCTGATTATGTTATTTGTGCTGGTTGCCTTTTTCCAGACTGTTCAACTTCCAGCAGTAGCTACACCGTTAAATGCCATGCTGGAACAGATCGCTCTGGCAGCACCCCAATTAGTAGGTGCGCTATTGATACTATTGCTTGCCTGGGTATCTGCAACAGTTATCAAGTTTGTCATTCTTCGTACAATGCAGATGACGAAATTGGATGAAAAATTAGCTACCCAAGCAGATCTTGAAGAATCAGGTGTGAATATCACTGCATCGTTGGCAAATGGTGTATTCTGGCTGGTTTTTCTAATTTTCCTGCCAGCTGTTTTAAATTCGCTGGGTATGCAGGGAGTGGTTGAACCGGTTACAGGTGTTGTGGATGCCATTCTTGGAGCAATTCCCAGCATTTTTGCAGCAGGTCTTAGTTTGCTTGTGGGTTGGCTGATTGCTCGGATCGTCCGACAGATTGTTGTAAATCTGCTTACCGCAACGACTATCGATCAATTTGGCGAGCGGATTGGTGTAAGTGGGGAAACCCAACCCCGGCCACTATCAAAAATCATCGGTTCTGTGGTTTATATCTTAATCCTGATCCCGGCAGTAATCGCAGCCCTGACCGCTCTTGGCGTGGAAGCAATTTCTGCGCCAGCGGTATCTATGCTTACTACAGTTTTGAATGGCATACCGATCTTCTTTGGGGCAGTTCTGGTGCTGGTAGTCGCCTACTTCGCCGGAAAACTTGTATCTAGCTTAGTTAGCAATCTCTTGACAGGGATAGGTTTTGACAAAGTCCCAGAGATATTGGGATTAAGCGTAACACCACGCGAAGGGAAGCGTAGCTTATCTGAATTTGCCGGTATTGTTGCCCTGGTAGCTGTGTTACTGCTAGCTGGCAACGAAGCTGCCAATATGGTGGGATTTGCTTTCTTTGCTGATATACTGGCTACCTTTATGGCTTTCGGAGGCCAGATTCTGCTGGCGATGGTCATTTTTGCTGTCGGCCTTTATCTGGCGAACCTGGCCCGCAATCTTATTCTGGCGGCAGGTGGGGAGAATCCAACACTTGTAGCTAATTTAGTACGAATTGCTATCCTGGTCTTTGTGGCTGCCATGGCCTTGCAGCAGGTTGGCGTCACCGGTGAGATTGTCAATATCACCTTTGGTGTCTTACTGGGTGCCATTGGGATTGCATCAGCGCTGGCCTTTGGTCTTGGTTCACGCGAGACAGCAGGGCGCTTTGTTGAAGAGTGGATGAAAAAACTTGAAGGGAAAGGCAAATAACTTTGCACTAATATTACCTTCCTAAAAAAAGGCACTTCAGCATCTATAATAATCAAGCCTGTGCCGCGATAATTAGCACAGGCTTGATTGTTACATGAACAACCACATCATTTATCATAGACTGGCACAGCAAGTGTAGAGACACATAAGTTGGAGGGGGTTAGGATATTGTTTTTCAATTAAACGACCAATGCAAAGTCCTACTGAGTGCAGCTGCAAGCTTCTTAAATTCGGCGTTTTCATTCAAATTATTTTTCCAAACATTTAAGAGGTGGTTCTATACAAGTTAGCAGAAGTGGATATCCCAAGATATTACCAAGAAAATAAAACATTCTTCTATCACAAAACTATAAGGAGAAGAAAATGTTCAACAAAAAAGGACTGTGGCTCCTCACGTTAGTGCTGCTCTTAGCGATGATGTTGGGTGCATGCACCCCTGAGGCACCAGCCGAAGAAGCAGCGCCAGCCGAAGAAGCAGCGCCAGCCGAAGAAGAAGCAGTGCCAGCCGAAGAAGCTGGATGCCCCGCTTCGACAGTGGTCGACATGATGGGACTGGAAGGCGAGTATTCTTACCAGTTCGAGTTAGCCGAGTTCGAAGAAAAGGCTGACTGCGTGCTAACCTACAGCGAGAATCCGGAAATCGTAGCGTTGAATGCCGAACTGAACGGCGCGGATGCAGCTTTGCCGTCCGTGGAAGATCGGCTGCCCTCAGAACCCCTGGTCATACAGCCCTATGTCGAAATTGGCACATACGGCGGTCGTCTGCGCGGTATCTCCAAATCTCCCGAAAGCGGTACTTCGGATGTCTTGAGCGTCCGTCACGTGAACCTGTTCCGCATGAGCGAAGATTTGATTACCGTCGTCCCCGAAGTGGCCTCCGGATGGGAATACAATGCTGACTTTACCGAGCTAACTGTCTCCCTGCGCGAAGGTATGAAATGGTCAGACGGCGAACCATTCACAAGCGCGGATGTCACGTTTTGGTACAATGACATCAAGCTGAACAAGGAATACTACGAGAACGTAGAAAGTGTCTGGGTCTATGGTGGCGAGCCTATGCAGGTTGAAGCTATTGACGAAACCACAGTAAAGTTCTCGTTCGCTGCCCCAGCCCCGAACTTTGTCACCTACTTGTCTGTAAAGTACAGACAGCCTTATCAACCGAAGCATTTCCTGAGCCAGTTCCATCCAGACTACAACCCGGAAGCTAATGCTAATGCCCAGGCCAATGGCTTTGACAATTGGGTCGGGCAGTTCAAACTCTACTTCCACGACTGGAAAGACTCATACCACCCATTCGATGGGCCTGAGGGCACACAGTTTGTCGTCCCCACTCTCGAAGCGGTCGTTCTGGTTGATGAGTCGCCCGAATTTCGCCGCTACGTCGCCAACCCCTACTTCTTCATGGTGGATACAGCCGGCAACCAGTTGCCCTATTACAATGAGTTGAAGGAAATCTACAGCGAGGATCCGGAAATAGTAATCCTCAAGTTTATTAATGGCGAACTAGACTATCGGGCACAAAGCATCGAATTGCCAAACTTCCCCGAATTGAAACAGAACGAAGCAGACGTGTACCGCGTCTTCCTGACTCCGACCGTGGGTGAAATGGTATACTACTTTTTCAACATCACCCATCAAGATCCCGAAATGGCTAAGATATTTAGCGATATCCGCTTCCGTCAAGCCATGTCGTTGGCAATAAACCGCGAGGAGATGAAAGAAATCGTCTACCTCGGTCAGGGCGAGATCCAACAGGCACTGCCAATTGATCCCACGACAGCGGACTTTGTTTCTGAAGAAGCGTTGACGCAATTCACCCAATATGATCCTGATGCAGCCAACGCGCTGTTGGATGAAATGGGTTTGACCGAGCGCGATGCGGACGGTTTCCGGCTGCGATTCGATGGCGAACCCTTTATCATCCTGCTCCAGTATGCGCCGCAAGGTGGCCCGCTTCAGGTTCACGAACTGACAGGACTCTACTGGGAAGAGGTTGGTGTTCGGGTCCTACTCAAGGAAGTTAGCTCGGACCTTTACCGCGCTGATACCAGTGGAAACGTGCATGACCTCGCCACCTGGCGGAACACTGGAGGCGCTGTGGCCATCGATACTCAGTTGATGGTACCGCCATTCGGTTCCTTTCTCGACATCCGCACCGGTGCCCCATGGGACCAGTGGGTAAAGAGTGACGGTGCTGAAGGTATTGAACCCCCTGAGGATGTCAAGATGCTCTATGATCTGGCAGAGGAGTGGAAGAGCTACCCGCTTGGTTCCGAAGATAACAGCCGCGTCGGCGCTCAGATCATCCAGATCTTTGCCGATAACTTCTTCGAGATGGGACTTGTAGGTGCAGTTCCGTCACCAGTGATTATAAGTAACCGCGTCGGTAACTTTAGCGAGTTCACTGCCAAGGCTGGTGATTACCACTGGGCATATCCCTATCGCCCCACTCAGTGGTTCATCAATGAGTAAGCATTAACGAGCATTGAACTGAGGTAGAGGTACATCTTGTATCTCTACCTCTTTATTGTTTTACAGAAGATGGGGATTGGAGAATAGAAATTAGAGATCAGGGATATTCAAAATCTCCGATCTTCAATCCCCGATCTTCAATCTCCAATCTCCATAAGGAGAAAACCTATGCTCCGTTATGTTGTTCAACGTTTATTTTTCATGATCGTCACTATGTTACTGGTGTCGGTGATCATCTTTATCATCATCGAGTTGCCGCCGGGTGACTATGCCGACCGCTATGCCTACAGCAAGCTGGCTACTGCCGGCCAATCGGTGACCGAGTCAGATATGATAGCCTTGCGCCACGAGTTTGGGCTGGACAAGCCGCCCATCCAGCGTTACTTTGGATGGGTCAGCGATATCATCTTACACGGCGATTTTGGAGACTCCTTTCTCTACCATGTGCCCGTTACCAGTGTGATTGGAGCACGTATCTGGTTAACGATGGCTATAGCGTTGACCGCCATTGTGTTGACCTATGCCCTGGCCATCCCCATCGGTATTTATTCGGCACTGTATCGCCATTCCTTCGGTGATTACCTGGCTACCTTTATCGGCTATATCGGGCTGTCGCTGCCCAATTTTATGTTAGCGTTGGTATTGCTCTATTTCAGCGTGACTGTGCTGGGTAGTTCCGCCGGTGGTCTTTTCTCAGCCGAGTTTGAGGAAGCTGCCTGGACTTGGCCCAAGTTTGTAGATTTACTCAAACATTTATGGGTACCGGCAGTGGTTCTGGGTACAGCAAATACCGCTTTTCACCTTCAGACCATGCGGGCGACAATGCTCGATGAACTAAATCAACTTTACGTTGATGCCGCCCGTGCCAGAGGTATTCCTGAGTGGAAAGTCATTCTAAAATACCCGGCTCGCATAGCGCTAAACCCCATCGTCAGCTTCTTGGGCTTCGACCTGGGAAAGCTCGTTGCCGGTGCGCCGGTGGTGGCGCTGGTGCTGTCTCTGCCAGATTCGGGCCAATTGTTGCTCCAGGCTTTGCTGCAGCAAGACATGTACCTCGGCGGAGCGATCTTGCTGATGATCAGTGCCATGATCGTGATTGGCGTTTTCATCTCTGATCTAATGCTCGCCGCCCTGGACCCACGCATTCGCTTAGGAGACACGTAAATGACCGCAACGACGATTCCTGAAGACAAACTGTCTGGTGTGGTTTCAAAGTCCGACGAGGAAAAACTAAAATATTTCACCGCCAGCCAGTGGCAACTGGTTTGGTGGCGTTTCCGCCGCAACCGGCTGGGACTGCTCGGCGCCGGCATACTGGCTATCTATATCCTTGTCCTTATATTTGCCGAGTTTCTGGCCCCTTATGGTGGCAGGACGCTCGATGTCGGGTATATTCTTGGCTCACCGCAGGTCGTCCAATTTAGGGACGAGAACGGTTTCTCCCTGCGCCCCTTTGTCTACGGCGTGAGCACCGCGCGTGACCCGGTGACCCTGGCAATGGTGTCCACGGTCGATATTTCCCAACGACGCTATATACAATTCTTTGTGCGGGGTGAAGAATATAAGTATTGGAATGGCCATTTGATTGTCAGCGACTTACACATGTTCGGCGTGGACGAGGGAACCATTCACCTCTTTGGCACTGATCGCCTGGGGCGAGACATCTTCTCCCGCATCCTATATGCCACCCGCACCTCGCTGACGTTGGGGGTAACAGGTGTATTTATCGCTTTCGTTATGGGTCTCATCATGGGGGGAATCTCCGGGTACCTGGGAGGCCGGGTAGATTTCTTCATCCAACGACTGATTGAGTTGATTCGTTCTGTGCCTGATATCCCACTCTTCATGGGGTTGGCAGCAGCTTTGCCACGGGAGTGGGCTCCAGAGAAAGTGTACCTGATGATCACACTCATTCTTGGATTTTTAGGCTGGACCACGCTCGCTCGGCGCATCCGCGGCAAGCTGCTATCCCTCCGCAACGAGGACTATGTCATCGCCGCCCAGTTGTCGGGCGCCAGCAACGCTCGCATTATCGGCCGCCACATGTTACCCTCTTTCACCAGCTATATCATCGTGGATATTGTAGTTTCTTTCCCGTACATGATCCTGGCGGAAACGGCCTTGAGCTTTGTCGGTCTGGGCCTTCGCCCTCCTGTGATCAGTTGGGGGGTGCTCCTCCAAGGGGCGCAAAATATCCAGGCCATTGAGATGGCGCCGTGGCTTTTCTCCCCAGTCATATTTGTGGTGTTCGCGGTGTTAGGTTTCACCTTTTTAGGTGACGGCCTGCGTGATGCAGCGGATCCATATAGTTAGTAGGGGTAGGAAAATTCTATGAGCAACGTATCAGAACAAATAGAGCAAGATGCCTTGTTGGATGTCGAAAATCTCAAGGTTTTCTTCAATACCGACGAGGGGGTTATCCTTGCGGTTGACGGGATTAGTTTCTCTGTCAAGCGTGGGCAAACGCTGGGGATTGTAGGTGAAAGCGGCTCGGGCAAGAGTGTAAGTACGAAAGCTGTTATGCAGCTGCTGCCTAAAACCGCCATCATTGATAAGGATTCCTCGATCAAGTGGTATGGCGATAAAGGCGAAATTACTGAGATCACAGAGCTTCAAAAAACAGGGCGCGAGATGCGGCATATCCGCGGCGGCGAAATCGGGATGATCTTTCAGGAACCGATGAGTTCTTTTTCACTAGTACATACCATTGGCAACCAGATCATTGAGGCGGTTTTGGAACACCGCCAGGTCAGCAAGTTGGAAGCCCGTGAGATTGCCATCGACATGCTCGACAAGGTGGGGATTTCTAATCCGGCGGTGCGCGTTGATCAATACTCGTTCGAACTATCTGGCGGGATGCGGCAACGGGCTATGATCGCCGTAGCACTCTCGATGAATCCCTCGCTGCTCATCGCCGATGAGCCAACTACCTCTTTGGATGTGACTATTCAGGCCCAAATCTTGGAATTAATGAATAAGCTACAAGAGGAGTTTGGGATGGCAATCATCTTCATCACGCATAACCTGGGCGTCATTGCTCAAGTGGCCGATGAGGTAGAGGTGATGTATCTTGGGAAAATTCTAGAGCGAGGAATGGCAAAAGAGATTATTCAACAGCCGCAGCACCCCTATACCCAAGCCTTATTAAGGGCTATCCCACAGCTGAATCGTCTCGGGGAGCGCTTGACGGCAATCGGAGGCGATATTCCCAACCCGTTGGAGCGCCCGACAGGATGTCCTTTCCACACCCGCTGTGAAAAAATGATTCCCGGCCTTTGCGATACTCAAACTCCGGGTCTCACCCAAATCAACAGCACCCATACCGTGCATTGCTTCTTATATGAGGAGAGAGATGTCTGAAATCTTACTTGAAATCAAGGAGCTGAAAGTACACTTTCCTATTCGCAGTCAGCGCCTTATTGGCGGAGTCACGAAGTATGTGAAAGCAGTTGACGGTGTCAGTTTTTATATCGAGAAAGGGGAAACGCTGGGTCTGGTTGGTGAAAGTGGCTCCGGAAAGACCACTATAGGCCGTTCTATCCTGCGGGCAATTGAGCCGACAGAAGGACAGGTCACCTTTAATGTTGATGGTCAAATGCTGGATTTAGCCAAGTTTACAAAAAAAGAAATGCGGGTATTCCGCAAACACATGCAATTGATCTTTCAGGACCCCTATTCTTCATTGAACCCACGCATGACGGTGCGTGACATTATTGCCGAACCCCTGGTCGCTCAGAAATTGGCTAAGGGCAAGGAAGTAGATGAACGCGTGCGCGATGCGGCCGCGCTGTGCAAGCTCAACCTGGAGTATTTGCGCCGTTTTCCCCACGCGTTTAGTGGCGGGCAGCGGCAGCGAATTGGCATTGCCCGCGCCCTTATTTCCCGACCACAATTTATGGTCTGTGACGAGTCAGTATCTGCGCTCGATGTCTCCATTCAGGCAGAAATTCTCAATTTGCTAATGGACTTGCAGGTGGAATTCGGGGTTACATATCTGTTCATTGCCCATGATTTAAGTGTGGTGGCGCATATTTCCAAGCGTGTAGCCGTTATGTATCTGGGGCAGTTAGTTGAATTGGCTCCTACGAAGGAACTCTTCTATGCGCCGAAGCACCCTTATACCGAGGCTCTGATGTCAGCTATCCCCGAAGTGGATACAGATCAGGAAATGGTTCCTGTTCACCTGGAAGGTGAAATTCCAAGCCCGGTAAACCCGCCGTCTGGCTGCCGTTTCCATACCCGCTGCCCTTATGTACAAGATCAGTGTAAGACAGAAATTCCGGAGTGGAAGGAAATAGAAAAAGGACGATTCGTAGCCTGTCATTTTTCTGACACGCTAACCTTGAAGGGAGTTGATTCCCTGGAAACCAGGGTTGCCTCGGCGTGACCTGAGTAAATAAAAAGGGAGAGAGCGTTCAATGGCTAAAAAGAACATTCTAATACCGCTTACGAAATCGGAATCCAGTAAAAAAATCTTAAACCATGTTGGGAAATTCATCCCTGCTGAAGGGAGCAAACTCATTTTATTTTATGTAACAAAACCGCCTAAAGGGATGGGATTCGCGGTCCCGGATTACCGCTCTGACTATGTGCTTGAAACCGCCGGGGAGCCGTTGGGGCCTAAAACCTATCCAGTTTTCTCCAGTCAAGAAGAAGACAGTTTACAATCTGACGTGGATGTTGTTTTGCTTCCTGTTACTAACAAACTAAAGCAAGATGGATACGAGGTCTCCACCCAGGTTTGTTTTGGGGAGGATGTTGTTGGCGAAATTGTGCGCATTGTGAAACATGATAAAATCGATTTGGTGGCCATGTCTACCCGGGCGCGTGTGGGGATGTTGCGTTTCTTCTTTGGCGACATTGCTGAAAAAGTCATGCAGCAGGTGGATATTCCTGTTTTGCTGATTCACACCAAGGAATAACTCCAGATCCTATGCATTTAGAAGAGGAAAGGATGAAAAGGGGTGCGAATGTTGGTTACCCACAGACCTTATTTTGTGTTTTCCCCTCAATCTGCGTAAACCCCGACTCTGTGTATCTCCCATAAGAAAAGCAATAGAACAAGATCCCTCAGCTCCTCGTTATTTACTCAATGTTAGAGGGAAAGGTTATACGCTGAACGGAAAGTGAGCCGCCCAGACAGCCTGTGAGCCTTGGGACTAGGTAATTGCATACTTATACAACCCCGTAAAACAAGCTTAAATATCATATTACGTATAGGCAATATGATATTTTCTTCAAACGAATCAAATACACAAATAAAAAGACATCGCAAATTGGGGATTTTTGCACATCCCCTCAAAAAGGTTCAATCCAAATCCTCGTAAATGTCGACTGACCCTTGGGCTAGCTCCTGAACTACCGATTCGAGATCGATGATTACAGGTGGATCCAAGAAATCGAATCTTCCGTGGAAGTTAATATGTTGCCAAGCAATCGGAGAAACTCGTACAAGTCGCGTCACCTGTTCGGCTTCTCCCACGGCTTCTTTGATCTCAAGCAAACGAGATAGCAAAGTCGCGTTGTAGTAAATGATGCAATTTGTAATCAATCAATTACATTGAGTTGTATTCTCCACTGGACAGGAAG